>Ga0105107_10000329_pt1 | contig 29090 bp, 26 predicted proteins | sample PPLLaktember2015_6_FD_79335 | JGI IMG/M metagenome (GOLD analysis project Ga0105107, IMG submission 79335) | Freshwater sediment microbial communities from Prairie Pothole Lake near Jamestown, North Dakota, USA - PPLs Lake P8 Core (1) Depth... | ecosystem: Environmental > Aquatic > Freshwater >... | reverse complement strand
CTCCGATCCAAGACGTGGACTGGCCCGAGACGGCCGAGCCGCCGGCTGAGGGACGCGAGGTCGAGACGCCAGAGCCCCAGCCATCGGAGCCCCAGCCCGCAGCGAGCTCGGAAGAGGTCGTCGTCGAACGCGAGGCCCCATCGGAGGAGCGTCCGTCCACGACGGAGGAGTTGTTCGCGGCGCCGCCCGCCGAGCAGACCGAGCCGGCGTGGTCCGCGCCCGAGGAGGAGGAGGAGAGCATCGAGGCCTTCCTCTTCGCGGAGGAGGACGAGGGCATCATCGAGGTCGGCGAGGCGATCGAGGCCGAGCGCGCGACCAGCGTGCCCGCGGCGTACGTCGGCCTCCCCGCGGGCGAGGCGGAGGAGCCGAGCGTGGCCGAGCCCATCGAGGAGGAGCCCTCCGACGAGGAGGTCCAGGCCGCGGCAGAGCACTTCGCCGAGTCCGTTCGGGAGGAGGTCGAGGTCGAGCCCCAGGTCGAGATCGAGGAGATCCCGGCGGCGGGCTACGACACGGAGCCCGATGCCGGGATCGAAGAGCTCCTCGGCGCGGCTGAAGACGAGGAGGCCACGCCCGGTGAGGGGGCCGAGATCCCGGTCCGGACCGTCAGGGTCGGGGCCGAGGCGCTCGGCGGCCCGAGCTGGCAGGAGCCAACCACCGTCGAGGTCGGTCCCGAGTCCGAGCGGGGCCCGGGGCGCAACATGCAGCTCGCCTTCCTCACCGGGATCGTGCTCGCGGCGCTCGCGCTGGGTGCGATCGCGATCGGCCCGGGACCGTTCGCCGTCCTCGCCGGCATCATCGTCCTGATCGCCCAGGGGGAGTTCTACTTCGCACTCCAGAAGCGTCACTACCAGCCGGCCACGGCGCTCGGGCTCGTGGCCGGCGCCCTCGTCCTGGGGGCGGCTTACTACCGGGGCGAGTCGGCGATGCTCGCGGTGGCCGTGCTCGGCGCCATCGCGTCGTTCCTCTGGTTCATGACGGTGCCGGCGCAGCACCGCCGCAACGTGGTCTCGAACATCGGCCTCACGATCCTCGGCATCGTCTGGATCCCGGTGTTCGCGGGCTACATCCTGGCCGTGCTGCCGTTCCAGGAGGGGACCGATCTCGCGCTCGCGATCCTCGGGCTCACGATCGCGTACGACGCGTCGGCCTTCGCGGTCGGGTACTTCTGGGGTAGCCGCCCGCTCGCACCGAGCATCTCGCCGAAGAAGTCCTGGGAGGGGGCGATCGGCGCCACGTTGGTGGTGATCGCGCTGGCGGTGGGCCTGGTCGCCCCGTTCGTCGACCTGCTCACGACGATCCCCCGCGCCGTCGGGCTCGCGGTGGTCGTCGCGTTGTTCGCGCCGCTCGGCGACCTGGCCGAGTCCCTCGTCAAGCGCGATCTCGGCATCAAGGACATGGGCAGCATCCTTCCAGGGCACGGCGGGGTGTTGGACCGGATCGATGCGATGCTCTTCGTCGCTCCTGTGGCGTACCTGTACCTGCGGCTGATCCTGTCCTGAACCGTGCGTGATCCCTCTCGCGTGACTTCGCGGGAAGCCGGGGTAATCTCTTGGTGATGCGCACCCTCGTCATCCTCGGGTCGACCGGATCCGTCGGGACGCAGGCCCTGGACGTCGTACGGCGGAACCCGGACCGGTTCAAGGTGATCGGCCTCTCCGCCGGAACGAACCAGGAGCTGCTGATCGGCCAGATCCGTGAGTTCCTGCCCCCCTACGTCGCGATCGCAGACGAGGATGCCGCGGCCGACCTCAAGGAGAAGCTCGCGGGGATCCGGGGGGTCGAGATGCTGGTCGGTCCGGAGGCGGCCGAGACCCTCGCGCGCGACACGGACGCCGACGTCGTGCTGAACGCGCTGGTTGGGTCGGCGGGGCTGTCGCCGACGCTCGCAGCGCTGCAGGCCGGCAAGACCCTCGCCCTCGCGAACAAGGAGAGCCTCGTGGTGGGCGGGGAGCTGGTCCTGGACCTGATCAAGGGCGAGCCGGAGCGCCTCGTGCCGGTGGACTCCGAGCACGCGGCGTTGGCGCAGTGCCTGCGGGGTGAGCGCCGCGAGGACCTGAAGGCCGTGATCCTCACCGGCTCGGGGGGCCCCTTCCGCGGATGGACGCGGAACGAGCTGGCGAAGGCCTCGGTGAAGGAGGCGCTGGCCCACCCCGTCTGGCAGATGGGGCCGAAGATCACGATCGACTCCGCCACCTTGATGAACAAGGGGCTCGAGGTGATCGAGGCGCACTACCTCTTCGGGCTGGACTACTCGCAGATCCATGTCGTCGTCCACCCGGAGGGCATCGTGCACGCGCTGGCCGAGTTCCGGGACGGGTCCATGACGGCCCAGCTCGCGGTCCCCGACATGAAGCTTCCGATCCAGCTCGCGCTCGGATGGCCCGAGCGCCTCCCGACGGGGGTCTCCCCGGTCCCGCTGGCCGACAGCAAGCTCACGTTCGAGCCGGTGGACCGCGAAGCCTTCCCCGCCATCGACCTGGCGTACCGCGTGGGCGAGCTCGGCGTCACCTTCCCCGCGGTCATGAGCGCGGCCAACGAGGTCGCGGTCATGGCCTTCCTCGAGGGCAAGATCCCGCTCACGCGGATCGTGGAGGTCGTCCAAGCGGTCGTGGACGAGCACGAGACGCCCTCGACGGTGGTGTCGGTCGTGAACCTGGAGCGGGCCGACGGCTGGGCCCGTGGGCGCGCGGCCGAGATCATCGAGGCCCGGTGACCGGGGGACGCTGATGGCTGGGACCCTCGGAGGCATCGGGTTCTTCGTCGCCCTGATCGTCGTGATCGTGATCCACGAGGCGGCGCACTTCGGCGCGGCGAAGCGGTTCGGCATCAAGGTCGAGGAGTTCTTCGTCGGCTTCGGCCCCCGGATCTGGTCGACGCGCCGCGGCGAGACCGAGTACGGCTTCAAATGGGTCCCGGCTGGGGGCTACGTGAAGATCGCCGGGATGAACCCGTACCAGCCCGCGGCTCCCGAGGACCTGCCACGCACCTTCGGCGCCAAGCCGATCTGGCAGCGAGCGCTCGTGATCGTGGCGGGCCCGGCGACGCACTTCGTGCTGGCGTTCCTCTGCTTCGCGGTGTGGCTCGCGATCGTCGGGCAGCCGGACGTCCGGAGCCCGCTGATCACCGGGGTCGCGTCGACGCTCGATGGCGCGGAGTCGCCGGCGGCCGCGGCGGGCTTGCGGACCGGCGACCGCATCCTCGCGGTCGACGACCTCGAGGACCCCACGGACGTGGAGATGGTCGCGTACACGCGGGAGCACGTCGGTGAACCGGTCACGTTCCTGGTGGAGCGGGACGGCGAGACCTTCACCGCGGACATCGTGCCGGTGCTCGCGACGGTCCAGGGCGAGCGCGTGGGACGGATCGGCGTCCTGCTCGGGCAGGCCCGGGAGGCTGTCGGTCCCCTGGCGGCCGTCGTCGGCGGAGCCGGACTCGTGTGGGACGCGAGCGTCCAGACGGTCGTGAACATCGGCCGCATCTTCGGTCCCGAGGGCATCGGGCGCATGGCGGAGCTCCTGTTCACCGACGCGCCTCGCGAGCCGACCGACCCGGTCAGCGTGGTGGGCATCGGCCAGGTGGCGGGGGAGACCGCGTCCGGTAGGAACGCGGGCGACCTGCTCTATCTCCTGGCGCTGGTGAACGTGTTCATCGGGCTCCTGAACCTGCTTCCCGTCCCGCCCTTCGACGGCGGCCACCTCGCCCTCCTCGCGATCGAGAAGATCCGGGGCAAGCAGGTGGACATGCGGAAGGTGGTTCCGGTCTCCGTCGCGGTGGCGGCGTTCTTCATCGTGTTCACGGTCTCGATCATCTACCTGGACGTGGTGAAGCCCGGCTCCCTGGCTCCGTAGGCACGCCGCCACAACTTCTCAACACCGTGCCCGCGGGGCCGCCATCGCCCACGGCTACGATGAGGCGCGTGAGCCCGCCAACCGTGCTGGTCGTGGACGACGAGGCGGCGATCGCGGAGGCCGTCCGCGCGAGGCTCGAGAGCGAGGGGTACCGGGTGCTCGTGGCCGGCGACGGACCCGACGCCATCAGGGTCTGCGACGCCGAGCGCCCGAATCTCGTGGTGCTGGACCTCATGCTCCCCGGCATGGACGGTCTGGAGGTCTGCAAGCGGATCCAGCGGGACCGATGGGTCCCCGTGCTGATGCTCACCGCGCGGACCGAGGAGGCGGACAAGGTCGCCGGATTCGCGGTCGGTGCGGACGACTACCTCACGAAGCCCTTCAGCCTCCGGGAGCTCGCCGTGCGCGTGCGCGCGATCCTGCGCAGGGTGGAGCGCATCGCGTCGGTTCCTCCCGCCGCGGCCGAGCCGATCTCCCGCGGTGGGCTCGAGATCGACCCGAGCCGCCGCCGGGCCACGGTGGAGGGCCGGGAGCTCGGTCTCACGCCCCTCGAGTTCGAGATCCTGCTCACCCTGGCGCGAGAGCCCGGGGTCGTGTTCACGAGGGAGCAGCTGATGGACCGGGTCTGGGGGTACCGGGACTACGCGGGAGGGCGGGTCGTCGATTCCCACGTGGCGAGGATCCGCCGCAAGCTCGGCGAGGACGGGGTCGAGCCTCGGTTCATCCGCACCGTGCATGGGGTCGGCTACGCCTTCCGCGAGGAGCCCGCGACATGAGCCTCCTCCATCGGTTGCCGACGATCCGAGCCAAGCTGGGCTCGGTGATCGTGTTCGCGGTGGGTCTGACGATCCTCCTCGCGTACCTGATCCTCGGCTTCGGCTTCGGCGTGTTCGCTCTCGGAGAGCATTGGTGGGAGGTCCTGCTCGCCGGGGCGCTCGCCTCCGGGATCGCGCTGCTGATCGCGCGCTGGGTGGCGCGGGGGATGACGCAGCCGCTGCGCGACATGGCGCAGGCCGCGCGGAAGATGGAGACGGGCGACTACTCCCAGCGGGTCCACACGAGCTCGCGCGACGAGGTCGGGCAGCTCGCACAGGCGTTCAACCGGATGAGCGCGGAGCTGGATCAGCTCGATCGCCTCCGGCGGGACCTGGTCGCGAACGTCTCCCACGAGCTGAAGACGCCGATCTCCGCGCTCCGAGCGCACCTGGAGAACCTGCTCGATGGCGTGGAGCGGCCGGACCCCGAGACGCTGCAGGTGATGCTCACGCAGTCCGAGCGTCTCGGCCGCCTCGTCGACCAGCTGCTCGACCTGTCGCGTCTGGAGTCCGGTGACGTACCGCTGCATCGCGAGGATGTGCCGCTGGCCCCGCTCGTGTCCGAGGTCCTCTCGGAGATCGAGGTGGCGAGGGCGGGGCGGGGTGTGGAGATCCGCGGATCGGTGCCCGGGGACCTGCCGAGCGTCTACGCGGACCGGGAACGCATCCACCAGGTGCTGTTCAACCTGCTCGACAACGCCGTGCGCTTCACGCCCGAGGGTGGCCGCGTCACGGTCTCCGCCGAGACCCACGACGGCTCCATCGACGTTCACGTCGCCGACACCGGTCCAGGGATCCCCCCTGAGCACCTGCCGCGGTTGTTCGAGCGCTTCTACCGAGCCGACCCGGCCCGCGCCCAGAAGGACGGCGGGACCGGGATCGGTCTCGCGATCGCACGCTCCGTCGTCGAGGCGCACGGCGGGCGGATCTGGGCGGACAGCCGTCCCGGCGAGGGGAGCATGTTCACGTTCGAGCTGCCGGTCGCGATCGCGGCCGAGAGAAGGAGGGATCCGTGAAGTCGGCCACCACCACGATCGAGGTCGCCGCGCCGGAGCGCTACGCGTACGTGGATCTGACGGAGGAGCTCCAGCGCGCGATCAAGGACTCCGGCGTCACGGAGGGGGCCGCGATCGTGTTCGCGGCGCACACGACCTGCGCGCTCCTGATCAACGAGTGGGAGGACGGCGCGATGGAGGACTTCCGCAGCCGGATGCGTCATCTGGTGCCCGAGGATGTCTACTACGCGCACGACGACCTCGATCGCCGGACCCAGAACCTCGACGAGTCGCACGAGCGGCGGAACGGTCACTCGCACGTGAAGTCGATGCTGCTCTCTGCGACGTCGCAGGCGATCCCGGTCTCGGGCGGCGAGCCGGCGTTCGGTCGGTGGCAGCGTCTGATCCTGTTCGAGATGGACGAGCCCAAGCATCGCCAGGTCCTGTTCCACGTGTTCGGCGACTGAGCCGGTAGCCTGGGAACAGGGTGCCCGTGCAGCGCAGGAAGAGTCGGCAGCTCGACCTCGGCGGCGTCGCGATCGGCGGTGACGCGCCGATCAGCCTGCAGTCGATGACGACGACCAAGACCGCCGACATCAACGCCACGTTGCAGCAGATCGCATCGCTCGTGGCAGCCGGCGTCGACATCGTGCGGGTTGCGGTGCCCCACTGGGAGGATGCGGAGGCGCTCCCGGCGATCGCGGCCAAGTCCACGGTGCCGGTGGTCGCCGACATCCACTTCCAGTGGAAGTACGCGATGGCCGCGCTCGAGGCCGGCATCCAGGGTCTGCGGATCAACCCCGGCAACATCAAGTACCAGGACAAGGTCCGGCTCATCGCGCGTGAGGCCAAGGCGCGCGGGGTGCCGATCCGGATCGGCGTGAACGCCGGATCGCTCGAGAAGGACCTGCTCGCCCGCTACGGAACCCCTACCCCCGAGGCGCTCGTGGAGAGCGCGCTCGCGGAGGCTCGGATCCTCGAGGACGAGGACTTCGTCGACATCAAGATCAGCGTCAAGCACTCGAACCCGCGCGTGATGATCGAGGCGTACCGGCAGCTCGCCGAAGCCTGCGACTACCCGCTCCATCTCGGGGTCACGGAGGCCGGTCCCATGCCGATGGGCGGCGTCAAGAGCGCGCTCGGGATCGGCACCCTGCTCGCCGAGGGTATCGGCGACACGATCCGCGTCTCGCTGACCGACGACCCGGTCGAGGAGGTCAAGGTCGGCACGTGGATCCTCGGGTCGCTCGGTCTGAGGAAGCGCGGGCTCGACCTCGTCGCGTGCCCATCCTGCGGCCGGGCGGAGGTGAACGTGCTCGAGCTCACCCGCCGGGTGAACGAGGCGATCGAACGGGAACGGTTCAGCGTCCCGATGCGGGTCGCGGTGATGGGCTGCGTCGTGAACGGACCCGGCGAGGCACGCGAAGCGGACGTCGGCATCGCGGCGGGCAACGGCCTGGGGTTCATCGTCCGTCGGGGCGAGGTCGTGGCGAAGGTCCCCGAGGCCGAGCTCGTCGACGCGCTGCTCGTGGAGGCGCGCAAGGTGGCGGCCGAGAAGGCCACCGAGCCTGCGGACTAGCTCACGCTCGCGCGAGCGCCAGGAAGTTGCGGACGATCCTGGGGCCGTCCGGGGTCAGGATCGACTCGGGATGGAACTGCACCCCGAAGCGCGGCAGCGCCCGGTGTTGGGTCGCCATCACGAGCCCGTCCTCGCTCCAGGCGGTGAGCTCCAGCTCCTCCGGCAATCCCTCGCGCAGGACCACGAGCGAGTGGTAGCGGGCGGCCTCGAACGGGTTCGGGAGTCCCTCCAAGATCCCGGTTCCCTCGTGGAAGACCAGGCTCGCCTTGCCGTGGACCGGCGTGGCGCGCTCGACGCGCCCGCCGGCGACCAGGCCCATCGCTTGGTGCCCGAGGCACACGCCGAGGACAGGCGTCTCCGCCGGGAGCAGGTGCAGGAGGTCGATGAACACGCCGGCGTCTTCGGGACGTCCCGGGCCGGGGGACAGGATGACCGCGTCCGGGCTCCCGGCGACGAGCGCCTCGGCGGGCTCGGCGTCGCTCTTCACGACCTCGGTGGGGTGGCCCAGCCCCTCGACCAGCTGCACCAGGTTGAACGTGAACGAGTCGTAGTGGTCGACGACGAGGATCATCAGGCCAGACCCCCGTCGAGGACCGCCGGCATCAGGGCCGCCGCCTTGCTCTTGGTCTCCTGCAGCTCCGCTCCCGGGTCAGAGTCGGCGACGACCCCGGCGCCCGTCTGCACGTGCGCCATGCCGTCGGCGACGACCGCCGTGCGGATCGTGATGCAGAAGTCCTGATCGCCGGCGAACGTGCAGTAGCCGACCGCACCCGCGTACGGGCCCCGGGCGGTCGGCTCGTTCTCGGCGATGATCTCCATCGCCCGGCGCTTCGGCGCCCCGGTCACGGTGCCGGCCGGGAACGTGACCGCGAGGGCATCGAGCGGGTGCATGTCATCGGCAAGCTCGCCCTCGACGGTGCTGACGATGTGCATCACCTTCGAGAAGCGCTCGACGACCATGAGCTCGGTCGGCCTGACCGTACCTGGGGCGCACACCCGTCCGAGGTCGTTGCGCGCGAGGTCGACCAGCATGGCGTGCTCGGCCCGCTCCTTGGGGTCGGCGAGCAGCTCGTGCTCGTACAGTCGGTCGCGCAGGTCGGTCTCGCCGCGTGGGCGCGTACCGGCGATGGGTCGGGTCGTGACGGTTCGGCCCTCGACACGGACGAGCGGCTCAGGTGAGGACCCGGCCAGCTCGAGGCCGAGCATCCGGACGAAGAACATGTACGGCGCGGGGTTGGAGACCCGGAGCTGCCGATAGATCGGGAGCCCCCCACGCGCCGCGCGGAAGGAGACGCGCCGGGACGGCACGCCCTGGTAGATGTCGCCGGCCGCGATGTGCTCCTTCATCGCGCGGACGATCTCTCGGTAGCGCTCGTCTGGCATGTTCGGCTCGCCCATCTCGCCTGGGGATGCGGGCGCGCCGCTGAGCGGCTCGGGCCGCGGGGCGATGGGGATCGCGAGTCGGCCCGCCAGATCCTCGAGCGCGGCGACGCCCTCGTCGTACGCCCCGCTCGGCACGTGGGCGACGAGCAACAGCCGTTGCCGCCAGTGGTCGAACACGACCGCGCGATCCACCAGGAGGAGCCCGATCGGCGGGCCGGGCGTCGCCCCGGGAGGAACGGGATGTCCGTCCAGCAGCGTCGCGGCCTCGTATGAGAGGTAGCCAACCAGTCCTCCGGTGAGCGAGGGGAGTCCTTCGAGGCGGGGGGCCGCGAGGGACTCGGCGAGAGCTCGCAGGTCGGCGCGGGGATCGCCGGTCGACGCGGGCTCGTCCCCGAGGCGCCGGGCGACGTCGCGGACGTGCAGCCCGTCCCCGTCCACCACCACGATGCCGGCCGGGTCGCCGGCTACGAACGAGTAGCGGCCCCAGCGCTCCGAACGCTCGACGCTCTCGAGCAGGATCCCGGGGCCTCCGCCAGCCAACGCGGGGAAGACGCCGACCGGCGTCGAAACGTCGGCGAGCAGCTCGGTCCAGACGGGGACGAGCGGCCAGCTCGAGGACAAAGCCTCGAACGCCGATCGATCAGGCCGGACCCTCACCAGCTCACCTCCGCGCGTCCCACCGCCGCACCCCCGAGACTCGGTCGTCCGAGGGTACACGCCCGGGCAGCGACGGCCGCCTGGAGGCACCTCGGCGGCCGCTATCCTTACAGCCCCATGCGCTTGTCCGAGCTGTTCGCACCCACCCTGCGTGAGGATCCGGCTGAGGCCGAGATCGCGTCCCACCTGCTCCTGCTGCGGGCGGGCTTCATCAGGCAGGTGGCTGCCGGCATCTACACGACCCTGCCGCTCGGCCTCCGGGCGATGCGACGCATCGAGACGGTCGTGCGGGAGGAGATGGACGCCTCCGGGGCGCAGGAGATCAGGATGCCGATCCTGCTCTCCGCCGAGCCATGGCGGGCGACGGGCCGCCTGGAGCTGTACGGCGACACCATGTTCCGCCTGAGCGACCGGCATGGACGGGAGATGGTGCTCGGCCCGACGGAGGAAGAGGTGGTGACACCCCTCGTCGATGCGGAGCTGCCCTCGTACCGCGACCTCCCGGTGAACCTGTACCAGATCGAGTGGAAGTACCGGGACGAGTTCCGGCCGCGGTTCGGCCTGCTGCGAGGGCGCGAGTTCCTGATGAAGGACGCCTACACGTTCGACCGCGACGAAGAGGGCATGGCGCGCTCGTACCAGGTGATGTACGACGCGTACGTCCGGATGTTCGACCGGTTGCACCTGGACTACGTCGTGGTCGAGGCGGAGCCCGGCCAGATCGGCGGCGGGGTCAACCACGAGTACATGGCCCGGGCCGAGGTGGGCGAGGACCGGTTCGTCGAGTGCGAGAACGGCGACTACCTCGCCGACTGGAAGGCGGCGACGCCGATGGCGCCCACCCCCATCCCCCCCGGCCACGAGCCGGTGGCGATCGTGGAGACCCCGGGCGCCGCCACGATCGAGGAGGTCGCAGCCCTGCTCGCGTGCCCCCCTGAGCGTCTGCTGAAGACGATGCTCTACGACGCGGGCGGACGCACGCTCGCCGTCCTCGTGCCCGGCGACCGCGAGGTCGAGGAGGCCAAGCTCGATCGCGCGTTCTTCCCGACGCCGGTGCGGCGCTTCGAGAACGACGACTTCGCTCGGAGGGGCTACGTGAAGGGATTCGTCGGACCTCAGGGGATGGGCGAGGACGTCTCGGTCGTCGCGGATCCATCGGTGCAGGGCGGTGCCGACTGGGTGACAGGCGCGAACGAGCCGGACCGGCACGTGACGGGCCTCAACACCCCGCGGGACTTCCGGATCGACCGGTTCGAGGACGTCGTGGCGCTGCGGGAAGGCGACCGCTGTCCGAACGACGGCGGGACGTTGCACGTCGGGCGGGCGATCGTCCTCGGCCACATCTACCAGCTCCACACCCACTACTCGGGGCCCCTCGGTGCCCGCTTCATCGACGAGGACGGCACGGAGCGGCTGTACCAGATGGGGTCGTACGGCATCGGGATCTCCCGGGTCCTGGCCGCGGCGGTCGAGCAGTACCACGACGAGGCCGGGCTCCGGCTCCCGCGGGTGATCGCTCCGTTCGACGTGGTCGTCGTGATCGCGAACCGGGACGACGGTGCTGTGGTGGAAGAGGCAGAGCGCATCTACACCGAGCTGCTCGAACGCGGCATCGACGTGGCGCTCGACGACCGAGACGACGCCGCGGGCGTGAAGTTCGCCGACGCCGACCTGATCGGCTACCCGGTCCAGGTGATCGTCGGCAAGCGTGGCGTCGCCGCGGGCAGCGTCGACCTCAAGCTCCGCGCCACCGGTGAGCGCACGCAGGCGCCGCTCGCTGACGTCGGCCAGGCTGCGGTGGACCTGCTCGCCCAGGCGCCGTAGGCTCCGGCCGATGAGCCGACGCGCCCCGGGTCGTCTGTACGACTTCGCGAAGCTGCATCCCGAGGTGGAGGCCGTGCTCCAACACGTCGGCCGGGAGACCTGGGACCTGCTCCTGATCGACGTGGACGGGACCTGGGTCCGAGACGAGTTCCGCACGCAGGAGGAGGCCGAGGCAGCCTGCAGCGACCTCGGGATCCCACTCCATCGGGACTGGGACGATCCCCGCCTCGCCCGCCGGATGAACGCCCGGGATCACTGGGGGACACCCGGGGGGCAACGGCGCGCCCTGTAGCACCTTCGCCCGGCCGCTGACCTGCGGCCTCGGGTATACTCGGGCCGTCAACGCAGCGGTTTGAACCCGGAAGTGGGCTCGCGCCCACTTTCTTTTTCGAGGGGCGAGATGGACATCGAGGCGCTGGTCCGGCCGGTGGTCGAGTCGGCCGGGTTGGAGCTGTGGGAGGTCGCGTTCCGCGGCGAGGGCACGCGGAGCGTCCTGCGGGTCTCGGTCGAGCGGGAGGGCGGGGTCGACCTCGATACGGTCGCCAAGGTCTCCGAGCGTCTGTCCCGACGTCTGGACCTCGAGGACTTCGGTCCGCGGGGGTACGCGCTGGAGGTGAGCTCACCCGGGCTCGAGCGCCCGCTCCGGACGCGGTGGCACTTCGAACGCAGCGTGGGCAAGAGCGTGAAGGTGAAGACGAGGGAGCCGATCGACGGCTCCAAGGTGCACGAGGGCGCGCTGGTCTCGGCCGACCCGGAGGCGATCGTGATCGCTTCCGAGGGTGGAGAGCTGCGCGTCCCCTATGCCGACATCGCGTCGGCACGCACCGTCTTCGAGTGGGGGACGGCGAGGAGCAAGAGATGAACCAGGACATGATCGCGGCGCTCCGCGAGCTGGAGCGCGAGAAGGGCATCGCCTTCGAGACGATCCTCGCGGGACTCGAGGAGGCGATGGCCTCCGCCTACAAGTCGTGGTGGAAGCAGCAGCATCCCGAGGCCGACGAGGACCTGATCGGGGTCCGGGCGACCATCGACCCCGAGTCGGGCGACCTGCGCGTGTGGCTGCAGCAACTCGAAGAGATCGAGCACGAGGATCCCGAGACCGAGGAGATCACCACCGAGCACAAGGTCCTGTCCGAGGAGGAGGTCGAGGTCACCGACGAGTTCAAGGGCCGGATCGGCGCGCAGACGGCGAAGCAGGTGATCTTCCAGAAGCTCCGTGACGCCGAGCGGGAGATGACCTACGAGGAGTTCGCCGGGCGCGAGGGCGACGTGGTGACCGGCATCGTCCAGCAGCAGGATCGCCGGTACATCCTGCTCGACCTCGGGAAGGTCGAGGCGCTCATGCCGGCCTCGGAGCAGGTGCCGGCGGAGTCCTACCGGCACGGCGAGCGCGTGAAGGCGTACATCACGGAGGTCCGGCGCGGGACGAAGGGCCCGCAGATCGTCGTGTCGCGGACCCATCCAGGGCTCCTGAAGAAGCTCTTCGAGATGGAGGTTCCGGAGATCGCCGAGGGCATCGTCGAGATCAAGGCGGTCGCCCGCGAGCCCGGACACCGCTCCAAGATCGCCGTGACCTCGCACGAGCCCGCCGTGGACCCGGTGGGCGCATGCGTCGGGCCGAAGGGATCACGGGTACGCAACGTCGTGACGGAGCTCCGCGGCGAGAAGATCGACGTGGTCCCCTGGAGCGCGGACCCAGGGACCTTCGTGGGCAACGCGCTGCAGCCGGCCAAGGTGAAGGAGGCCCGGGTCGACCCCGAGACGCAGGCCGCGACCGTCATCGTCCCGGACTACCAGCTCTCGCTGGCGATCGGGAAGGAGGGCCAGAACGCCCGGCTGGCCGCACGTCTGACCGGTTGCCGCATCGACATCAAGAGCGAGACGCAGCAGGCCGAGGACGCCCGGGGAGGACCGCCACCGCCCTCGCCCATCCCCTCGCAGGCCACGACGACCGAGCCCAAGCCCGAGCCGGAGGCCCAGCCCGAGCCGGAGGCCCAGCCCGAGCCGGAGGCCCAGCCCGAGCCGGACCCGGTCCAGGAGCCGGCGGGAGAGTGAGTCGTGGTCGCGCACGTGCCTGTGCGGACGTGCGTTGGGTGTCGGGATCGCGCGGACAAGCGCACCCTGCTTCGGCTCGTCCGTTCCGCGGGTGCAGGGATCTCGGTCGACGGAACGGGGTCGGCGCCCGGACGCGGGGCGTACGTGCATCGCGATCTCGCCTGCGTGGACCTGGCGCTCAAGCGCGGGACCATCGGGCGTGCGCTGCGGACGGGTCTGGACGCGGACGGAGCCGCTAGGCTAAGGCGGAGCATCGAGGAGGAGCTTCCGGGTTGAGGGTTCACGAACTGGCGAAGGAGCTCGGGGTCCCGAGCAAGGAGCTGCTCGCCGCCCTGAAGGAGATGGGCGTCGACGGTCTGACGGCGTCCTCGTCGGTACCGGAGCAGGCCGTTTCGCGGCTGCGTGCGTCCGGCGGCAAGGCCGTGCCGGAGGCGAAGCTCCGCGAGGTCGTCGAGGAGCCGGTGCCCAAGGCACGGCGCAGGCCGAAGGCCGCCGAGCCCGCGCCCACCACGGAGGTCGCTCCCGCCACGCCGCCGGTCGAGGCTCCGGCGACGCCCGCGGTAGCCGCGCCGTCAGCCGTCGCTCCTGTCCCCGAGCCGACCCCCGTCCAAGAGGCCGTTCCGGTGGCTGCGAAGCCCGAGCCCACGAAGCCGTCGATGCCGGTGCTGCGGGTCGTCCGTGGGGCCACGCCACAGGACGTCGCCGAGAAGACCTCGAGGACGGCGGCCGACGTCGTGAAGATCCTCTTCTCGATGGGCGAGATGGTCTCGGCGACGCAGTCGCTTTCCGACGAGGCCCTGAGCCTGCTCGCCTCGGAGCTCGGGTACGAGGCGGAGATCGTCGGCGTCGAGGAGGAGGAGGTCGAGGAGGAGCCGGTCGACGAGAGCCGCCTCGTCGCTCGGGCGCCCGTGGTGACGATCATGGGGCACGTCGACCACGGCAAGACGAAACTGCTGGATGCGATCCGCCAGACAGACGTCGTCGCCGGTGAGTTCGGAGGCATCACGCAGCACATCGGCGCGTATCAGACGCATGTCGGCGACCGCGAGATCACGTTCATCGACACACCGGGTCACGAGGCCTTCACGGCGATGCGAGCCCGCGGAGCAGAGGTGACCGACATCGCCGTGCTGGTCGTCGCGGCGGACGATGGCGTGAAGCCGCAGACCGTCGAGGCCCTGGATCACGCCCGCGCGGCGGGGGTCCCGATCGTGGTTGCCGTGAACAAGATCGACAAGCCCGAGTCCGATCCGACGCGCGTCCGTCAGCAGATGGTGGAGCTCGGGGTCGTGCCCTCCGAGTGGGGTGGCACCGTCGAGTTCGTGGACGTGTCCGCGAAGGCCCGCACCAACCTCGAGACGCTCCTGGAGACGATCCTCCTGGTCGCGGACATCGAGGACCTGAAGGGGGACCCCGAGGGGCGAGCGCGTGGCGCCGTGCTCGAGGCCAACCTGGACCGCGGACGAGGCCCCGTCGCGACGGTCCTCGTACGGAAGGGCACCCTCGACGTCGGCGACACCCTGGTCTCGGGCACCTCGTGGGCGAGGATCCGGGCCATGCAGGATGAGCGCGGTCGTCCCGTCGACCAGGCGGGGCCGAGCAAACCCGTGCAGATCCTGGGCTGGTCACACGTGCCGAACGCAGGCGACGACGTCCGCGAGGTCGGGGACGAGCGGGAGGCCAGGCACCTGGCCCAGGAGCGCGAGGCGAAGGTGCGGGCCGCCGAGATGGTCGCGACGCGCCCGCCCACCCTCGCCGAGCTCATGGCGCAGGCGAGCGCCGCCGAGGTCCCCGAGCTGAACCTCATCGTGAAGGCCGATGTCCAGGGATCGATCGGGGCCCTCGTGGACGCCTTCATGAAGCTCCCGCAGGAGGAGGTCCGCGTGCGGATCATCCGGAGCGCGGCCGGCGCGATCACGGAGAGCGACGTGAAGCTCGCGATGGCCTCGCGCGCGATCATCGTGGGGTTCAACGTGCGACCCGACGTCACCGCCCGTGACCTCGCGGAGCGCGAGGGCGTGGACGTGCGCCTGTACCGGGTGATCTACGACGCGATCGACGACGTCCGGGGAGCCCTCTCGGGGATGTTGAAGCCCGAGGAGCTCGAGAGCGAGCTCGGCCGCGCCGAGGTCCGCGCGCTGTTCCGGGTCCCGCGGGTCGGCGTCGTTGCGGGCTCGTACGTGCTGGAGGGGACCATGATCCGCAACGCCCGAGCCCGCGTGGTTCGGGACGGCGTGATCGTGTACGACGGTCGCATCGGATCGCTCCGGCGCTTCAAGGACGACGTCCGCGAGGTCGCCGAGGGCTTCGAGTGCGGGATCGGCATCGAGAACTTCAACGACGTCAAGGAAGGCGACGTCATCGAGGCGTACGAGGTCCGCGAGGTCGCTCGCGAGCTGTAGTCGAGGGGACCGATGCTCGTCGCGCTGGAACGGTTCGATCTGCGCATCCCCGCCTGCGCCTCGCTGAAGGAGAAGCGGCACGTGGTGAAGACGCTCTCGAACGCGATCCGCACGAAGTTCAACGTGTCGGTCGCTGAGGTGGACCACCACGACCTCTGGCAGCGGACGACGCTCGCCGTCGGCACCGTTGCCCGTGAGAGCTACCACGCGAAGCGCGTGCTGCACGAGGTCGAGAAGCTCATCGAGCGATGGGCGGAGGTCGAGCTCATCGAGGGACAGGTCTCGCTGCACTACCCGGAGGACTGACGTGCCACAGGGACCACGAACCAGTCGCGTGTCGGAGGAGTTCCGCGAGATCCTCGCGGAGGAGATCCCGAAGCTGAAGGACCCGCGGGTGGGGTTCGTGACGGTCGTCGGGGTGAAGGTCACACGGGACCTTCGTCGAGCGACCGTGTTCTACACGGCGATGGGTGACGAGCGCGAACGGAGGGCGACCGCCGCCGGGCTCCGCTCGGCGACGGCACACCTGCGGCAGGTGATCGGGAGCCAGGTCCGGCTCAAGGTGTTGCCGGAGCTCGTGTTCGAGGAGGACGAGACGGCCCGGACCGCCGACCGGATCGAACGGCTCCTGAGCGAGCTGCACCCGCGGGAGGCCGAGTGAACGCCGAGGCCCTGGTTCGCGCCGCCGAGGTGCTCGGGACAGCTCGGAGCGTGGCGATCGTGTGCCACGTGAACCCGGACACGGATGCGCTGGGATCGATGCTCGGATTGTCGATCTTCCTCAGGTCCCGGGACGTCGAGACCGTGTGCTCGTTCCCGAACGACCCGTTCGAGCTCCCGCGTTGGGCCGAGGTGCTGCCAGGGCTCGAGGCCCTCGTGGAGCCGGTCGCCTTCCCGCGGGAGCCGGCGATCATGGTCGCGTGCGACGCGGCCTCCATGGACCGCCTGGCGACCCTCGCACCGGCCGCGGCGCGGGCCGCCGAGCTGATCTGGATCGACCACCACCGGAGCAACGACGGCCTCGGCACCATCTCCCTGGTGGATGGGTCGGCCTCATCGACGTGCGAGCTGGTGTGTCGGCTCGCCGCCGAGATCGGCGGTGATCTTCCAGACGAGGCGGCGATGTGCCTGTACGCGGGCCTGGTCACGGACACGGGGAGGTTCCAGTACGAGTCGGTGCGGCCCGAGACGCTCAGGCTCGCGGCGGACCTCCGCGAGCACCCGTTCGACCACGCCCGGCTGGCGCAGGTCCTGTACGAGGACGATCGCGCCTCCTACCTGCGTGTCCTCGGCACCGCGCTCGAGCGGCTGACGCTCGTGCCCGAGGCGGATCTGGTCTGGACCTACCTCACGTCCGCCGACCTGGGATCGGCGGACGTCCGTCCCGCCGAGGCCGACGACCTGATCGACGACATCCGCCGAGCGCGCGAGGCCGACGTGGCGGCGGTGATCAAGCAGCAGCGCGACGGTCGATTCAAGGTCAGCCTGCGCTCGCGAGGCGGGCACGACGTCGCGGCGGTCGCCGGGATCTTCGGGGGAGGCGGCCATCGGCTGGCCGCGGGTTACACGTCCGAGGACGGCCTCGCGGACTCCGTGGAGCGGCTCACGGGCGCTCTGCGGGCCCAGCGAGCCTAGTCCAGGACGGCCTGGGCGACCGCGACGGCGACCGGCGCGAACACGAGGGCCGGGAGCAGGTTGCCGACCCGAACCTGCTTCAGCTCGAGCAACCGGAGCGAGATCCCCAGGATCAGGATCCCTCCGGCGGCCGTGAGCCCCGCCACGACCTCCGGCGTGAGGGCGCCGGCGACCCCGGACGCCAACACGGTGATCGTGCCCTGGTACACGAACAGCGGGAGTGCCGAGAACCCGACGCCCCAGCCGAGGGCCGACGCGAAGGCGAGGGCCGCGAACCCGTCCAGGAGCGACTTGATCGCGAGCAGCTGGTAGTCACCCGACAGACCGTCCTGGATCGAGCCGAGGATCGCGAGCGGACCAACGCAGAACACGAGGGTCGCGACGACGAACCCCTCTGTGAAGCGGGCCCTGTGCTCGTGTCCGCCGGCGAACCGGCGCTTCAGCGCGTCTCCGAGGCGGTTCAGCCCGTCCTCGATCCGCAGGAGCTCGCCCACGACACCCCCGACGAGCACGCTCGCGAGCACGAGCAGGACGCTGGCGCGGGTGAGCTCGGAGAGCGGGGGACGGAACGCCGCGAGGGCGCCATCGATGCCAACCGCAAGCGTAACGAGGCCGAGCGCGTGCATGACGGTCTCGCGCACGCGCTCGGGCAGCCGCTCGCCCAGGAGGGTGCCCGTGAGGGCTCCGACGAGCACGGCGGCCACGTTGATCAAGGTCCCGGTGAGCGGCATGGCCCGCAGAGCCTAGCGGTCCGTCCCGTGCATGCCCTCGCCCTCCCTCGGTCCGGTAGCCTGCGGGGCGTGTCGCCCGAAGGCATCCTGCTCGTCGACAAACCGAAGGGGATGACCTCGCACGACATGGTGGACGCCGCGCGCCGCACCTTCGCGACCCGCAAGGTCGGGCACGCGGGCACCCTGGATCCGATGGCGACCGGCCTCCTGATCCTTGGGGTCGGTCGCGCCACCCGGCTCCTGCGGTTCCTGGGTGAGCTCGACAAGACCTACGAGGGCACCGGCCGGCTCGGCGCGGAGACCGACACGCTCGACGCGGAGGGGTCGATCGTCCGCACGACGCCGGTCGACGCGACACGAGAGGCCGTCGAGCGAGCTGTTGGCTCCCTCGTCGGGCGGACGCTGCAACGTCCGCCCTCGTACTCCGCCGTGAAGGTCGGCGGGCGCAAGCTGTACGAGGCCGCCCGTAAGGGCGAGACGCTCGAGGCGCCACCGCGACCGATCCACGTCGAGGCCTTCGAGGTTCTCGCGTACGAGCCCCCGGACTTCTCATTCCGCGTGACGTGCTCCGCTGGGACCTACGTGCGGGTCCTCGTCGCCGACGCGGGATCGTTCCTGGGGTGCGGGGCCCACCTGATCCGGCTGCGCCGCAGCGCGATCGGGCCGTTCCGGGTCGAGGACGCCGGCGCTCCGGGGGAGGCTCGGGAGCCGCTGCCGATGGAGCGTGCGGTGGCGCACCTCCCGCGGGTGCAGCTCGACGCCGTGGAGGCCGGAGCGGCGGCGAACGGGAGCATCCTCGGACCCGCGGGGATCGAGGGCCCGTACGGGGTGTTCGCACCTGACGGTCGCCTGATCGGCGTGTGGAGGGACGACGGAGCAAAGGCCCGCCCGGAGATGGTCCTCGGACCGGCCCCGTAGCATCGTGCGAAGATGAGCCCGACGGCGAGCGGAGGGACGGACGTGGAGACGGACACCGAGGTCGGGGAGCACGTCCCGCAGAAGAAGGGGAAGGGCCACCGCGACATCGAGGACCGCGGGAGCCGCCTCCCGAAGAAAGCCTATGCGAAGGAGCTCCGTCGCCTGCAGACGGAGCTCGTGAAGATGGAGGACTGGGTCGCCGCGACGGGCGCCAGGATCGTCGTGCTGTTCGAGGGGCGTGACGCGGCCGGCAAGGGCGGGACGATCAAGCGGATCACGCAGTACATGAACCCGCGCATCACACGGATCGTCGCGCTCCCCAAACCCACGGAGCGCCAGCGGACCCAGTGGTACTTCCAGCGCTACATCGAGGAGCTCCCCGCGGCCGGCGAGGTCGTCCTGTTCGACCGGAGCTGGTACAACCGGGCCGGCATCGAGAAGGTCCTGGGCTTCTGCACGCCGGAGGAGCACCGCCGCTTCCTCCGTCAGTGCTCGATCGTCGAGCGGCTGCTCGTGGAGGACGGCATCCGGCTGATCAAGTACTGGTTCTCGGTGTCGGCCGAGGCGCTGGAGAGCCGCTTCCAGGCGCGGATCGATGATCCGATCCGCCGGTGGAAGCTCTCCGAGACCGACCTGTTCTCCCGCTCGCACTGGGTCGACTACTCGAGGGCGAAGGACGAGATGTTCGTCCACACGGACATCCCGGAAGCGCCGTGGTACGTGGTCGAGGCCGACGACAAGCCGAGCGCTCGCCTGAACTGCATCGCCCACCTGCTCTCGCAGATCCCGTGCCAGCCGGTGGATCGGCCTCGGATCCAGATCCCCGAGCGGCAATCCGACGAGGGCTACGTGCGCCCTCCGCGCGAGGCGTTCACCGCGGTGCCCGACCACGCCGCGTCACTGCTCGGGTAGTCGAAGCTGGCGCGACCTCGGGCGGGGAGGTAGGCTAGTTCGATGGAGCCGCCGCAGGCGGTCGCGGTGCCCGCCGAGCGGCCGGAGCCCGCCCCCGCATCCCGAAGCGTGCTTCGACGCGTCATCCCGGTCGTGATCTCCATCGTGATCGTCGTGGGCATCTTCGCCTACGCGATCCCACGGTTCGCCGCCTACAGCGACGTGCTGGCGTCGATCCGGGAGCTCACTCCGATCGAGTTCTGGTCGTTGTTCGCCGCCATGCTGCTCAACCTGGCGACCTATTGGTTCGCGAACATGGCCGCGCTCCCGGGCCTCGGTCTCGGGCACGCGGCGGTCCTCACGCAGACGACCACCTCCGTCGCGAACACGCTGCCGGCGGGCGGAGCGATCGCGGTCGGCCTCACCTACTCGATCCTGCGTTCCTGGGGGTTCACCGGGACGGACGTCGCGCTCTACGTCGGCGTGACCGGGGTGTGGAACACCTTCGTGAAGCTCGCCCTGCCCGTGGTCTCGCTGCTGCTCCTGACGGTGACCGGCCAGGCGAACGCCGCCCTCGCGACGGCCGCGGCGATCGGGGTCATCGTGCTGCTCGTGGCGGTCGTGCTCTTCGCGCTCGCCCTGTGGAAGAAGGAGCTCGCGCGGCGCATCGGCGACGGCCTCGGGAAGCTGGCGTCGCTCGCTCGCCGAGCGTTCCACCGGGGCCCGGTGACCTCGTGGGGAGACCAGGCGGTGGCGTTCCGCAAGCGCACGATCAAGCTGGTCGCGCGGCGCTGGCCCTTGCTGACCTTGACCACCGTGCTGAGCCAGCTCGCCCTGTTCCTCGTGCTGCTCCTGTGCCTGCGCCACGTGGGCGTGTCCGAGGCCGAGGTCAGCACCGTGCAGGCGCTCGCCGTCTTCTCGTTCGGCAGGCTGATCGCCGCCGTGCCGATCACGCCCGGCGGGCTCGGCATCATCGAGCTCGGGTACATCGGCGGCCTCGTGGCGGCCGGCGGAGCCGAGGCGCAGGTGGTCGCCGCCGTGCTGCTGTTCCGCGTCCTCACGTACGCGATCCAGATCCCGATCGGAGGGTTCACGTACCTGATCTGGCGCGCGAAGAAGGATTGGCGGCGGCCCGCGCCCGACATGACGGCGCCGCTCCCCTCCGGGTCCGCGGTGACCACCTAGGGCGCGGGACCGCCCGTGGTGTGCACGCTCCCGGCGGCCCTCCGCGCGACGACGTGGTCGCGGATCTCGATCACCACCGCCGCCGAGGCCAACGCCACGCCGCTGCCGAGCAGCACGCCGGCGACGACGTCCGAGAGCCAGTGGGCGTTCAGGTAGACGCGTGACATGGCCATCACGAACGCGAAGCCGACGGCGATCCATTCCCAGGTGCGCCGCCTGGCACCAGGGTCCATCAGGACCAGCACGAGCGCCACGGCGATCGACGCGCCCGCGACCGCGTGCCCGGAGGGGAAGGAGTAGCCGACCGTCGCCACGAGCGGGTTCGGCGGCCTCCCTCGATGGAAATAGGGCTTCGCGATCGCGAGGAGGACCTCCGCCGCTCCCCAGGTGAGGACCCAGGCCGAGAGCGCCCGCCACCGTCGGCGCGCGGCCAGCCAGACGGTGACGAGGACACGCAGAGGGATCGTGACGATGCCTCCACCGAGCACGTTCAAGGCGCGGGCGAGCCCGCTCACGACCACGTTGCGGATGTCATCCATCGCGCGATGGACGGCGAGGTCCCACTCACCGATGAAGGGGATGGTCGTCTTCGGCGCGAGGGATGGCGGATGACGGCCCACGGCCGCGAACAGGGCCACCATCCCCGTCAGGAGCAGGAGGGCGTGGACGAAGGTCCGGCGATGGTTCGTGAGCACGTGGCCTCCGAGCCTACCCGTCGCACGGCTGGGGGGACGTCCCGCAGGGATCTGCCCGAGATCCGGGTGCACCCTCCATGGTCCCCGCCGATCCGGCCGACCCTACCCCACGTCGCCACCCAGTCCGTTCTCGTCCAGCCACTGCGCCGCCACCTGCGATGGTGATCGCCCGTCGGCGACCGCGGCGTTCAGCTGCCGCAGCTGGTTCGTCGTGAGCCCGATCGAGACCGCGTCGAGGATCGACCGGACGGCCGGGCCGAAGCGCTCCAGGACCTCGCGACGCAGCACGGGCGTCACGTTCTCGGCTGGCTGCAGGTGTCGGTCGTCCTCGAGCAGCACGAACCCGTTCACATCGATCGCACCCGAGCTCGTGAACATCAGGCCGACCTGGACGTCTCCGGAGCGCAGGGCGGCGACCGTGAGCGGACCGCCGGCATCGAGCGACACGAATCCGCCGAAATCCAGACCGTAGGTCCGCTCGAGGCCCTGCAGGCAGAGCGGTCGACGGGGACACTCGGTCGGCCCGCCGAAGGTGAGGGTGTCGGCGATCGGCAGGAGATCGCTCAGCGTGCGGAGATCGTATCGGGCGGCCGTCGCTTCGGTGACCACGAAGCCGTTGTGGTCCTGGGCGGGGGCCGGCCGCATGGCGACGATGCCTCGCGTCGCGAGCGAGCGTTCCAGCTCGGCGTACGTCGCGCCGCGCTGGGGTGGGGCGGCCTCTGGACCCGAGAAGAAGGCGAGCGCGCTCCCCGAGTACTCGGGCACGAGCTCGATCAGTCCCCGAGCCAGCGCCGGCCCGACGATCTCTCGGGGCCCGAGGTCGGTCTGCCGGTCGATCCGGTACCCCCGAGCCTCGAGCGCCTGCGCGTACAGCTCTGCGAGGAGGACGCTCTCGGGGAAGTCGAACGATGCCACCGTGATCGCGTCGTCCTCGAGCGCGGAGGTGACGGGGGCCGAGCCGCGGGCGCACCCGACGACCAGCGAGAGCGTGACCGGGAGCAGGACGCTGAGGCGGATGGAGCGCATCGTTCGCGAATCATGCCTCCTCGGACGGCTCGGGGGAACAGGGTCGTCAGGGCGCAGGTCAGCGAAGCCCGGCCACGAGCGAGTCCACGAACAGGACCGCCAGCACCAAGACCGCAAGGACCGCGGCGCCGGTGAGGGCCAGCCGTTGCGCGCTCCACCGCTGGATCGAGACGGGCGCACGCGCCGGCGCGAGCTCCTTGAACCGCGCCATGATCGGTCTCGGGTCCTCCTTCAGCCGGGCAGAGAGCTGGGTCGGGATCGCGAGGCCGATGGCGCTCGCGAAGCCTTCGGCGATCTCCTCGGGGGTGAACAGGCGGACGGCGCGCTCGTACACGCGATCGGGATCGGACTGCAACGCGAGCGTGAGCATCATGTTCGCCAGGTCGACCGCCTGGCGCCATGGCGAGGGCCGGACCTCGAGGCCCGACACGTCGACGAGCTGCAGGTGGCCGTCCTGCACGAGCAGGTTCGCCGGCTTGATGTCGCGGTGGGCGACGCCTGCGTCCCACATCGCGCGGACGAGCTGCAGCCCCTCGTCGATGATCGTGTCGTCCACCTCGGAGTCGCCCAGGTTCTTCGCGTGCTCGAAGAACTGGGTCACGAGCATGTACTCACGCTCGGGGGTCAGCTCCACGACACCGTAGGTCTTCGCCACCCGGATGCCGGCGTTCGCGAGGAGCAGCAGCGCGTAGTCCTCGTACTGCGCCATCCGTCGCACCGAGCCGATCGGCCGCTCGTCCTCGAGCGCCCCGTACAGGATCGTCCGCCCGATCCGGTACCAGCGGTCCGCCCGCACGTGGCTGGTGGAGTAGATCTTCCCGAAGACCCTCGTCCCGTCGGCCAGGGTCATCCGCAACGGGGAGGACCCGCCGGATCCCTCGAGTCCGAACGGCTCGACCTGAGTCACCTCGAGGCCCAGCTGGTCGGCCATCGCGTGCTGGACGGCGGCGCCTCGAGCGCCGCTCAGGTCCAGGTGCGCGGCCGTGCCCCCGCGCCCGTACCGCACGGGGAACGCGTCGTCGGGTGCGAAGGCGCGGAAGACCACCTCCGGCACGACGAACGCGAAGACAACCGGGTACAGCAGGTTCGACAGATAGTCGCGCCCCAGGTAGGCGAGGGAGACCGCGACCAGCGCCGACAGGATCGTCGCGATGCCGCGTGCGAGGTCGCGCGGCCGGCCCGCGGGAGCGAGGACCGCGGCCATCCCGAACAGCGTGACCGAGAGCGCGGACATCCCGGGGGACGGGAACGCGAAGTCCGATGCCTCGCCGATCGTCGTCAGGTCGGTCGGGGCGGGACGGCCGTAGCTGAGCAGGCTGAACGCGACCCAGTCGGTGATCACGAACAGGGCGAGGAAGACCACGAGGTGTCGCCACCGCTTGGTCGCCGCGAGGATCAAGACGGTGACCACCCGAAGCGCGAGCACGACCCACACGTTGGTCAGGGCCGAGAGGGCCTCCGCCACGTCGGTGAGGGAGGACGTCCTCAGCCCCTCGAACCACCGCAGGACCGAGGCGCCGAGGTCCTCGGCCGCGGAGGTCGAGCACGCGACCCCGAGGATCACGCCGAGCACCACCACGACGACGGCGGCCCACAGCCAACGGGAGAACCCGGGGGCACGGGGGAGCGGCGGTGGCTCCCCGGACGGGCGTCGGCGCTTGCTCATCGAACGTGGAGGAGCTCGCTCACGTCGCGGATGCTACCCGCTCGGCGGTCCATCATCCGTCCGATACGCTCCATGCCCATGGATCTGGTCAGGGGGCTCGACGCCCTCCCGCTGCCCGATGGGCCGACGGTGGTCACGGTGGGGTTCTTCGACGGGGTCCATCTCGGGCACCGGGCCGTGCTCGCGCGGGCCGTGGAGGAGGCGCGGTCCCGCGGGGTCCGCTCGATCGCGGTCACGTTCGATCGTCATCCGCGGGAGGTGTTGACACCCGGGCGTGAGCCACGGCTCCTCACGACCGTCGAGCGCAAGGCGGAGCTGATCGCAGAGCCGGGGATCGACATGCTCCTCGTCCTGGCGTTCACGGAGGAGCTCTCGCGGTGGCCGGCGGAGGACTTCATCGCCCGCGTGCTGGTCGAGGGTCTGCGAGCCCGGCATGTGGTCGTCGGGGCCAACTTCACCTTCGGCTTCAAGGCGCTCGGCACGGTCGAGATGCTGACCGAGGTCGGCCCGGCCCACGGCTTCACGACCGAGCGCGTCGAGCTCGTCCATCTAGGCGGCCGTCGGGTGTCCTCGTCCTCGATCCGGGAGGCGCTGTCCGTCGGGGACCTGGACTGGCCCGAGCGTGCCCTCGGGCGCCGGTTCGTCCTGGACGGCACGGTGGTGCGCGGCGCGGGGAGGGGAACGGGCCTGGGGTGGCCGACGGCGAACCTGCGGACGCCCCCCCGCCTGCTCCTGCCGGGGAGCGGGATCTACGCGGGCCGCGCGCGCGTGCCTGCCGGCGAGTACGTCGCGGCGGTCAACGTAGGCACGAACCCGACGTTCGGCGTGGAGCCGCTGCACGTCGAGTCCTACCTGCTGGACTTCGACGGTGAGCTCCTCGGTCAGCCGATGGCGATCGAGTTCTGGGCACGGCTGCGCCACGAGGAGCGGTTCGAGACGGCTGAGGAGCTCTCGCGCGTCATCGCGGACGACGTGCGCCGGACCCGAGAGCTCGTGCCTCCACCGTGAGAGACTCTCGAGGATGACCGGCCGCCACGCCCGCAGGTCGCGCGTCCCGTTCGTCGCGATCGTCGCCGCGCTGCTGGTGGTCGTGGCCGGCGCGGCGATCGTCGCGAACGCCGCCCGGGACGGGGAGCCGGCGTTGGCGGTCTCGGGAGCGGGTGCCCACCCGACGGAGGCAGCCGTCCCTGCGACCGACGGGCCCGGCGGCTCGGCCGGGTCCGCGGCCCTTCCGGGAACTGCTGCGGAACCGGCCTCGCCGGCCATGCCCGTCCCGCAGGAGCCGAGGCGGACGATCGTCATCCATGGCACCGGCGATGTGAGCCTGGACCCCTCCTACATCTCCGCGTTCGGTTCGAACGGCTACGGATGGGCATGGAGCGGGCTCGAGGGCCTGTTCCGCGAGGACGACCTCACGGTGATCAACCACGAGTGCCCCTCGACGGACATCGTCGCGCCAATCCCGAAGACCTTCAGCTTCCGGTGCGACCCCGACGCTCTCGAGGATGCCCGCAGGGCGGGCGTCGAGGTTGCGAGCCTCGCGAACAACCATGGCTTCGACCAGGGCGCGGAGGGACTCCTGGACTCGATCCGCAACATGGAGCGCGCGGACATCGTGCCTCTGGGGGCCGGTGCCAGCGAGGCCGAGGCCGATGCCCCGCGCTACGTCGAGCTGAAGGGGTGGCGGATCGGGCTGGTCGGCGTCGGGGAGGTGATCGACCCCGACTACCAGGTCGCCGAGGGCGACGAGCCCGGGACCGCGGTGGGGCACGACTTCCCTCGCGCCCTCCGATCCATCCGTGAGGCCGAGGCGGAGGCCGATCTCGTGATCGTGGTCATCCACTGGGGCGTCGAGCTCGACACGCAGCCTCGCGCCTACCAGGTCGAGGAGGCACACCGGATGATCGACGCGGGCGCGGACGTCATCTTCGGCCACCACTCACACCGGCTCCAGCCGATGGAGGTCTACGAGGGCAAGCCGATCTTCTACGGCCTGGGCAACTTCGTCTGGCCGAGGTTCTCGGTCGAGGGCTCCACGACCGCGGTCGCGCGGGCCGTCGTCCGGCCGGACGGCACGATCCGGGGTCGGCTCCTGCCCGCCGAGATCGTCTCCGACGGTCACCCGGTGCTGACGTAGGCGCAGGGCTCGGACGGGCCTTCTGGTAGCCTTTCCCGCTGGATATGGCATTGACCCAGGAACAGAAGGCGACGATCATCGCCGAGCATCGTCGCGGTGACTCGGACACCGGCTCTGCCGAGGTCCAGATCGCGGTGCTCTCGAAGCGGATCGCCGACCTCACCGAGCATCTGAAGCTCCACAAGCGGGACCACGCATCCCGCCGTGGGCTCCTCATGCTCGTCGGCCGCCGGCGCCGGATGCTCGAGTACCTGAAGCGCGAGGACATCGACCGCTACCGGGAGATCGTCACGCGCCTGGGCCTGCGCCGATAGGACCGCGGGGAGGCGCCACGGGGGCGCCTCCGTAGGAGGGATGCGAACGACCCACTGACGCAAGGACCGGAGGTGGGGCAGCCCGCGGTCGGTTCTCAGTCGCGAACCTCCGAGCACGGATCGGCGGTTCACAACTGACAACCGGCCGGGTCCCACCTCCACCACCGCGCGGCGCGACCGCGCCGCGCACGGCACACAAGGAGGAACCAGGCCGATGGCCATCACCCTTTCCCGCAAGATCGGGAATCAGACCATGGTGTTCGAATCGGGCAAGCTCGCCCGACAGGCGGAGGGATCCGTCGTCGTCACCTATGGAGAGACCCAGGTGCTCGGCACCTGCACGACCGCCGACCCCCGCGAGGGGATCGACTTCTTCCCGCTCACGATCGACGTCGAGGAGCGGATGTACGCGGCCGGGAAGATCCCCGGCGGCTTCTTCCGTCGCGAGGGACGCCCGTCCGAGACGGCGATCCTCACGGCGCGCCTCACCGATCGCCCGATGCGCCCGTCGTTCAAGGACGGCTACCGCGACGAGGTCCAGGTCGTCATCACGGTCCTGTCGGCCGACATGGCGAACCCGTACGACATCCCGGGCATGAACGCCGCGAGCCTCGCGACGTGCATCGCCGGCCTGCCGTTCGAGGGCCCGGTCGGCTCGGTGCGGATGGGGCTGATCGGCGGCGAGTGGGTGATCAACCCCACGTTCCAGGAGGTCGAGGACGCCACGTTCGACATCGTCGTCGCCGGCCGCCGCAACGACCAGGGCGGCATCGACATCCTCATGATCGAAGGGGAGGCGCCGGACAGCACCTGGCAACTGCTCGAGGGTGGCGAAGGCGCCGTGGCGCCGACCGAGGAGGTCGTCGCCGAGGGCCTCGAGGCGGCGAAGCGCGCGATCGCCGAGATGATCGACTTCCAGAACGAGCTGATCGCGCAGCTCGGCGTACAGCCGAAGGAGTGGACCCCGCGCCCGCTCTACTCGGTCGAGACCTTCGACGCCGTGTCCGCGTTCGCCAAGGCACGGCTCGAGGGCGCGATCGTGTCCGACAAGGCCGAGCGCGAGGCGAAGCTCGACGCGATCAAGGATGAGCTGAAGGCTCACCTGCTCGAGACCTGGGGTGAGGAGACGTTCGCGGCTCGCGCGTCCGAGATCTCACCCGCGTGGAAGGACCTGCAGAAGAAGGTCATGCGCAAGCGCGTGATCGACGAGGGCGTTCGGCTCGACGGCCGCGGCCCGCGCGACCTGCGGCAGCTCTCGGCCGAGGTCGGCCTCGTACCGCGCGCGCACGGCAGCAGCCTGTTCCAGCGCGGGGACACGCAGGTCCTGAACGTGACGACGCTCGGCATGCTCCGCATGACGCAGATGATCGACACGCTCGATCCCGAGGACACGAAGCGATACATCCACCACTACAACTTCCCGCCGTTCTCGACGGGCGAGGTCGGCCGCATCGGCAGCCCACGTCGCCGCGAGATCGGCCACGGCGCGCTCGCCGAGCGAGCGCTCGTGCCGGTGGTCCCACCGGAGGAGGAGTTCCCGTACGCGCTGCGCCTCGTCTCGGACGTGCTCGGCAGCAACGGGTCGACGTCGATGGCGAGCGTGTGCTCCTCGACGCTGTCGCTCATGGACGCCGGGGTGCCGATCAAGTCCCCGGTCGCCGGCATCGCGATGGGCATGATCGCCGACGAGGGCACGTTCGTGACGCTGACCGACATCCTCGGCGCCGAGGACGCGCTCGGCGACATGGACTTCAAGGTCGCCGGCACCCGTGAGTTCGTCACCGCGATCCAGCTGGACATGAAGGTCACCGGCTTGCCGGGCGACGTCCTCGCGGGGGCGCTCCAGCAGGCGAAGGAGGCGCGCCTGAAGATCCTCGACGTGATGCTGGCCGCGATACCGGCCCCGCGCTCGGAGGTCAACCCGAAGGCCCCGCGCATCCTCACGATCCAGATCCCCGTGGACAAGATCGGTGAGGTGATCGGTCCCAAGGGCAAGCGGATCAACGAGATCATCGCCGTCACGGGCGCCGACATCGACATCCAGGACGACGGCACGGTCTTCATCGGCTCGCGGGAGGGCGCTGGGGCCGACGAGGCGGCACGGATGATCGACGAGATCGCGAACCCCCGACCGCTCCAGGTCGGCGAGACCTTCGCCGGCAAGGTCGTGAAGATCGCGACGTTCGGCGCCTTCGTCAACCTCGTGCCGGGTCGTGACGGCCTCGTGCACATCTCGAAGCTCGGCAAGGGCAAGCGACTGTCCAGCGTGGAGGAGTCCGGCCTCAAGGAAGGCGACACGCTCGAGGTCGAGATCCAGGACATCGACGCGATGGG
>Ga0105107_10000328_pt1 | contig 29110 bp, 25 predicted proteins | sample PPLLaktember2015_6_FD_79335 | JGI IMG/M metagenome (GOLD analysis project Ga0105107, IMG submission 79335) | Freshwater sediment microbial communities from Prairie Pothole Lake near Jamestown, North Dakota, USA - PPLs Lake P8 Core (1) Depth... | ecosystem: Environmental > Aquatic > Freshwater >... | reverse complement strand
GGATCGTACGCGCCGCCGGTCCAGCGCTCCCACGGACCCCATCCCTCGATCAGATCGGGGATCATGTCCACGCCGCCCGTCTGCGCGAAGCCCGGGAGCGGAATCGGATCGCCCCCCCAGTCCTCGAGCGGCTGACCGGTGTCGGCGTCCAGAGCCCAGAGGAAGAAGCCAGGCGTCGAGATGTAGACCACGCCACCACGGCCCGGGACCTCCGCGTACGCCACGCCCTTGCCGTAAGCTTTCCGCATCGAGTACCGATGGCGAATGGTGTTGGGCGGCTCGGTGAAGCTCCAGATGAGCTTGCCGGTCGACGGGTCGAGCGCGATCACGTGCCGATCCTCGCCGGTCACGGTGATGAGCTTGCCGTCCACGTACGAGGGCGTGGCCCTCGGCGTGCTCGGCCCGAAGCTCGCCGCGTTGAACTGCCAGAGCATCGTGAGCTCGTCGAAGTTCTCCGCCGTGATCTCGTCCGCGGTCGTGTAGCGCGTATGCCACGCGTCGCCGCCCAGGTACGTCCACTGCCCGTTCTCGGTCCCCGGGCCCTGCGCCGCTGTTGCGAGGGGGACGATCGCCAGCATGCCCAGCGCCAGCGCGAGGGCCGGCGTCCGTCGCTGGCGATGCCAGCCAATGTGACTCGTCATGTGATCATTCTTCTCCATGCACTGCGTGTCGGGTGGAGGCCAAGTCCGTGACCAACTCCACGGCCGAAACGTTGAGGGGATACCCGGAGTCGGGGCCGGTCACGCTCAGTGATAACGAGGGTTTTCCGCAAGGGTTCCGCGGCCGCTCGACCCGACACTTTTTGACTGAAGCCCGAGTGGCGCCCCAAGATGTGCGCCATGTCCGACAACACGCCGTCCCAACAGTGGAGTCGTCGGCGAGTCGTCGCATCTCTCGCCGCGGCGGGCGTAGCCGCGCCCTTCGTCGGCGGCGATCGGCGCGATCCGGGCGAGTCCGTGCTGCTCCGCTACACCGCGCACGTGCCGAACTCGCACGGGCTCTACGCGCGGGTGTTCCTCTCTTGGGAGGAGATTTGCACGGAGCAGACCGGCGGGCGCATCCGCTGGGAGCACTACGTGGACGGGCTCCTGCACGGCGCGCTGGACGGGTTCAAGGCGATCGCCTCGGGCATCACGGATTACACCCACGGCTACGCGACCTACCAGCCGGGCAGCTTCCACCTCACGCATGGCCTCCAGCTTCCCTTCCTCTTCGAGAACGCGGGCGTCGCTTCGCTCGTCTCGGAGGAGCTGTACCCGACCTACTGGAAGAGCGAGTACGAGCGGATGGGCGTGTATCTCGCGCACTGCGACGCGACCACCGCGTACGACATCATCGCACGCTCGCCGGTACGCGTCCCGCGAGATCTCGCCGGCATGAAGATCCGCTCGACCGGCGGCCTGATGGCGGAGATGATCCGCGCGATCGGTGGCATCCCCGTCGTGCTCGCGGCGGCCGAGACGTACACGGCGTTCCAACGCGGGATCATCGATGCCGTCGCCCTGAGCACGCCGGACATGGCGGCCTATCGGCTATGGGACATCGGCCGCTACTGCTACCGCATCGGTATCTCGCACACGGTGCTGCAGTGGTGCGTGAGCCCCCGCGCGTTCGACTCCATGCCGGACGATCTGCGTAGCCGCCTCCACGACCTCTTCCGCCTGCGCGGCCAAGTCGCCAATCGCAACTACTACGGGGGTGCCCCGCTCCAAGCCGCGATCGACCGGCTGACCGAGAACGGCGTCGAGGTGAGCAGCCCCACGGCCGCGGAGCGCGAGGAGTGGGTGGAGACCGTTCGACCCGTCGAGCAGCGGTTCATCGAGGAGAACGAGGCGCTCGGCCTGCGCGCCGGAGACTTCGTGGCCGAGGCTCGGGAGCGGGCGGCTCGCTACACGGGCTGGACCGACCAACAGCTCTGGGATCACGTCCGCGCCAATCCCGTGCAAGGCGTCATCACGCTCTGATGAGCGCCGCCGCGCCGGAGCCCCTCGAGGCGGAGACCCCCGAGGTTGCGATCTCAGGGTTCGACTCGGCCCTGAGGGTGGCCGACGTCTGGTCGGCGAGGCTGTCGCGAAAGCTCTTCCTCTTGGGCATCTACGTGATGCTGCCGGCGCTGGTCGTGCTGGTGACCACGGACGTCGTGCTGCGCTACGTCTTCGACGCCCCACTCCAGTGGGCGCGCGACGTGAACGGTCTTCTTCTCTTGATGTCGATCGCGGCCGCCCTGCCGCACGCATGGGACCGGGCCTATCACATCCGCATGGAGGTCGCCTACGAGCGCTTCCCGCCGGGGCTCAAGAGGAGCGTGGACGTCCTGTCGGCGTTCGCTGGGGTGGTGTTCTTCGGGCTCATGGCGTTCCAGGCCGCGGCCTACGTGCCGTTCATGATGCGCACCGGCGAGACCGGTGAGGACCTGCTCTGGCCGCTCTGGCCCTACATGGCCTTCATGTCGTTGTGCGCCGCGCTCACCGTGGTGCGCTTGATCGTGAACCCCTCCATGAGAGCCAGCTACGGCCACGATGCGCCCATCGTGACTGCCGGAGAGGCAAAGACGTGAGTCTGGAGATGGTGGGCGGCGTGGCGCTCGCGGTCATGTTCGTGCTGCTCATGCTGGGCGTGCCGATCGCGTTCGCCATGGCGGCGGTGGGCGCGGCCGGCCTGTGGATCCTGGAGGGGCCGAGCTCCGCTCTGGCCCACGCGGCGCTCATTCCCTGGAGCGAGGGGCGCAGCTTCGTCTTCGTCACGATTCCGCTCTTCGTGCTGATGGGGCAGCTCGTGTACCAGACGGGGCTCGCGACGGATCTCTACGCCGGTATCCGCTCGTGGATCGGAAAAGTGCCGGGCGGCCTCGCCGTCGCGTCGATCATCGCCTGCGCGGGGTTCGGCGCCGTCACCGGCTCGAGCATCGCCACCGTCGCGACGATGGGCGCCATCGTCATGCCCGAGATGCGGCGCTACGGCTACGACCCGAGGCTCGCGACCGGCGCGCTCGCGGCGTCCGGCACGCTGGGCATCCTCATTCCACCGAGCGTGATCTTCATCTTCTACGGCGTCATGACCGAGACGTCGATCGGCGCGTTGTTCATCGCCGGCATCGTGCCGGGCATCATCACCGCCTTCATGTTCTCGGGGATCGTGCTCGCGCGCTGCTGGATCACGCCGGCGCTGGGCCCGAAGGGCCCGTCGGCGACCTGGGCCGAGCGGTGGACGTCGGCGCGCGGCTTCGTTCCGATCCTGATTCTCTTCGGCGGCGTGATGGGCGGGCTCTACGTCGGCGCGTTCACGCCTACGGAAGGAGCGGGCGTGGGCTGCGCCGGCGTGCTGGCGATCGCGGGGGTCAAGCGAAAGGTGACGTTGCCCGCGATGTCGCGAGCGCTCGAGGAGACCGCGCTCATCAGCGCGATGATGTTCGCGATCATCGTCGCGGGCTACCTGCTCGCGCGCTTCCTCGCGATCACGGGCACCACCGAGAGCATCGTCGAGACGTTGGTCGGCATGGAGCTCGGACGTGTCGGATTCATCCTGCTGCTCGTGGTGCTCTACCTCGTGCTGGGCGCGCTCCTGGACGTCTTCGGTATGCTCGTTCTCACGATCCCGTTCGTGATGCCCGTGGTGCGCGAGCTGGGAATCGATCCGCTATGGTTCGGCGTCTTCGCGGTGGTCATGTCCGAGGTGGCGCTCGTGACGCCGCCCATCGGCGCGAACGTCTTCGTGATGCGGCGCGTCACTCCCGACGTCCCCATGGGGGAGATCTTCCTGGGGGTGCTGCCGTTCGTGATCGGCGAGCTGGTGATCATCGCGCTGCTCGTGATGTTCCCCCAGATCGCGACCTGGCTGCCGAGCCAGATGGGTTGAGCCCACGTCGACCTAGACGTCCGCCCAGACGCCGCCCGGTCCCGCGTTGATCACGCGGGTGTCGCCGATGGTGGAATCCTCGGTCCAACAGCCGTGGATGTGCCCGCAGACGGCGAGACGCGGCTGCGTCCTCTCGATCGTCTCGAGCACGGACCGGCTTCCGAGATGCCGACCGTTCGCCAGGTCCACGTGGCCCAGGGGAGGGGAATGGGTCACGAGTACCCCGCCGGAGGGACAGTTGGCCAACAGCTCAGCCGCGCGCTCCTCCGTGAGGTCGTAGCTCCACGGACCGAACGGCGTCACCGGCACGGCGCCGCCCAGGCCCCAAAAAGTCACCCCGTCGATCTCGACACCCGAGCCGTGCAGCACGTGCGCCGAAGGCCACGAAGCGCACGCGTCCGCCAGCTCTTCGTATGACTCGCCATTGCCGGCCACCAACACCGTCGGGACCTCCACTCGCGCCAGGACGTCGACGGTCTTCTGGAGACCGTTGCGCATGACGGCCAGGTCGCCCGCGCAGACCAGCACGTCGGCTTCGGCCGAGCGTTCGACCAGACGCCGCGCGGCGCCTAGGTCGCAGTGGAGGTCGCTACAGAGCAGTAGTCGCATCGAATGCCGGCTGAGGCGCGGCGACCGGGTGATCGTCGCTGAGCTTCCGCCGCACTTCCACCGACAGCATCCACCAGCTCGCCGCCGCCTGCAGGAAAACCGTAGCGACCGACGTGTACCAGAGGTGATGCAGCTCGAACCAGGGCTGTCGTGAGAGCCACACCGCCGGAATGGCGAACGTCACGATGCGGGTCGCGCTCGCGATCAGCGCGGGCACCGTGTGACCGATCGCCTGGAACATACCCGAGCAGATGAACACGATGCCGCTCGCGACGAAGTTCCACGAGATGATCCGCAGGAAATCCGCTCCTGCGGCGATCACCTCGGGCTCGTCCGAAAAGAACGCCACGAGCACGTCCGGACGCCACTGGAGGAAAAGAGTCAGGAGCAGCATGAGGCCGCTCAGCGACCCCATCGCGGTCCGGAAGGTGTGGCGGACGCGGTCGTGCTTCCGCGCGCCCACGTTCTGCCCGGCGAGGGGCGCGACCGCCCACGCGATGGCCATCGCGGGCAGGAAAATCGCCTGCATCACACGCGATCCGATGCCGAATCCGGCCTGGGCCTCGGGCCCGAATCCGCGGATCACCCAATAGATCACGCCCATGTAGACGAACATCAGCGCGAACTCGCCGCCCGGTGGCAGGCCGATGGCGAGGATGCGCTTCCACGCGGCCGCCCGCGGGCGAACGAGCCTCGCATCGAAGCCGACGTAGTGCTCGAGGCGCACGAAGTAGGCGACCATCATGACGATTGCCGCGACGATCGAGATCGTGGTGGCCATCCCGGCTCCCGCGATGCCGAGCGGAATACCGGTGATCCACCCGGAGATGAGCACCGGCGCCAGGATCGCGTTCAGCACCACCGTCAGCACCTGGACGACGATCGTCGGGGTCACGATCCCCGTGCCCCGCAGCGCGGATCCCATCGAGATCATCGCGAACTGGAGACCGAGTCCGGGCAGGAACCAATAAAGGTACGTGACGCCGGCGGCCGCGGTCGCCGCGTCGGCGCCGAGCTGGTCCATGTACCATTCGGCGAGCGCATAGCCCCCGACGAGCGTCACGACGGCGCACAGCGCAGCGAGGACGAGGCTCTGGTTGAAGATCAGGTTCGCGTCCGCTCGATCCTTGCGGCCGGCGGCCTGCGCGATCAGCGCCATCGTGCCCACGCCGAGGATCTGCGTGATCGCCATGACCAGGAACTGCACGTTACCCGCGGATCCCAGACCGGCGATGGCTTCGTCGCCGAGCCCACCCACGAAGTACAGGTCGACGAGGTAATACGCCGTCTGGAAGACCATGCCGACCGCGATCGGCACGGCGATGCGCATGAGGTGCCCGGGGATCGAGCCCACCGTGAGGTCTTTCATGCTTCGCTCAGCGGTCGGACTTCGCGGTAGGCTGAAGGCCCGCACCCGGAGGGAAGGCTCCGGCGGCGAGCCTGCGGGAATGATCCCTGATGTCCGGCGGCCAAGGTGCGGTCTCGGCGTCGAAGCGAGCGGCGTCGCCGCGGTAGAGCGCGCGGATCGCTTCCTCGAACGTCGGCTCGTGGCCCGCCATCATCGAGATGAATCGATACGCCGAGTCCTGTGCCCGCCTCACCGCGTCCCTTTCCTCGTGTAGGTGTCGTGCTTCGTCGATCACGCGGCGCAGTGTGGCCGAGACGCTCCCTCGCTGAGCCGCGAGCCATGCCCAATGGCGCGGCAGAAGCGTAACCTCCTTCGACACGACGCCCAACTTCGGTCGTCCCGGGCCGCGCGTCGTGCCCGCTGGGTCGCCGGCGAGCCCCGCGAGGACGTCCCCTGCGGACCCGGTCAGGTCGAGCTCCACCTCCTCGCCCGTCTCCTGGTCGAAGACCCGAACCGGGGCGTCGGACGGCTGGGAGCGCGCGGCGAGGACCACCGAGTGCAAGGCGCCCTCGGCGATCTGCGACGCTCCCTTGAACGCTACGTACCGGGGATTCTCGCGGGGAACCTCGGCCACCCTCTGCATCACTCCAGGGCTGGGGAGGACGATTTCATCCGGGTAATATATCGGAGCGCAGGTGGATTAACGCATCTCGAACATGGGCGACGTTGCTTCACCGCAGGGGACCGGCCAACATCGTGACCACGGTTCCCCTCGATTCCACACGAGCTCCGTTGTTCGGCATTCCGCGGCTGCGTCGAAGCGCTCGATCCTCGACGACCCTGCTCGGGCTGGTGCTCATCGCCGCGGTCGGGTTGTCCTTCTGGCTCGCCCTCCAGGCGTACGCGGCTGCGCGCTCTCACCGGCAGACGGCGGAAGCCGTGCTCCGCGACTATGCTCAGGTCGCCTCGGCCGAGTACGCTCGCACGGCGCGCGTGGGCTTCGCGCGGCTCTTCCAGGAGGCCTTCGACGAGGTTCCGAGGCGTGATCGCTTCGGCGGTCTGCCGGACGTCGAAGAGGTCGAGCGTGATCTGGACGACGCGACGCGCGCGCTCGACTGCTTCTGCCGCGGGTTCCGCGAGCCGGTCGGGCTGGTGCGCGTGCTCCTCCCGGGCGGCGAGACTCAGTTCGGGATCGCGAGCGTCGCACCGGCCGTGACGCAGGCCATCGTCGCCCACGTGACGGCGCGGAACGCCGTCGAGCCGTCCGAGCATTACGGTGTCTTGTACCTGCCGGCACCCTCGCCCGAGGGCGTAGCCGCCGCGGTCTACGCCACGGTGCAGAACGACCTCGACGCGCTCGTGGCGGTGTACGCGGTGCTGATCGACGAAGCCGCGCTCGAGGAGATCGCGTTCCACTGGCATGCCGACGCCGAGCTGCTTCCCTCGGCGCTCGCCAAGGGCCTCCCCACCGACTCGGTCCTCTTCGTGTCGGTGACACGACCGGGCGGCGGGGTCGTGTTCGAGTCTCCCGTCCCGCCCGAGCGGACCTTCTTCGCGGCGGATACGCTGAGCGCGTCGCTCGGCTCTCTCGTCGTGACGGCGTCGGTGCGTCCGGAAGCCGCGGGGAGTCTCGTGATCGGAGGCCTTCCGAGCTCGCGTCTCCCGATGTCGTTGGCGCTGATCGCGCTGACGCTGGCGGTGGGGGCCGGGGGGCTGCTGGAGATGCGCAGGCACGAGCAGCTGGCCAAGCTGCGGGAGGGCTTCGTGTCCAGCGTCTCTCACGAGCTCCGCACGCCGCTCACGCAGATCCGCATGCTCGCCGAGCTCCTGAGCGACGACAAGCTGCGCTCGTCAGGGGAGCGCTCCCGCGCCGTGCACATCATCCACCGCGAAGCCCAGCGCCTCACCCAGCTCGTGGAGAACATCCTGCAGTTCTCACGTATCCGCGCGGCCGGGGGTAAGGAAGAGCTGCGCGACGTGGATCTCGACGCAGCGATGCGCGAGGCGGTGGCGTCGTTCCAGCCGCTGGCCGAATCCGCCGGCGCGACCGTCAGAGCGGACGCGGCGACGGGCCTGGCCGTGCATGGTCAACGCGAAGGCGTTCGCCGTATCCTCATGAACCTGCTCGACAACGCGCTCAAGTACGGACCGCCCGGTCAAACCGTCGAGGTCCATGCGGCTGCGGAGAACGGGACGGTGCGGCTCGTCGTCCAGGACGAAGGACCGGGGATTCCCGAAGCGGATAGGCAGCGCATCTGGGAGCCGTACTGGCGGCTCCCTCGCGACGTGGACAGCGTGAGGCCGGGGAGCGGCGTGGGTCTCGCCGTGGTGCGCTCGTTGGCTCAGCAGTACGGAGGGGAGGCTTGGGTCGAAGCGGCACCTCGGACCGGCTCCCGGTTCGTGGTCGAGCTTCCCCGGGCGAGCGACCGTGACGCGCAGGATTCGGCGGCGGCGGAGTCGGTCTCCGTGCAAGCGCCGTGACGCGCATCGTCCTCGTCGAGGACAACGAGGACCTCGCCTTCGGCCTGCGGGCGGCGCTCGAGTTCGAAGGCTACGAGGTCCATGTCGTGGGCGACGGTCGCGAGGCGTGCGACCGCATCACGGAGCTCGGGCCGTCGCTCGTCGTGCTCGACCTCATGCTTCCCGGGCTCGATGGCTACGAGGTCCTGTCGCGCCTGCGCAAAGCGGGCAGTCGCGCTCCCGTGCTCATCCTCACGGCCAAGGGCGAGGAGGCCGACGTCCTCACCGGCTTCGATCGCGGCGCGGACGACTACGTGACCAAGCCGTTCAGCACGGCCGAGCTGCTGGCGCGCGTGCGCGCGCTCCTGCGCCGCGCGCGCGGATCGAACGGTTCCGAGCGCGTCCCGGTCGAGCGCTTCGGCGACATCGAGGTGAACCCGGCGTCCGGAACGGTGATCCGCGACGGGGAGCCCGTCACGCTCACGCCCAAGGAGTTCGACCTCCTCGTCGCGCTGCTTCGCCGCAAAGGCGCCGTCGCCTCGCGCGCCGAGCTGCTCGGCGAGGTGTGGGAGTACGCGAACACCGACGTCGAGACCCGTACGGTGGACGTGCATGTCGCCGAGCTCAGGCGAAAGCTGGAGGACGACCCGGCGAACCCGCGCCATATCGTCACGGTGCGCAAGAAAGGATACAGGCTGGAGCGCTGAGATCCGCGCGCTTCGCCTTACGCCTTCCTTACTAATGTCGTGCTGCGCGCGAACAGCATTTCGTTCGTGCGCGCCCTAGCTTGAGTCCCGGCCTGAACCCCGCGCGAACGACTCCTACCGGGACCCCCCCGAGCATGCGGCTCACCGTCCGTCCGTCCGTCCTCGCGGCCGTGCTGCTCGTGTCCCCCGCGCTCCTGTCCGCGCAGGACGCGCCGGTCGGCGCCGGTCAACCACCGCTCCGCGTCTTCCTGGACTGCGGGCCCTGCGACTTCGATCACCTGCGGCGTGAGGTGCCGGTCGTCGACTACGTGAGGGATCGCGCCGTTGCCGACGTGCACGTGCTCGTCACCACGCAGGATACGGGCGGTGGCGGGGAGGAGTATACGTTCCATTTTCTTGGCCTCGGTGCGCTCGTCGGCCGCACGGATACGCTGCAGTACGTGAGCCAGCAGTTCGAGACGGAAGACGAGGAGCGGGACGGCTACACGCGTACGTTCAGCCTGGGGCTCGTGCGCTACATGGCCTACACGGGCCGAACCGCCGGCGTCGATATCGAGTTCGGTGATGTCGACGAGGACCAACAGACGGTCAACCCGCAGGACGATCCCTGGAATCTCTGGGTGTTCGAGGCGAGCATCGGGGCCGAGCTCTCGGGGGAGAGCCGCCAGAAGGACCAGGCCTTCGAGGGGTCGCTGGAGGCGGGCCGGGTCACCGAGGAGTTCAAGATCGATATCCAATTCCGCGCCGACTACCAGGAAGAGGAGTTCGAGCTGCGCAGCGGCGCGCGCGAGGTCAGCAGCACGACCGAGATCGAAGCCGACGCGATCGTCGTCTGGAGTCTGGGGCCCAACTGGTCTTGGGGCATCTCGGGCGCGATCGGCAAGGACCAGAGCGTGAACCAGGCTCTATATACGGAGGTCGCGCCGGCGGTCGAGTACTCGCTCTATCCGTACACCGAATCCACGCGCCGTCAGATCACGGCGACCTACCGCGTTGGAATGGCGAGCTACTACTACGAGGAGAGGACGATCTTCAATCAGATCTCCGAGATCAGGCCCTCACAGAGCCTGGAGATCGCCGCCGATTTCCAGCAGCCGTGGGGCGAGCTGATCGTCTCGGTCGAGGGCTCGCACTTTCTCGACAGTCCGCGGACCCATCGCGTCGATCTGTTCAGCCGCTTGGAGTGGAGGCTGACCCGCGGGGTGAACCTCGACATCCAGGGCAACGTCGCCCGCGTGAAGGATCAGATCTATCTGTCGGCCGCAGGCCTGGATGACAACGAGATCTTGATCGGACAACGCCAGCTCGGCACGGACTTCGAGTATGGCATCGAGGTGGGCGTGAGCTTCACCTTCGGCTCGATCTTCAACAACGTCGTCAACCCGCGCCTCGGCGACGGCGGCGACGACTTCTAGCCGCGCACGCGCCGGGTCACATCATCCGGGCCAGCAGCGACTCGCCCTGCTGGGCGGTGAGGCCGAGCGGCCGACGCGCGAGCGGCGGTGCGTTCTGGAGGATCGGCTCGGATCCGTCCAGTGACGGTCGCTCGGTGCGGAAGAAGAGCCCCGTGTAGATGGTATCGCCCCACTCCATCGCCCGCTCGCACGCGCTCTTCCAGTCCGAGGGATCGTGACCGACGTCCTCCAGCTTCTTCACGCGCTGCTTGAAGAACGGGTAGTCGTTGTCGTTGTTGAACGTCACGCAGGGGCTGAAGACGTCGATCAACGCGAAGCCGCGGTGGCGGACGGCGCCCTTCATCAGCTCGGTGAGGTGCTTGGGATCGCCGCTGAACCCGCGAGCGACGTACGTCGCGCCGTTCATGATCGACGCGGTGAGCGGGTTGATCGGCCACTCGAGGTTGCCCTGCGGCGTGCTCTTCGTCTTCATGTCGAGGCGGCTCGTCGGCGAAATCTGGCCGGTGGTGAGCCCGTACACCTGGTTGTCCATCACGATGTACGTGATGTCGATGTTGCGCCGCGCCGTATGCGCCAAGTGGTTGCCGCCGATGCCGTAGCCGTCGCCATCGCCTCCCGTCGCGATCACCGTGAGCTGGTGGTTGGCGAGCTTGGCGCCGGTCGCCACCGGCAGCGACCTGCCATGCAGCGTATGCATCCCGTAGGCGTTCATGTAGCCCGGCAGGTTCGACGAGCATCCGATGCCGCTGACCACCAGGAGCTGGTGGGGCTGGAGGCCGAGCTCGAAGCACGCGCGCTGGAGCGCGTTGAGCACGCCGAAGTCGCCGCAGCCCGGGCACCAGTCCGGCTCGACGCGCCCCTTGAAATCCTTTGCGGACGCCGGTGTATGCGGAAGCGATACCGAAGGCTTCTCGAGTGTAGCGTGGCTCATACGAAGATCTCCTGGGTCGGCACGTACACGGCCGTCTCCTGGTGAAGGATGTCCAGAACACCGTCGACGATGTGACGCGGGGTCAGCGGCTCACCGTCGTACTTGCGGATGTGCGCGTGGGCTGTGATCCCGGTCTCGCCTCGCAGATACTGCGCGAATTGCCCGCTGTAGTTGTTCTCGACGATCACGATACATCTGGCCTTCGCGAGTGCCTTGGTCACGGCGGCCGCGTGGAACGGCACGATCCATTTGATGGCGAGCTGATTGGCGTCGACGTCCTGCTCGGCCAGTCGCGCGATCGCCTCCTTGATGACGCCGTACGTGGACCCGAACCCGACCAACGTCACGTCGGCCTTCAGGGGCCCCTCGAGCGTGGGCGGCGCGACGTCCCGCGCGACAGTCTCGAACTTGCGGGCGCGCTTCTCCACCATCTGACGCCGCTTGAACGGGTTGGTGAACTCGTCGCTGATGAGCACGCCGGCCTCGTCGTGCTCGTCGGTCGCCACGACGTGCACGTAGCCCTCCGTGCCGGGAAGCACGCGCGGCGAGATGCCCGTTTTGGTGTCCGCGTAGCGGTGGTAGTCGCCGTTCGGCGACGGGTCCTGGACGAGTGCGCCTCGGTCGATGGCAGGCTGCAGGTTCACGGCGCGCGGATCGACGCTGAACGTGCCCTCCGAGATCAATAGATCGGACAGGAGGATTCCCGGACACTGGGCGCGCTCGGCGAGGTTGAAGAGCTCGGGCACGGTGTTGAATGCGTCGAGCGCGTTCCTCGGCGCGACGATGAAGCGCTCGAAGTCGCCCTGACTCGCGCCGAGCACCTGCCGGAGATCGCCCTGCTCGGTCTTGGTCGGCACGCCGGTGGAAGGCCCCGCCCGCATCACGTTGATGAACACCACGGGGATCTCCATCATCGCCGCGCTTCCGACCGCTTCGGTCATGAGGGCGAACCCGCCGCCGGAGGTCGCGCACATCGCGCGCACCCCCATGTGCGCGGCGCCGATGGTCATGTTCGCCACGCCGATCTCGTCCTCGACCTGGCGCACCATGATGCCGAGGCTGCGTCCGTTCTGCGCCATCCAGTGGAGGACGCCGCTCGCCGGGCTCATGGGATAGGCGGCGTAGAACCTCACGCCGGCCGCCGCGCCGCCCAGCGCGATCGCGTCGTTGCCGGCCCACACCGCGACCGGCCGGTCGCCCTTCGGCAGCGGCTGGGGGAACGGCTCGAAGCTCGAAGCGGCGTAGTCGAAGCCGGCCCGCGCCACGCCCACATTCTCGTCGACCACCGCCGGTCCTTTCTTGCCGAGCGACTGCGAGAGGGCATCCGCGAGCAACGAGAAGTCGGCGCCGAGCAGCGACATCATCACGCCGAGTGACAGCGTGTTCTGGATCACCTTGTTCTTGGTGTCTCCGGTGAGCTGCTTCACCGGCATGGGGCAGAGATGCACGCCCGGGTTCGGCTCGCCCGGCTCGACGTCGTCGCTGTTGAAGAGGACGCGGCCGCCCTCGCCGAGCAGGCCGAGGTGACGATCCATCGTGTCCTGATTGAGGCACAGGAGGAGATCGAGCCTGTCGCCGTGGCTCAGGACCTCCGTCTCGCCGACCCGCAGCATGAGCAGGATGTGCCCGCCGCGGATGATCGATTGGTGGGCGTTGTACGAGTAGAGGTGGAGACCTCGTCGGGCGAAGATCTTCGCGAGGATGTTGCCGGGAGTGGCGATGCCTTGGCCGGCGGCCCCTCCGATCGCGATGGTCAGATCGAGCGTCTTCGCCAACGGCCGCGTGCTCATCTCTTCCTCCTCGCGGCGCCGAGCCACGTCACGCCTGAGCTGGCGACGGACGGCGCCTGTGGAGCAAAGTGAGGCGGGGAATCGGCGTCCGAAAGGACCCGAGCCGGAGGGCCCGGAAAGCGGGCGGGAGCGGCACCAGCGCACTATACTATCGTGAAGATCTCGGGTGCCCGTCAGCGGTCGGCGCGAACGGGTTCAGATGGCAGGAGGAGTCGTGCGCAGAGACGTGAGCAGAATACGAGCAACTTTGCTTGCCTCCGCCGCCCTGAGTTTGCTCACCGGGTGTCTGAGCCCGCCCCCGCAGTCGGCGGGGAACACACCGACGTTGACCACCGTGTTCGTCGCCACGTCCGTGGACCGTACACCGCGCGGCGTGGATCTCAGGCACCAGTCGACTGTGGGCGAACGAGCGGTGACGGCCTCCGTCAGCCAGGTGTGGGGAGTTCTTCCCGGCATCTTCGAGCAGCTCGAGATCGAGACGACGACCGTCGACCCGTCGCAGGGGCTGATGGGCAACGCCGGTTACACAGCGCGCCGGGTCGAGGGACGACGCCTGTCCGACTATCTGGATTGCGGGCGGTCGTTCGGGCGGGAGTACGCCGATCAGTATGCCGTCACGCTCACGGTGCTGGTGCAGCTCGTGACGGCAGCCGATGGAAGAACGGTGGTGCGCACCATCATGGACGGGTATGCGCGCGACCCGAGCACGAGCAGCTCGTCCGTGCACTGCATCACCTGGGGCTCTTTGGAGAGGCGCATCGGCGACCTCGTGGTCGAGCGGGTAGGAGCGACGGAGTAGGGCCTAGACTACCCCTAGGCCACGCGCCTCGCGCGTGTTAGGCTCGCGCGCCCTTCGCGCCTCCTCGGGCGCGAGCTACCGTCGCTCCCCGCCCACCGCATGATCGTAGCCAGTCTCCAGGTCGTGACCGAGGCCGCCACGGCTCCGTCGCTTCTCGGCATCCGGGTCGAGTTCGTCCTCTTCGCGCTGACCCTCCTGGGCGTGGCCGTTCTCCACGAGCGAGCGATGTACGTGGCGCTCGTTGGGCTCGCCACGATCCTCGCCTTCAAGCTCGCGTTCGACGGATCGTTCCATCCCGTCGAGCACCTGGTCGGCTCCCCGGAGCGGGAAGGTGAATGGCGCATCCTCCTCAATCTCCTCGGATTGCTCCTCGGCTTCGCGATCCTGGCCCGCCACTTCGAGGACTCGAAGATCCCGCTGGCGCTGCCCGCGCTCCTGCCGAACGACTGGAGGGGGGGCTTCGTCCTCCTCGCGATGGTTTTCGTCCTCTCCGCCTTCCTCGACAACATCGCGGCGGCGATGATCGGCGGCGCGATCGCGCACGTGGTGTTCCGCGAGCGCGTGCACGTCGGCTTCCTGGCTGCGATCGTGGCAGCGAGCAACGCCGGCGGATCCGGAAGCGTGGTGGGTGACACCACCACCACCATGATGTGGATCGAAGGCGTGGGCGTGGACGAGGTGGTCGTGGCCTACCTCGCCGCCGTCCCCTCGCTGCTGGTGTTCGGATTGGCTGCCGCGTTGCAGCAGGATCGCCACTGCGCCATCACGGCCGAAGCTCCCGCGGGAATCGTGATCGACTGGAAGCGTGTGACGGTCGTCGGGATGATCCTGGCCGGAGCGATCACGACGAACGTGCTGCTCGACTTCCCGGCGGTCGGCGTGTGGGCGGCGCTTCTCATCGGTGCGACGTTCACGAAGACGCCGTGGGGTCAGCTTCGCGTCGCGCTCCGAGGCGCCATCTTCCTGCTGTCGCTCGTCATGAGCGCGTCCATGATGCCGGTGGACGAGCTCCCCCCGGCGTCCTGGATGAGCTCGTTCGCCCTCGGGTTCGTCTCCGCGGTGTTCGACAACATCCCGCTCACGAAGCTCGCGCTCGAGCAGGGCGGCTACGACTGGGGCCTTCTCGCCTACGCGGTCGGGTTCGGCGGCTCGATGATCTGGTTCGGATCGTCCGCCGGCGTCGCACTCTCGAACATGTATCCCGACGTGAAGAACACGGCTTCGTACCTGCGCAACGGATGGCACGTGGCGCTCGCGTACGTCGTCGGGTTCTTCGTCATGCTGGCCTTGCACGGATGGCGGCCGGGCAGCTCGCTGGTCTAGCGGACGAACGAGAGGACCTCGAGCGTCGATTGCGTCAGGAGCGGCTGCACCGTCAACGCCATGGTTCCACCGGCGCCCGGCAGCACCGGGCCGTCGATGTACACGTCGACCGAGCCCGTGGAGCGCACGAGAAGCGGCGCGCCCGACGTAGCCGCGTGGGCGGGAACGCTCAGACGCGCTCGCGCGAGGGCAGCCACGCGGCCCAGGCGAAGTGGCGCGTGACCATCGGCGAGGTAGACGACGACGTCGGTCGCGCTCCGGTTCTCGACCAGCAAAACGCCCGGGGTGTGACGAGGGGCAGCGGCCCGATTCTCCAATCCGCAGGCGGCAGCCCCGACGACGGACACGAGCAGGAGCGCAACGCGCACGAACGATGTAGCTGGCATCGCGAATCCGGGTGAAGGTGCTTGACGCCCCCGATTCTGAGCCCGATCATGCCCATGACGCCAACGAATAATTCGCACGTAATCCATGATCGCCACTCATGGATGTCGTGACCGATCGCGAGGGGTTCGCCAAGGAGTTTGCCGATGGGGCTCGAGGTGCGGGATTTGCGCCTGCTGACCGCCGTGGCCGAGCAGGGAACGCTCACGCGGGCGGGCAACGTGCTCTTCCTGACCCAATCGGCCTTGAGCCGGCAGCTCGCCGACCTCGAGAAGCGGCTGGGCGTGGCGCTCTTCCAGCGGAGCGGACGCCGAATGGTGCTCACCCCGGCGGGTGAGCGGCTGATGGAATCGGGCCGAGACATCCTCGGGGCCGTGGCCCGGGCCGAGCAGGAGGCGCGTCAGGTCGCGGGGGGTGCGGACGCCGTGCTTCGCTTCGCGACGCAGTGTTACACCTGCTACCACTGGTTGCCGACGACGCTGATCGAGTACCGGCGGATGTTTCCACGCGTGGAGCCGCGGATCGTCGCCGGCGCGACGCGACGCCCGCTGCAGGCGCTCCTGAAGGGACAGCTCGACCTCGCGATCGTTACGGATCCCGTGCGGGATCGCAGAGTCGCGCTCACGCCGCTGTTCAGCGACGAGTTCTGCGCCGTCGTGACTCCCGAACACCCATGGGCCGGCAGGCCGTTCGTGGTCGCGGAGGACTTCGCGGATCAGCACGTCTTCCTCTACAACCTCACGCGCGCCGAGAGCACGCTGCTGTCGGACGTGCTCGATCCGGCGGGTGTCACACCGAAGCGTACATCGCGGGTGGAGCTCACGGAGGCGATCCTCGAGCTCGTGCGCGCCGGCCTGGGCGTCGCGACGCTCGCGCGCTGGGCCGTGGCGCCTTACGTGCGCTCGGGCGCCCTGGTCACCGTGTCGATCACTCGGAAAGGCGTACATCGACAGTGGAGCGCGGCGACGCTCACCAACCGAGAGGCACCCGAGCATCTGAGCGCTTTCGTGGAGCTGCTCGCGCGCATCGGCGATCCGAACCAGGCGGGTGTCGGCTGGCGCCCGCCTGAGGCGACGCCCAACGGACGGCGGAACGGAAGCCGCGCCGCTCGGCCCCGGGTGGGATCCGTAGCATGAGCCTCGAGCTCGCTCTCGTGGTGACCGGAACCGTTCGGGGGGCCTGCCCGCACGACTGCCCGGATACGTGCGCGCTCGTCACCACGGTGGAGAACGGCAGGGCGGTAAGGATCGAGGGCGATCCCGATCATCCCGTCACGCAGGGCTTTCTCTGCGCCAAGGTGAATCGGTACCTCGAGCGAACCTATCACCGCGAGCGGCTCGCCCACCCGCTCCGCCGAGTCGGCCCGAAGGGCAGCGGGCGATTCGAGAAGGTCGGTTGGGACGAGGCCCTGACGGACATCGCCAAGCGACTCCACGGGGTGATCGAGGCATACGGAGCCGAGGCCGTCCTGCCGTACTCGTACGCTGGGACGATGGGATACCTGCAGGGCGAGTCGATGGACCGCCGCTTCTTCCACACCCTCGGCGCATCGAAGCTCGAGCGCACCATATGCTCCGTGGCCGGTGGCGTGGGGATGCGGATGACGGTCGGAGGCAACATCGGCGCCGACATCGAGTCGGTCCCGGACTGCGATCTCGTCGTGCTCTGGGGCACGAACACGCTCACGTCGAACCCGCATTTCTGGCCGTTCGTACTTCGCGCGCGTGAGAACGGCGCCCACGTCGTCTGCATCGATCCGATCCGTACGCGGACGGCGAGACAATGCGACGAGTGGATCCCGGTTCGTCCTGGCACCGACGCCGCGCTCGCGCTCGGCATCATGCACGTGCTCTTTCGCGATGGGCTCGAGGACGCGGACTACATCGAGAAGCACACGCTGGGCGTCGAGCACCTGCGCACGCGTGTGGCGGAATGGACGCCGGAGCGGACCGCCGAGACGACGGGCGTCGCGGCGACCACGATCGAGGCGCTCGCCCGGCGGTACGGGACGGCTCGCAATGCCTTCATCCGGGTCAACTACGGGCTCCAGCGTCACGCCGGCGGCGGTATGGCGGTGCGGACCATCGCGTGCCTGCCGGCCGTCACGGGCCATTGGCGACACCCCGGTGGCGGCGTCCAACTCTCTTCCAGCTTGAACTTCCGCTTCAACGCTGGCGCGCTGCACCGAGCCGAAGTCAGTCCACCGGTCCGCACGATCAACATGATTCGTCTCGGCGACGCGCTGACCCGGCCCGACGCGGGCGTCGGTGGGCCGCCGGTGAAGGCGCTCGTGGTATACAACTCGAACCCGGCTGCGGTCGCGCCCGATCTCGCGAGCGTGCGCCGCGGCCTCGCGCGAGAGGATCTGTTCACGGTCGTCCTCGAGCATTTCCAGACCGACACGGCCGACTGGGCTGACTACGTCCTGCCCGCGACGACGCAGCTCGAGCATTGGGACGTTCACCTCTCGTACGGGCATCACTACGCCACGCTCAACCGTCCGGCGATCGCCCCCCTCGGTGAAGCGCTGCCGAACACCGAGATCTTCCGCCGGCTCGCCCGTACGATGGGTCTCGATCAGGACTATTTCGCGGACGACGACCTGACGTTGATCCGTCAGGCGCTCGACACCAACCACGTGCGCATGCAGGGCGTGACGTTCGAGGCGCTGCTGGAACAAGGATGGGTGCGTCTCAACGTTCCGAAGCCGTACGCACCGTACGCGCACGGCGAGTTTCTCACGCCGAGCGGCAAGTGCGAGTTCTACAGCGCGCGCTTGGCGGAGCTCGGCTTCGATCCGGTGCCCACCTACATCCCGCCGTACGAGAGCCACGAGCGTGATCCCGAGCTCGTCACGCGCTGGCCGCTCACACTGATCTCGTCACCGGCGCACCAGTTCCTCAACTCGAGCTTCGTGAACGTCGAGCCCCTCAGACGGGGCGCGCGTCGACCCGAGTGCATCGTGCATCCCGACGACGCGGCGGCGCGCGGGATCCGCACGGACGACGACGTGGAGATCCGCAACGACCGGGGAGCGTTTCGCGCTGTCGCGCGCCTCGACGAGGGAATCAAACGCGGCGTCATCTGGGCGCCGTCCATCTGGTGGACGAAGCTCGCCTCGGATGGCCGCAACGCGAACCACACGACGAGTCAGCGTGAGACGGATTTCGGCGGCGGCGCGACGTTCTACGACAATCAGGTCGAGCTGAGCCCGATCCAGTAGCTCGGGGCGGGCGTCGCCGCGCCGCGGCACTTGGCGCGTTGCGCTCGTGCGTCGTCGCGCTCACCCGTCTAATGCGATCCCCCGAGTCGCGACTGCGCGACGTCCGAGACGGGCGCAGCGCCATTTGTTTCCCGCCGAGGCTAGGCGCCGCGCCGATTTCCTTGCGTGACCAGCCGCCCATCGCCCGCGGCACACCCCGTGCCCTACGCGCCGATCGTCCGTAGCCGCGGTTGAAGGCGCATTGGCTGGAGGTGTCCAGACATGTCGATCGGTCGACTCGTGGTCGTGGTGGCGAGTGTCGTTGTGCTTCCGGTGCCGCTCGGCTCGGCCGAGAGTGCGCACGAGCGGCCCCCGGTGCTCGTCGCGCTGGGTAGGCGCCCCGCAGGTCCCACGCCTCTCGAGCAGAGGCTCGACGAGATCGGTGAACGCGCGCGCGCGATCCAGGCCGAAGCCAATGAGCTCGAGGTCCTGCTATCGCCCGAGGTCACGACGATTCGGCGCGTGCTCACGCGCCAGGGCGCGTCGCCCGAGCTCGCCGCCCTCGTCGCCGGCTCACTCGTGCGGGAAGGACGCAGGACCGGCCTCGCGCCTCACCTGCTGCTCTCGGTCATGCTCGTCGAGAACCCGTGGATCAAGCCCGATACCACCAGTCACATGGGAGCGGTCGGCCTCATGCAGGTGATGCCGTTCCACGCCGGGGCATGGGGTTGTCCGGACGGCGATCTCACGATCCCCGAAGTGAACATCTGCTACGGCGCGGAGATCCTCGCGCACGCGCTCGGGAGGAGCGGCGGCGACCTCGACCGCGCGCTGCTCCGCTACAACGGCTGCGTGGTGGGAGCGAACACGCCGAACTGCCGCGAATATCCGTCGTGGGTCCGCAGGGCGCGGGCGGGCGTCGAGCGCGTCCGGGAGATGCCGATCGAGGAGGCAGCCGTCCCGGCGGCCTAGAGCGCCCCCCCGTTTCTTTGAGGGGCGATGCAAACTTTCGGAGCGCCGGACTCGTCCAAGCCTGGAGGGGTGGACGAGGCTCGAGCCGGAGGCGCGCATGTCCGCGGGCAGATCGAGGGGCAGTTCGAGGGGCAGCTCGACGGGCAGCTCATGGGTCGACGAGCTCAGACAGGACGTTCGCTATGCGCTGCGCCAGCTCGGACGCAACCCGTCGTTCGCCGGGGCCGCCATCATCACGCTCGCCGTCGGCATCGGAGCCAACTCGGCGGTGTTCAGCGTCGTGAACGGTGTGCTCCTCGACCCCCTTCCGTACGAGCAGCCCGACGAGCTCGTGACCGTGAGCACCGCGTTTCCGACGATGGGCTTCGAGCAGTTCTGGACGTCGCCGCCCGAGTACTTCGAGCTTCGCGAGTGGAACCAGGTCTTCGAGGAGCTGGGCGCCTACCGCGTGGGAAATGCGTCGGTGGAGACGCTCGACCGTCCGCTGCGCGTATCCAGCGCGATCGCGAGCGCGACATTTTTCAGCACGCTCGGCGTGCGGGCGGAGCTCGGCCGCACGTTCCTGGAGGAGGAAGACCACCTCGGCGCCGAGCCCACGGCGCTGATCTCCTATGGGCTCTGGCAGCGCGGCTTCGGCGGAGACCCAGCGATCATCGGATCCACCGTCCGCGTGAGCGGGCAGAACAGGGTCGTCGTGGGCGTGCTTCCCCAGGGGTTCGATATCGAGGATGCCGGGGTGGACGTCTGGCAGCCGATCAACCAGGCTCAGCAGATCGATCCTCTCGACCATGTGAACCGCCGCGGGAATCATTTCATGAACGTGGTCGCTCGCGTTCGTGCCGGTGTGACGCCGGAGCAGGTGCGGCAGGATCTCGACCGGCTCTACGGGCGTTGGGCCGAGGAGTACGGGGACACACACCGCATCGGGATCGGCGAAGCCCAGCATCCGATGTTCACCACGGACCTGCGCGCCGAGCTGCTCGGCGACGTGAGGCCGGCGCTGATCCTTCTCATGGGCGCCGTCAGCTTCGTGCTGCTCATCGCGTGCGCGAACGTCGCGAATTTGCTGCTCGCACGCTCCGAGAGCCGCTCCGGCGAAGTCGCGGTGCGGGTGGCGATGGGAGCGGGACGTGCGCGGATGACCCGCCAGCTCGTCACGGAAGGTCTCGCGCTCTCGCTGGTGGGCGCCGGACTCGGGCTCGTGCTCGCACATTTCGGGACCCGCGCCCTGATCGCCGTCAATCCGGACGCGGTCCCGCGGGCGCAGGGAATCGGGCTGGATGCGCGCGTGGTGGGCTTCACCGCGCTCGTGGCCGTGGGCACCGGTGTGCTGTTCGGCCTCGCGCCGCTCCTCAGCTCGACCATGCAAAGGGTCGGCGCCACGCTCAAGCAGGGAGGCACGAGGGCCACGCGCGGCTCGGCGGGCGTGAGGACGCGCCGCGCGCTCGTGGTCGCGGAGATCGCGTTCGCGGTGGTCCTGCTCGTCGGCTCGGGGCTCATGCTCCGGTCCGTCGCGGCGCTTCGCGAGGTGGACCTCGGCTTCGACACCGACGATGCGCTCACGTTCAACGTGGCGCTCCCGCCGGGCGACTATCCGGAGCCGGCCTCCGTCGGCCAGTTCTTCGCCGAGCTTCTCGAGCGCGTGCGCGCGCTTCCCGGCGTCGTCGCCGCAACGGCGACCTCCGGCCTACCTCCGGCGCAGGGCCTCGTGGCCAACGACACCGAGTTCGAGGGCGTGCCCATGACGTCGGACGGTCCGCCGCAGAACGTCGACTACTATACCGCGGTGCACGATGCCTACTTCGAAACGCTGGGCGTCCCGATCGTGGACGGCCGGGGGTTCGAGCCGGCGGACGCACTCTCCGACGGTCGGGTGATCGTCGTGAACGAGCGCATCGCGTCGACGTTCTATCCGGGCGAGAGCGCGATCGGACGGCGCATCCGCCCGAGCGGCTCGGACGTGTGGTTCACGGTGGTCGGCGTCGCGGGTGACGTGCACCAGGCGGGCATCGCGACGCCCCCGAGCACCGAGCTCTTCTTCTACAATCCGCAGGCGGCGCAGCTCGGCGCCAACGTTCAGCGCGCCATGTCAGTGGTCGTGCGGACGGAGAGGAACCCGCTGGCCCTCGCGCCGGCCGTGGAGCGCATCGTGCGGGAGATCGATCCGGCGCTGCCGGTCGCGAGCCTCCAGACGCTCGAGCAGAATGTGGCCGGCACCATGGCGCAGCCGCGCTTCCTGACCTTGCTGCTCGGCGTTTTCGCCGGCGTCGCGCTGCTGCTCGCCGCGGTCGGCACGTACGGCGTCATGGCGCACTCCGTGGCGGAACGCAACCGCGAGATCGGGATCAGGATGGCCATGGGCGCGGAGCCCGAAAGCGTTCGAGCGCTGGTTCTTCGCCAAGGTGCCGCGCTCGCGGCGACCGGGCTGGCGCTCGGCGTGATCGGCGCGCTCGGGCTCACACGCTTCCTCGGCGCGCAGCTCTACGAGGTCGGAACCACGGACCTGCGCACGTTCGTGTCCGTGCCCGTGGTGCTCGGCGCGATCGCGCTCCTCGCTTGCTACGTCCCGGCTAGGCGCGCCACGCGCGTCGACCCGGTGGAGGCGCTGCGCGAAGCGTAGTCCGCCAGACCGGTCGCCGGGTGTCCCGCAGCCTATCGGCCACGGCGGGGTGCCGTCGGGACCGACGGCCGCGTGCGCGCCGGAGGCCGGGGCGGAGGCACTCGCTGCCTGGGCGACTTCGCGTCGTCGGGGCGAGGCCGTTCCGTGGCTGATTTCTTCTTGCGACGGCTCATGCCGAGATGGTGGGACCGCGCGCGGTTGACGCCAAGGGGGCTTGCGGCCTAGTGTGCTAGCTATCTAGCTCACCAACCCGGCGGCGCCTACGTGCTCATCTCGATCGATCCGGAGCTCCGACAGCCCATCTACGCCCAGATCGTCGACGAGGTGCGACGGGGACGGGTGCTGGGCATGCTCCGGCCGGGCGATGTGCTGCCGTCCGTGCGCCAGCTCGCCGCCGACTTGGGCATCAACCCGAATACCGTGAAGCAGGCCTATCGGGAGCTCGAGCGCGAGGGGTTGGTCCACGTGCGTCGGGGACAGGGGACGTACGTCACGGACTCGGCCGTGGACGGCGCCGAGCGGAATCGGATGTTGCGGTCGGTGGCGGAGCGGGCGCTGGCGCAGGCGCGGCGTCTGGATGCGGGGGCGGAGGAGCTGATCGAAGCGGTTCGCGCGTTGGAGCGACGCAACGGGAGAGAGGCCTCATGAACATCCCCACGAAGCTGACTGGTAATGGATGGGCGCTGGCGACCTCCGGGCTGCGGAAGAGCTACGGGAAGACCGTCGCGCTTCGCGGCATCGATCTGACCGTTCCGGAAGAGTCGGTCTACGTTCTCGTCGGACCCAACGGGGCCGGCAAGACGACCGCCCTGAAGATCCTTCTCGACCTCGCTCGGCCCGACGGAGGGTCTGCCGAGGCGTTGGGGATGAACCCGCGGCGCGATGGCCCGCGGCTGAGAGCGCAGATCGGGTACATCCCCGAGGCGCAGAAGTGGGAGCACGGTTGGATGCCCGTGTCCCGTCTGCTCGCGTACCACGCGAGCTACTTCCCTTCGTGGGATGGCGAGTATGCAGCGCGACTCTCGAAACGCCTCGAGCTTCCCCTGGAGCGGCCGTACGGCAAGCTCTCGAAGGGACAGGCGCGTCGCGTCCAGATCGTGCTCGCGCTCGCTCATCGGCCGCCGCTGCTCGTGTTCGACGAGCCGACGGATGGGCTGGACCCGCTCGCGCGGGAGACGACCCTGTCCGTGCTCGCCGAGCACATCGCGGAGTATGCGACTACGGTGCTGATCTCCACCCATCTCGTCCACGAGACGGAGAAGTTGGCCGATCACATGGGAGTCCTGCGTGACGGTGTGCTCAGGGCCCAGGCCACGACCGATGAGATCCAGCGGTCGCTGCTGCGCTACAGGGCCGAGGTGCCCGATGGATGGGACGGGAGAGCCGTGCCCGACTCTGGAGTTCTGCGTCGCGCGGCACGCGGGCGCGAGATCGAGTGGATGGTGTGGGGGAGCGAGGGAGAGGTTCGCTCGATGCTCGGCGAGGCCGGAGCGCAGGTTCGCGAGGTCACGCGACTGACGCTCGAGGAAGCGGCCGTCGCCCTATTGAGCCCCGAAGGAGGGAATCATGACCAATAGGACCCTGAATCCCGAGCCGTCCGCCGGGGCGATCGCCACGGCGCAGCTGCGCCTGGTCACGCTCCTGCAGAAGCGCGATCTGCTCGTTCTAGCCGCGATCGTCGTCGTCATGATCGGCCTGGCCCTGTGGGGGCAGGTGCGCATGGGCCCCGAGGAGGGCGGCTCCGGCACCATCCCGATCTTTCGTGGGCTGTCGGTGCCCCTGGCCCTGCTAGGTCTGCTCTGGCCGCTGGGCGTGTGGCGCGCGGATTCGCCGGAGCGGCGCGGCTACTTCTGGTCGCTGCCCGTCGACCGCCGCCGCCACACGTCGCTCCGCGTGGGCATCGGTTGGGTCGTGCTCGTCGGCGTGAGCCTGCTCATCATGGCGGCGGCCGCCGCTTCGTTCCTGCCGTCCGTGATCAGGTTCGAGGACTTGCGGATGGACGTCGCCCAAGTGTGGGAGCCGCTGGCCACCGCGACGTTGGCGTACGTGATCGTGTCCATCTTCGCGGTGCTGTTCGAGAGTCCCGTTCGCTGGATGATCCTGGCTTGGGTGGGCGTGCTCGGGCTCTACATCGTCGGAGAGGCGGCGGACTTGGACGGGCTCGTCGAAGGCGTGGAGGACACGGTCGAAAGCCTGTTCGTCGCGATCGGCGGTCCAGTCGTCGCCGATGAATCCGTCTCCGACTGGGGCCGGCAGTATCTCGTCTGGCTGCCCATTGCCGCCGCGGGTCTCCTTTCCGCGCTGCTCTGGCGGCACGAGGAGAGATAGGGTCTACTCGGCGTGGAGTAGAAGGGGCGGCGCAACGCTCCGCCGTGCGCAATATTGGCGCGCATGAAGGACATCCGGATCCTCGACGCGCGCACGGACGACGACTACGTGACCGCGCGTACCTTGTTCGAGGAGTACGCAGGCTCGATCGGAGCGGACCTCTGTTTCCAGGGATTCGCCGAGGAGCTCGATGAGCTTCCCGCCATGTACGGCCCTCCGGGAGGCCACCTGCTCATCGCTTGGCGGGAGGGCCGGGCCGTGGGGTGCGTTGGCCTGCGAGCCTTCGAGCCGGGGGTCTGCGAGATGAAGCGCCTGTACGTGCGACCGGAGGCCAGGGGCATCGGTCTCGGCCGGGAGCTGGCGTCCGCGATCGTCCAGCGCGCCCGGACGGGCGGCTACCGGAGCATGGTGCTCGACACGCTGCGTTCCATGGTCGAGGCACGCGTCATCTATCGCTCGCTGGGGTTCGTACAGCGGGCGCCGTACTACCCCAACCCGTTGCCGGACGTCGCGTTCATGGAGCTCCGGCTCCAAGACACTCCGCAGGAGACACTTTGAACCGCGACACGTTGATCCTCAACGCAGGCTATCGGCGCACGGACGAGCCGGGCTCCATGATGTCCGGACCGGAGTTCGTGTCCACCTTTGTCGCCCCGGGCGATCCCTCGCAGCATCGCCACACCTACGGCCGCTTCGACAACCCGACGTGGAGTCACTGGGAGGAGGCACTCGGGCTCTTGGAAGGCGGGCAGGTGGTGAGCTTCGCCTCGGGGATGGCGGCGGTGAGCGCCGTGCTGGGCGCATGCCTCCGGCCGGGGGACGTGGTGGTGCTGCCCGCCGAGTCCTATTACACGGTGCGGACGCTCGCGTCCACTTGGCTCGAGGCGATCGGCGTGCAGGTGCGCCTTGCTCCCACGCGGGGGAACGGGCAGGCAGATGTACTCGAAGGCGCGCGCCTGTTATGGCTCGAGACGCCGAGCAATCCGTCCCTCGACGTCTGCGACATCGCAGAGCTGGTCATCCGGGCTCACGCGGCGGGCGTGCTGGTCGCGGTCGACAACACCACGGCCACGGCCTATCTGCAACGGCCTCTCGAGCTCGGGGCCGATTACGTCGTCGCCTCGGACACCAAGGCGGTCACGGGGCACGCGGACCTGATCCTCGGCCACGTCGCGACCACGGACGCCACTCTGGCCAAAGGGATACGCGACTGGCGCACGCGACACGGCGCGATCCCGGGTCCGATGGAGGTGTGGCTCGCGCACCGGTCACTCGCCACGCTTCCGCTTCGTCTCACGCGTCAGTGCGAGTCGGCGCAGCGGATCGCGGAGCTGCTCGCCTCGCGACAGGACGTCGTCGGCGTGCGCTACCCGGGTTTGAAGAACCACGAGGGTCACGCGGTGGCGAAGCGTCAGATGGCCGCGTTCGGTAGCGTGGTCTCTTTCGACCTCTCGAGCAGGGCGCGAGCGGAGTCGTTTCTCGGCGCGCTCGCGCTCGTGCGCGAGGCGACGAGCTTCGGCGGAGTGCACTCCACGGCGGAGCGGCGGGCGCGCTGGGGCGGCGACGCGATCGGTGAGGGCTTCATCCGTTTCAGCGTAGGCTGCGAGGCGGTGGAGGACATTCTGAAGGACGTCGAACGAGGTCTCGAAGCCGCGGCGAGCTGACTCGGGACGATCTGTCATCTCGCGTCCAGCTTGCCGATTTTCACAGGGCGCGCAGATTGTCCGCCGTTGGCTCCCCCCCCAGCTCCGAGGCTCCCCCGTGCGCCCACTGCGTGTCATGCTCGTTCTCGCTCTGGCCGCATGTGGCGGCGGTGATGGTCCCACGAACCCCATCCAGAACGGCGTCGCGAACTTCACGGCCAAGATCGATGGCGTGGATTGGAATGCGGAGTTCGCTCCGATCGCGAGCAACCCGCAGCCGGGGATGTACGTCGTCTCCGGCGTCAGGACGCAGGGCAACGTCTACACGATGGTGTTCACGCTCAACAACATCACGGGAACAGGCACGTTTCCGCTCGGCGTCAACATCAGTGCGTTCGGCGGATATGCGCTCCTGTCGGACGCGTCCGACGGATGGACCACGACGCTGGACGGCGCGGCCGGTGAGATCGTGATCACGACGCTCACCCCGACGCGCATCGTAGCAACCTTCGAGTTCGTAGCCGATCCACTCTCGGGGACGGGGCCGGCTCGCACGGTGACGAACGGCCAATTCGACGTCACCATCACGGGTACCGGCGGTGTGGCCCTCCCCAACCAGGGATCCTCGGTGACGGGGACCATCGGCGGCGCCTTCACGTCGGCCCAGGCGACCCATATCCTCTCCGTCGGCGGAACGCCGACGCTGACCATCGTCGCCAACAACACGGATCGGTCAGTGACGATGGGCATCGCCAACATGACCGGGGCGGGCACCTATACGCTGAGTAGTTCGGCCCCAGTACGGACGATCTTCGCGAATGCGGATCTCACCAGCCCCACGGCCGTGTGGCGGAGCGATCAAGCCGGCGGCAGCGGCGAGGTGATCATCTCCAGCGTGACGGCGGACCGCATCGTGGGCTCGTTCACCGCAACGCTGGTGCCCTTCGGTGGGGGCGCAGCCGGTAACCTCTCGGTCAGCGGCTCGTTCAGCCTCGGGCGCGGGCCGTGATGGCCGCAGAGCCTAGTGGCTCATCGTCCAGAGGAAGACGTTGATCCCTAGCCCGTAGGCTGCGGGCGAGAAGCTGTAGAAGAACTCGCTCATCTCCACGCCTTCGCGCTCCCAACCGTCGGCGATGTCGGTGTTGTGGCTGATGAGCACGAGCAGCCGGCCTTCGTCGTCGAAGATCGCGCGCAGGTGGGGTACCGCGGTCTCAGCGCCGAACTCGGACGTCTGCCCCCCGCTCCGTCGCCACGACTGGAACGAGGGGATCTGCGGGATCTCGGGAACGAGGTAGTGCGCCGAGAAGAGCGGGTGGTCGATGCCGAGCTCGACGATGGGCCGCCCCGGGAGGATCCTCGTGATCTCCGACTCGAAGTAGCTCCACGCCCGCTCGCCCCACATGTCGTCCGCCCAGAGGAAGCCGCCCTTCTCGAGATACGTCCGCAGGCCCTCGACCTCGGCGTCGCTGAACGTGACGGAGCCGGGATCGGTCATGAAGAGGAACGGGCACTTGAAGAGGTCGGGATCGGTGGCCCGCACCGCGGCGATTCCGGGCTCGCCGTTCTGCCAACGCTCGATGCGCGTCGGCGTGAGCTCCTCCAGGCGGGTCATGAAGTTGCCGTCGGCGGCGGGGTAATCCGTGCTCCAGCCGAGCCCTGACTCCATGCTGCGCACCGCGTCGTACCAGAGTCGACAGAAGACGAAGCCGCCGCGGTTCGACGGGATGCCGGAACGGATGGGCGCTCCGTAACGTGCCTCTTGGGAGAGCCAGATCTGCGCTCCGGCGTCGCTCGCGAAGACGATGGGCGCCAGGACGGTGAGCCACAGCGGCCACCGAGCCCTCTCGCACAGGCCTCGCAGCGATCGCCTCATGATTCGTCCACTCCTGCTGTCCCGTCCCACCGGCCCTCGATGAAAGGTTAGCGCGTCCCCGGTCCCTACGACTACCCCGCTTGTGAAGTTCGCAGGCCCCCGCCATGATGCCCGTCCTCGCTCGAGCCGACGCACGGTGCAGCGACCGGGTCCGCGAGAGCCGGCAACCACTCCCTGGAGGATGTGATGATGAGACGATCGATGACCGCGAACGTCACGTTGGCGTTGGCGGCTCTGGGTGTCCTCGCGGACGAAGTCCGCGCCCAACAGCAGCAGCAGCCGGCGCAGCCCATGAGCTTCTTCGTCACGAGCCGGGGTGTCGGTGACGGGGCGAACCTGGGCGGGCTGGAGGGAGCTGACCGTCATTGCCAGACACTCGCCGCGGCCTCGGGCGCGCCGGGTGCCGGTGACCGTGTGTGGCGCGCGTACCTGAGCACGGTGGCCGGAGGCGGCGCGCTCGCCGTGAACGCGCGCGACCGTATCGGGACAGGCCCCTGGTACAACCGCGCCGGTCAGATCATCGCCGCGAACGTCGCGGACCTGCACGGCGATCTCGAGCGCGATCGCAACAACCTCCGCAAGCCGACCGCGACCGACGAGAATGGCAACCCCGTGAACGGTGTGGGTGACACGCCGAATCAGCACGACATCCTCACGGGCTCGGACTCGCACGGGCGCTCCATGCTGGGCGCCGCGAACACGACCACGTGCAACAACTGGACGAGCAACGCCGAGGGAAGGGCGATGCTCGGGCATCACGACCGCCTCGGCGGCGCGAACGCGTCGTGGAATGCCGTCCACCTCAGCAGCGGGTGCAGCCAGCAGAACCTGGTGCAGACCGGCGGTGCCGG
>Ga0105107_10000324_pt1 | contig 29174 bp, 21 predicted proteins | sample PPLLaktember2015_6_FD_79335 | JGI IMG/M metagenome (GOLD analysis project Ga0105107, IMG submission 79335) | Freshwater sediment microbial communities from Prairie Pothole Lake near Jamestown, North Dakota, USA - PPLs Lake P8 Core (1) Depth... | ecosystem: Environmental > Aquatic > Freshwater >... | reverse complement strand
GGGCTCTTGTAGTTGGTGGACATGCGTGCTTCAAATTCCTTGCGCATCAGCCGGATATTTTCTTGGATGACCGGATGGTCCCAGTTGCCCCATGGACCGCGATTATTGTAGCGGAACCCGTCGAGGTCCACGCCGGCAGTCCCAAAATCATAGTACCAGAGTCCCATGCCTCCGGTGTATGGCGACACCGTATTGCGCCGGACATTCGCGACCGCATTGCGCAGGTAGAGATCGTGTCGGGGATCGCGCGCGGTCGGGATCGTCGGCTCATTGTCGTTCTCATCGAGCCAGAGTTTCCCGTGCAGTCTCACCGTTGTCACCAACGACCGGGATCTGAACGGATCACCCAGTTTCAGGGCTTCCGGTTCGTATGCTTGCGGGCCGGACAAATAGTCGATAGCAGGTGAACGAAGGAGTCTGTGTAACTCAAGATGACCGCCCGCAGCTTGCCGCCCGAACATCGAGAAAAAATAACCGTAGAATGTTCCGGTGAGGATCGGCCGTGGCCACGATTCTTTCACGATGCTTGCGAAGTAGATGATATTGTCAACGACAAGTTGATGCACACAGGTATAGTAGTCGATTGTCTTTTGCTCTCTCACCGGATCGCGGAAAATCCCCGCAGTGGTTTCTCGTTCGCGTATTGTCGGCACGGACGCCGACGCAAACGTCGCCGTTGTGGAATGCCACGCCGAGCGGAGGGCCGGCTCGGTGTCGTAGGAATTCTTGAGCCACAACCGGAACGCCGCAGCCATCGGTGCGCTCGTGTCGGGCTCGTTCCTGAAGAAACCCCAATTGTGCCATTCCCCGTAGATGCCGTTGGCGACCTGGATCCCGGCAAGAGCATTTCCTTCCGGTGTTGCAGCGAGCAAACGAAGGAATTGCCGGAGCGTGTTGCCGGCCTCCGTGCGCCAGGGCAATGAAGCCATGCTGACCCGTCGGACGGGAAAATTGTCTTCTTCGATGATACGCGGGAACCCGATGTCGCTTTCCTCATCGTACCCCGTGTCCGCGTACCGCACCCATTCTTCCGGATGTGCGCGCAGCCACCACCGCGGGGCGGTCACCTGCAAACGCATCAGGATTGCGGCGTCCGGACATGCATCCAGGACACCACGGATCTGTTTGCGCGCAGGGGTGATATCCAGTGAGCCGTCTTCCTGCCACATTTGTTCGAAGAACAGATGAACCTGGTAGAGGCGGGTGCCGTGCCGGGCGAACTCGCGGATATTGTGCTGAGGCAATTCCTCCCAGGTCCATCGTCCGCCGGGTACATCCGTCAGCGCGTAGATCATGGGTACGACTGGTTCCTCATTGAGGAATATCGTCGGCCGTCCGTGGTGCATGCGCAGGACCGTTGAGAGAGGCGGGGGCGTCTGGCAGACCGCAGCTGCCGTGGCAACTGCAAGCAGGGTGATCGGGAGAGCGCGGCGTATTGACATGGGTTCCTCCGGTTGGCATTGCAGAATACAAAAAAGGGGAAAAGGAACGAAGGGAAAAGGTGGATCGCCACATGATGCGACAAATCAAAAAAATCAACTAACCGGCAATTTGCCGGCGGGGGCTCCGGGGGAGGGGACAAATTCTTTATGGAAAGATGATTTTTCTTGCTTCTATTTGGTGGATTTGTTATGGTTTGGTGTCAACGATCAGAGCACCGTTGTTGGCCTTTTGGGGTTCCCTGACTGGGAACTATGTTTGCTGAAGCTGGTTACAGCCGCAGCAGAACAAAATGGATCGCAGCTATGGTGATGGTTTGACCGTGGTTGCGATTTTCGTTTAAAAGGCATCTTGCGGGAGTGATCGCCGTGTCCGCCGGTTGCGGACTGCAGCAAACATCAGGAGCTTCCCATTATGGAAAAGGGAACTGTAAAGTGGTTCAACGGAGCAAAAGGGTACGGGTTTATTTCGCGGGAGACCGGAGAAGACGTATTCGTGCATTTCCGTGCGATCGTCGGCGAAGGATACAAAACTTTGAATGAAGGGGACAAGGTCGAGTTCGACGTGACCCAGGGTCCCAAGGGGTTGCAGGCACAGAACGTTACCAAAGTGTAAGGGCTTCGTAGTAGAAACAACAGCGCCCCGTCGTGCCCGGCACGGCGGGGCGCTGTCTCTCTGGAAGAGGCGCGAGCGGTTTGCTCAGGCCTCCTTTTTGCGCGAGTACCCGATCGCCAGGCCGAATACGAACACGACCAGGGCGACGGCCCCCAAGGCAAACACCGTGTCACCGAACACGCGCGACCACTTGATTGCCTGGACCGTGGGCGATGACAGGAACTCCGCACTGCGGGCGTACCAATAGCCGTATTTTACCGACGCCCACGTCTGCATCAGTCCCACGGGCAGAAGACTGCCGGCAACCATCAGCATCAATCCGACGTTCATTCCCCAGAAGGACCAACCCAGCAACCGCTCCTTCCACGCGACCTGGACCCAGACGAACCGCAAACAGAAAAGCATCAGCCCGATTCCCAACATGCCATACACACCAAAAAGGGCTGCATGGCCGTGCACCGGTGTCGTGTTCAATCCCTGCATGTAGTAGAGTGCAATGGGAGGATTGATCATAAAGCCGAAGAGCCCTGCGCCGATCGCATTCCAGAACGCAACAGACACGAAGAAGAAAATCGGCCACCGGTAGTTTACTATCCAGGTAGTCGACCTCGAAAGTTGCAGATTCTGCCACGCCTCATAACCCGCAAGCACCAGAGGCACGACCTCAAGAGCACTGAAGACCGCCCCGAGAGCGATCACCGATGTCGGTGTGCCACTGAAATACAAGTGGTGCAACGTGCCGATGATGCCGCCGGCAAGGTAGACGGTTGATGACAGAATCACCGCCGTATTCGCGGACCATACCTTGATGAGTTGAAGCCGCGCGAACATGAAGATGATGATAGTGGTTGCGAACACTTCAAAGAAGCCCTCCACCCAGAGGTGCACGACCCACCAGCGCCAATACTCCGCCACTGCCAGATTTGTGTGCTGCCCCCACATCAATCCTGCCATGTAGAAGCCGCCGATGGCCACCGTCGAAACAAGAAAGAGGATGAGCAGAGGTCTGTGCTCGTCCCCCCGCCTGATGGCAATGAGAATGTTGCGGCCGACGAGATAGACCCAGAGTACCAGACCGATGACAAGACCAATTTGCCATACTCTTCCGAGATCTATATACTCATATCCCTGGTGGCCAAAGTAGAACCATGTGTCGCCACTGAGTTTGTTGTGCACGCTCAGCCATTCGCCTACCATGGAGCCGATGACGACTGCGAGCAGGGCGCCGAACAGCATGTTCACGCCGAGACGTTGTCCTTTCAATTCCACACGGCTCACCGCCGGGGCAATGAACAATCCGGCTGCCAGCCATGCGGTGGCGATCCAGAAAATGCCGAGCTGTACGTGCCACGTGCGGCTGAGTACGTACGGCAGCCAGGCGGCGAGGGGAATGCCATAGAAGCCGTCGCCCTCGACGCCGTAGTGTGCGGTGATCACGCCCACGAGTATCTGAACCAGAATAAGCGCGGAGACGACGAAGAAGTATTTGAGGGTGGCACGTTGTGATGGAGTGAACGTGCTTCCGAACAGGGGGTCGGTTGCCGGCAACGTCGCCGGAACGGCGTCTTCTTTGTGTGATGCGTAGTACCAGACCATGCCGGCGATGCCGGCTAGCAGAAGTATAATACTGACCCCGGTCCAGACGACGGCATCGGCGGTCGGGTGGTTCTCGACGAGGTCTTCATGCGGCCAGTTGCTGGTGTAGGTGATGTCGTCTCCCGGGCGGTTTGTGCTTGCCGCCCACGACGTCCAGAAGAAAAAGGCGCTCAACTGCTGCAGCCTGAGGCTGTCAGTGACTGCACCCCGGGGAATGGCATACGCCGCGTTGCCGTTCTTGAACAACTGGGAGTAGTAGTGCGAGTTGATCTTGTATGCCATGACGCGCTCCGGGTCGATGGTGATCTTCCCGGTCGAGGGATCATATGAATTCCTGCGCATGACTGCGCTGAGATGCGCCTGGAGAGCAGCCTTTTGCTCCACCGAAAGGTGGTCGTACGGCCTGCCGGCGACATTGCTTGCCCAGGCGTCAAGTATGATCAAGCACTCACGGTGCAGCCAGTCCGCGGTCCAGTCGGGCGCAACGTAGGCACCGTGTCCCCAGATGGATCCGAGTTCCATCCCCCCCATCGCCTGCCAGACATTCTGCCCACTCTGGATATCGTCACCGGTGATGATGACTGTGCTGTCGGCGGCAACCACTGCGGTGGGGATCGGCGGTTTTTCCTGATAAATTCGCCATCCTGCCCAGCCGAGCACCAGGAAGCCGATTATATTGACCGCGGTAAAGGCGATCCAGTATTTTCTCATACGTATTCTCCTTGATTGGGCATTTCAGATAAAGCAGTCTGAATATACGTATTACTTCAATTCTTGTCAAGCATTTTGCGTATTCCCCGTATTCCTCATATATTGACCACTCACATTCTGTCGCTTCGTCCTGGATCGATATTCGATGACATCCCGCGAAAGAGTCCGCGCAGCATTGACATTTTCCACCCCCGATAGGCCGCCCAGGGACCTTTGGCCGCTCCCCTACATATCCCTGTTCCGCAAGCAGGAACTCGATGCCATGCTCGAACGCTTCCCCGTGGATTTCGGTCGGCCTGAACTGAGTCCGGGGTCCGACGATGCGGACATTCAGAAGCTGGCGCACGCTGGTACATACCGGGATGAATGGGGAAGCGTCTGGCATGTGGGGGAACCCGGGGTTATCGGGGAGGTTAAGGAGCCGATCTTGAGTGATTGGTCGGAGCTCCGCACGTTCAGGCCGCCATGGCAATTCCTTCGCTCCCGGAACTGGGACAATGTGAACCGGGATTGCGACGCCAGCCCGCTCTTCATGGTCTCAGCGACGTGTGCCCGTCCGTTTGAGCGGCTGCAGTTCCTCCGGGGCCCGGAAAACCTGTATATGGATCTTGCTTACGGCCCGGAGGAAGTCCGTAGGCTCATCGGGATGGTGCATGACTATTACCGGGAGGATGTTCTGTCGTGGTCGCGGACGAACGTGGATGCAGTTTCGCTCATGGATGATTGGGGATCAAACACGTCGCTGCTCATCAATCCTGCCACGTGGCGCGAATTGTTCAAACCCATCTACAGCGAGTATTGTGATATCATCAAGGGGGCCAGCAAATTTGTGTTCTTCCACTCGGACGGCAATATTGAAGCAATTTATCCCGACCTCATCGAGATCGGGGTGGATGCGCTGAATTCGCAGCTCTTCTGCATGGATATCGAGAGGCTAGGGGAATTGTACCGCGGCAAGATCACGTTTTGGGGGGAGATTGATCGCCAGAGGATCCTCCCTTTTGGAACAACCGCCGAGGTTTACGCCGCAGTCCGCCGCGTGCGTCGAGCTCTGGACAACGGAAGGGGGGGAGTGATCGCGCAGTGCGAATGGGGAAAAGACAACTGTGCCGGAAATATCGCCGCCGTGTTCGAGGCATGGGGGCATGATGAATCGTGCAAGGGCAAGCTACGGTGACTCTCATTGAAGTTCTCATGCTTGCGCTTGCGCTGTCGGTTGACGCCTTTGTGGTCGCGCTTGCGGCCGCCTCCACGGGGCGTATCGCGGGCAGGAGGGCGACTTTTCGCATTTCGTTCCATTTCGGCCTCTTTCAGTTTCTTATGCCGCTCATCGGATGGCTTGCGGGGGTGGGGGTCGCTCCGTTGATCGCCAGCGTCGATCACTGGATTGCCTTCGGTCTCCTCGTGTTTATTGGTCTTCGCATGATCTCTTCGGCCTCCAAGTTTGAACAGGCCAAAGACCGTGGAGATCCATCCAGGGGGGTGAGGCTGATGGCGCTTTCCGTCGCGACGAGCATTGACGCCTTTGCCGTCGGCCTTACGCTTGCGATCATCGGCGTCAGCATCTGGTGGCCGAGCGTCGCCATCGGGTTCATCACCGGTTCCGTCTGCGTATTCGCAGTTGTCCTGGGAAACCGTCTCCATGTCCGGTTCGGGAAGACGGCAGAAGCCATCGGCGGGGCTGTCCTGATCGTAATCGCCATCCGGATCCTCATCTCCCACCTGTCCACGTGACCCCCGAGGGAAACCACATTCTGCCATCAACTAATTCTCGCGAATTTTCGCCAGATGTATCCGGCCGGCCGCTAAAGTTATCCGTCGCTCAGCCGATAATAATAGTGACAGGTGGTACACTCCCCGTTGCCCGCGCACCTCGACGACAAGGATGTCGTGATTCGAGCATGTTCGCGGGCAGCGGGGCTTTATGCCGACCGACATTCTTCCTTTCCTGTTGCGTAATCATTCCGGATGTACTATATTTGCTTGATCTCGAGCAAGCCAGCCTGACCGACCTACTATTTCATCAAGCCCCTGTAATATAACATCATACCAGGAGGTGCCATGAATCTTTTTGAACGCGCAAAGAACATCATTATGACGCCTAAAACCGAGTGGCAGGCGATCGCAGCGGAAGAACCGAACGCAATGGCGATTCTTACCGGCTACGTGATCCCGCTCGCCCTCATTCCAGCTGTGGCAAGTATCATCGGCTACGGCCTGATCGGCCAGGGCTTCATGCACTCATTTACATGGGGAATTGCGTTCGGTGTCATCTCCTTCGTTTCCACTGTGGTTGGCGTGTACGTGACGGCTTTCGTGGTGGACCTCCTTGCTCCGAACTTCGGGTCACAGAAGAACTTCGGCAGGGCGATGCAACTGGTGGCATACTCCTATACCCCTGCGTGGGTGGCCGGCATTTTGAATATCGTCCCGGCGCTGGGTATCATCGCCAGCCTCGCAGCGCTCTACGGCCTCTATCTGATGTATCTCGGCCTTCCTCACACCATGAAAACTCCGCAGGACAAGGTCGTCATCTATCTGGTGGTGGCTGCAGTCATACTCATCGTTGTCTATATGATTCTCGGCGCCATTCTGACCGCAATCATGTTCGGCCTCCTCGGGCTGACCGCCTTTGGCGCGATGGGCGGCATGTAACTGTCCCCGATGTGCATGAGATGATCCCAACGGCCGCCCACGGGCGGCCGTTGGTTCTAACGCAGGTTTTGGTTACATTCGAGCCATGAAAATTTACACCCGCACCGGAGACAAGGGCGACACATCGCTGTTTGGCGGTCAGCGCGTGCCCAAGGATGCTCTCAGGATTGAAGCCTATGGAACCGTCGACGAGTTGAACTCCGTGCTGGGGATCGTCCGTGCCGACAACGCTGTAGGGGAGATTGACCGGCTTCTAACAGCCATTCAACATCAGCTGTTTGTTCTCGGTGCGGATCTTGCAACTCCCCGGTCGATCGATGCCAAGAATCTCCGGCGCATTACATCTCAGGATGTGGAAGTCCTCGAGCGCGAGATCGACGCGCTGGAGTCTATCCTGCAGCCACTCCGGAATTTTCTCCTTCCCGGTGGGTCTCCCGTCGCCGCCCGTCTGCACTTCGCTCGCACCGTGTGCCGGAGGGCGGAACGCCATGTCGTCCGCCTCGCACGCACCGATGACATTGGCAACGAGGCCACCATCTACCTGAACCGTCTGTCGGACCTTCTCTTTGTGCTTGCCCGGTTTGCCAATCACACCTCCGGTGTACCAGAGATTCCTTGGAAAAGCTGATCGCGCCCCGCAACTTCCAGCAGTGGATTTCACGGCGGCTCTTCGCAGCCGGGCTTCTCGCGTTTCTCTGTGCAACAATCCCGCGGTGCCCGGCTCAGGCGTCGCCCGACCGCGAATTCTCCGCTCCCCAGGCCTACGCACTGTTGCAGACACTTGTGCGCGACATCGGACCGCGGCCCATGGGCTCGCCTGCCGAACAGCGGGCACTCGCATTCGCCGCAGCGAAGTTTAGAGAGTACGGTTGCGACACGGGATATATCCATCCTATGAAAGTCGCTGAAGGAGTCAACACCAGGAGCGGCGTTGCCATCGGCATCGCCCGGGGGAAAACCGGGCGCATGATTGTAATTGGCGGACACATCGATTCATCCGGCCCTGAAGTTCCCGGCGCCAATGACGACGGCTCCGGCGTGGCGTGCGTCATGGAACTGGCCCGTGTGCTCGCACCCCGCGACCGTCTCTCCACTCTGGTGTTCTGCTGCTTCGGCGGCGAAGAGGAGGGGCTCCAGGGATCGTCCCTCTTCGTGAAGGAATTCCCGTTCATCGACAGTGTCGCACTGATGATCCAGATCGACATGACCGATGGGGCAAGCTTCCTGGAGATGGATCCCGACGCAGCGTTCCAGGTCAGTGCCCCGCGCTGGCTTCCAGAAGCCGCGTTTGATGTGTATTACAACGAGCTCGGGTTCAAGGATCTCCGGTACCTTACACACTCTTCGACCTTGAATTCTTCCACTCCGGGAGGGGCCGGTTCGGATCACATCCCCTTCATCGAGAAAGGGATTCCCGCCATCGATTTCACCTCCGACGTGACATATCCGATCCACACCCCGCTCGACAACCTTGCGCTGTTCGACTCGAGCGGCCTGGCGCGCACGGGGTTGCTTGTTCAGCGGCTCGTCGAGCGGTTCGATACCGGCACGCCGTCGCGCGACACGGAGGAATACTATCTGCTCCAGATAGGCACCAGCCTGCTGTTCGTGGATCACTGGATGCTCTGGGCGATACACGTGTGTACGATCGCCATCGCTAGCGTCGCATTCGCGAAGTTGCGGCGCAACAGGATCCGTGACAAATCCGCTCAACCTCGCTGGTCAGGCGCAAAGTTGATTCTTGCCGCGCTGCTAATCCAGGGATGCATCTGGTTCCCTGAGACCATACTAGGGGCTATCCGGAGCTATCGTTTCCCGTGGGTCAACAACTTCGGCGGGTACGCCGCTCTCGGTGTGATGTGTGGTGCACTCGGCCTCTGGTTTGCACTGCATATGCTCCATCGCCTGCGCGTCAGCACGGATCCGTATCCCTATTTCTTTCGCGCGTTTCTCTTCCTTGTTGCCTCGCTCGTCGCGCTGATGATCTCCAACCCCGAAATTGCCCTGTATGGCGGGTCAGTACTCCTCTTCTTTTCGCTCGCGGTTCTCGTGCAGAACCCCGTGGTCAAAGGTGCGCTGGCGCTTGCGGCGTGTTACCTTCCCTTGCGGCTGGTGTTTCTTGAATCCCTGGGGTTGCTTCAGCGGGGATGGGCACAGTCGGTCATTGACGGCTGGTGGAAAGTGGGTCTGGTTGACGCCGGATATGTGTTGGTGTTCACTATCCTGTCGCTCCCGTTTGTCTTCGGCTTCGCCGCCGTCTACACGAGTGCAGGCTGCGACCTCTACTTCTTGAAGCAATTCAGAAAAAAGGCGGCGCTCATCGTTCTCCTCCCCGCAATTGGAATTCTTGCAGTCGTCCTTCTGAATCGTCCGGTGTACGACCCCCGGTGGGAACGCTCTGTCAGGGCGGAACAACGGTACGAGATCGGCAGCGATTCAAGTGTGCTGGTCGTCAGAGGTGCTGAATTCCTGGACGGCCTCCATGTCGGTATTGCCGGGCGCGATTCAGTCCTACTGGGAGAGTTGAACGTTTTCAGTCCGCGTCTGGAGAAGCCCTCGAAGGTTGAATGGCTGGCCGTCTCCTCCCGCCAAGAGATCCAACAGGATACTTCCGTGAACGACTCTTCACTCTGGATCTTGCGCACAGTGGAACTTACCGGCACCCGTCGGCCGTTACTGGTAGAAATCAAATACAGGTCAGACCAGCCTTTCGAGTTGCGCTCCCGGTGGTCGACCGGTGCACGCCGGGCCCGGATGCAGAAGTCGGAAAAAGTCAGGACGCTGACATGGTACGCATTTCCGGACAGTGTCCTTGAAGTGCCAGTAACGCTTACAATGAAACCCGGCCAGAAGCTCATTGAGGGCATCGTCGTCACCTATCCGGAGCTGGCGGCTCCCGTAACAATGCGGCGCGAATTGACGACCGTGATAACGCGGACGGTGGTATCGCGTACGGACACTATCGCCCTGAAGCCGGACGCCGGCCTCTGAATCTTCAACAACAATAACGAGGACTAAACCGTGAAACGCTTGCGGCCCCTGTTGTTTCTCGCCGCCGTCCCGCTGCTCGCAACGGCGCAGGTAAACATCAAGTTCGAGGAATACACGCTCCCGAACGGTTTGCACGTGATTCTGCACGAAGACCATTCTTCACCCATTGTGTCGCAGGTCGTAGCGTATCACGTTGGGTCCAAGAACGAACGCCCGGACCGTACCGGATTCGCACATTTCTTCGAGCATCTCATGTTCGAAGGGTCCCCGAACATACCACGGGGGGAATTTCAGAAAATTGTCCAGAATGCCGGAGGAAACCTGAATGCCGGCACAAGTTTCGACAATACCGTGTACTTCATCTCGCTGCCATCGAACCAGCTCGAGCTTGCTATGTGGCTGGAATCGGAGCGAATGCTTCAGCTGAAGATCGATTCGGTGGGTGTCGAAACCCAGCGGGGAGTGGTGAAGGAAGAGCGGAAGCAGCGGCTGGAGAACCAGCCGTACGGCTCATTTCTTGAACAGATGATGTCCCATGCATTCAAGGTGCACCCCTACCGGTGGACGCCTATCGGGTCTGCCCAGTACATCGATCGTGCCTCGCTCGACGAATTCCTGCAGTTCTACAAGAGTTTCTATGTGCCGAACAATGCCTGTCTTGCGATTGCCGGGGATATCAACGTCGGGAAGACGAAAGAGCTTGTGCAGAAATATTACGGAGGGATCCCGCGGGGCGTCGGTGAAATCTACCGGCCTACCGAGGTCGAACCGCCTCAGACCGTGGAAGTACGCGACAGCGTTCCCGACAATATCCAGCTTCCGGCTGTCATCATGGCGTACCACATGCCGGCGCAGGGGACGAAGGATTATTACGCCCTGAGCATGCTGACGACACTCTTGTCCGAGGGCGAAAGTTCCCGATTGACGAAACGCCTGGTGGACAAGGACAAGCTTGCAGTGCAGGTGCAGAGCATCCCCCTTCCGCTGGAAAACCCCAGTCTCTTCATCGCCCTCGCCATTGCGGGCTTCGGCAAGACCCCCGCTGAGGTGGAGAAGGCGATTCAGGAGGAAATCGGACGTGTGCAGACGGATCTCATCACCGACACTGAGTTTACCAAGATCAGAAATCAACGTGAGACCGGTTTTATAGAGAAGAATTCCACCGTTCAGGGGAAGGCGATGCAGCTTGCGGATTATCACCTGTTCTTTGGCGATGCGAATCTCATCAACACCGAGATTGCGAAGTTCACGGAAGTCACCCGCGAGGACCTGCGGCGTGTCGCCCGGCAGTACCTGAAAAACGAGAACCGCACGGTGTTATATTACGTCCCCAAAATTGAAAACCAGTAACAGAAAGGAGCCACGACCATGAAACGAACATTGATGGTACTCGTCGGCTGCGCGCTGTTGCTGGCGCAGTATGCCGGTGCACAGCTGGACAGGAGCAAGATGCCTCCTCCGGGACCGCCCCCCTCGGTCTCGTTCCCCGATTACGATCTGGTGACCACGCCGAACGGGATGCGTGTGATAGTCGTCCGAAACACCGAACTACCAACCGTGGCAATCCGGCTGCTGATTGACAGGAAACCAATCTTCGAAGGCGAAGTTGCCGGCGTTGTGGAAGTGATGGGTGAGGTTATGAAGTGTGGTACAGCCGGGCGCTCAAAAGACCAGATCGACGAGCAGATCGATCAGATCGGCGGATCGCTCGGCGTGGGTGGTACGGGGCTCTTCGCCTCCGGCCTTTCCCGTCACACGGAAAAACTGCTGGAACTCCTCGCGGATATCACACTCCATCCCACATTCCCGCAGAGCGAGCTGGAGAGGGTCGTGATGCAGACGCAATCCGGTCTCAAGGCACGCAAGTCAGAACCCGACGCCATCGTGGATGTTGTCCGGAGGAAAGCCTTGTACGGTGACGCTCACCCGTACGGCGAGATCCAGACCGAAGAGACTGTCAGCAAGATCACCCGGGAGAAGTGCATCGCATTGTATAAGGCCTACTTCAAACCGAACCGGGCGATTCTCGCCGTAGTGGGTGACGTCGAGAAAGGCGCCGTGGTCCGGCTTGTCAGGAAATACTTCGGCGAATGGAAGAAGGGGACGTTGCCGGTGACGACGTATCCGGAAGTGCGGCCACTCCCGTCACTCCAGGTTGCCCTGGTCGATCGCCCGGGTTCTGTGCAATCCGTCGTCCGCGTTGCGCAGGGAGTGAGACTCCCCCGGACATCGCCGGATGTCATGCCCGTCACGGTGATGAACCGCATTCTGGGAGGCGGTTCTGCCCGCCTCTTCATGAATCTTCGGGAAAAACACTCGTATACGTACGGCGCGTACAGCGTCATGGGACCGGACGAGCTCATCGGAGCATTCACTGCGTCGACGTCTGTGCGGAACAGCGTCACGGACAGCGCCCTCAACGAGATCTTCTCTGAAATCAGGCGCATCCGTGATGAAGATGTGGATGCGGCCGAACTCGTGCGCGCAAAGAACGCGCTCAGCGGGGCCTTTGTCGCGAGTCTCGAGGCGGCGAACACCGTTGCGTCATACGCAATTGACGTGGAACGTTTCGGCCTTCCGCGGGACTACTACAAGACGTATCTCAAGCGCGTGGCTGCGGTCACCGCGCAGGACGTTCAGCGTGTCGCCCGGCAATACTTGGATCCCGATCACATGCTCGTCGCGGTCGTCGGGGCCGCAAAGGATGTGCGGGGCAAGGTCGGGAAGTTCGGCGCGGTCACGCTGTATGACGAAGACGGGAGGAAGGTGGTGGAAAGGCCGACCGGTTCGGTCAAGATGACGCCGGATGAAATCTTTGCGAAGTTCGTCAACCGCGTCGGCGGCAAAGAAGCGTATACAGCGATCAGGGACAAGACACTGGAACTGAGCGGCAAGATCCAGGGCATGGAAATGAAGGTCAAGACTGTCCAAAAGGCCCCCGACAAGCTGTATGAGGAAATGAATATGATGGGGATGGTCCAGCGTGCCGGCTTTGACGGGAAGTCGGGTTGGACCGGGACACCGCAGGGGATCAAGGACCTGACGCCCGAACAGACGGAAGCCAAGAAGCCCGATGCCGTAATGGACATTTATTCGATGTACAAGTCACTCGGGTTCACCGTCGAAGTCACCGGAGTGAAGGAGATCAAGGGCAGGGAAGCCTACGAGGTGACCTTCACCCGGGCTTCCGGTCCGACGATGCGGCACTATTTTGATGCGAAGGATTTTCTAAAGCTCCGCGAGGTGACGGTCAGCACTACCCCGCGCGGTCCGGTGGAACAATCGACGGACCTCCTCGACTATAAGCCCTTTGGCGGGGTTCAGATGCCCACGAAGATGGAGCAGAGCGTGATGGGGCAGGTGATCACGTTCACGCTGGACAAGTGCGAGGTGAATGCGGGCGTGGACGACGCATTGTTCGCCAAGCCAGCGAAGTAATAAGCGCACGTCGCTGCCTGCGGGTCGCTTCTTAGAACAAACACAGGAAAGGCATGGCGTGAGTTATGCCTTCCTTTCTTCTCTTGTCAATTGTGGATCCACCATCCAAGACTGGTCTTGTACCAATCCACAATTGTGGATTCACCATCCACAATTGGCCTCTTGTGGATCCACCATCTACAATTGTCCTCTACACTCTCTGTCTCCGCCCTTTCAGCCTTCTGTACACGCGCGTCAGCCCGTACATTACTTTCCTCGGCAGAAACCGCGGGACTGCCGCGGCGAGTTTGTACCGGAGCCCGGGGATGCAGACGACTTGACCGACCTCAAGGGCTTTCAATGAAGCGTCCACGACCTCTTCTGGGTTCATGAAATGTCTGAAAAACTCCTCTGAAACCTCCTGCCCCATCCGCTTGTGGAACTCTGAACGCGTGAAGCCCGGACACAGGGCCTGGATCCGCACGCCCTTGCTGCGAGTTTGAAGATCCAACGACTCTGAGAAGTTGGTCAAAGCGGCTTTGGTGCCGCTGTAGAGGCTTCCGGGCGAGTTCAAAAAGCCCGCCACGGACGAGACATTAATAATCGCGCCTTTGGCGCGTTCCAGCATGCGTGGGAGCGCGGCATGTGTCAGCCTGACAGGCGCTGTAATGTGCGTCTGGATCATTGCGTCGAGCACTTCCACATCTTCATTTTCGAATGTATGATGTGTTCCGAACCCGGCATTGTTCACGAGCAGCATGAGATCCGGGATCGCATGCAGCCGAGATTCCAGTTGATGCAATTCCGTGGGATGGGAAAGCTCGGCGATAACATACTCGACGTTCACCCCGTGGCGCGCCCGCAAGTCTTCGCACAGGGCCTTGAGCTGTGGCTCGCGGCGTCCGTGGAGAATGAGATCATAACCATCACGGGCCAGCCGGTGGGCGAAGGCCTTTCCGATGCCGGATGAGGCACCTGTGATGAACGCAGTCCCGAGTGTGGATGTCATATCGATTCACCGAAGAAGTAGCAGTCGGCGTGAGATGGTTGTTTCCGTGGTCTCCAGACGAACGAAATAGGCCCCGCTCGCAACGTGACGCCCCGCCTCGTCGATGCCATCCCATTGCTGGGGGTGGGCTCCCGGTTCCTGAACCCCCTCTGAGAGGGTGGCGATCCGCCGACCGAGGAGATCGTAGATGCGCACGGCGGCGTGCGTTCTGCCCGGAAGCCGGACGGTGATCGTGGTCCCCGCGTTGAACGGGTTTGGATAATTCTGGTCGAGCTGGGCTGTCAGCGGAAGCAGAGGTTCCGGTGCGAGAACCTCTCGCAGTATCCAATTGTCCGGATCGAGATCGGCCCGGATAGGCGTGAAGGGAAGGAGAATCTCAAACGTCTCCTCGGGTGTCGAGTTGAAGAAGGAAACCGTTGTGTCCCTGGCGACGCCGCTGAACCGGAGGTCAATCGGCATTTGAAAAAACGCGGGCGTTGACGTCGAAGGTGTCTGACGTATCGTGGCTGTCACGATGCTGCTATCGGGGGGACCAGCCGCGGACCACTGTAACACATAGCGCGGGAAGGATTCGCCGTAGACCCATTCCGTAAAGAACCACCCGAGGGATTTCCCGGCAACGGATTCGCATACACTCTGGAAATCTGCGGTGGAGGCCGTACCGTATCGGAAGCGCGTGTCAGCGACATAGGCCTTAAGGATACGAAAGAACACCGAGTCTCCAACGACGTGCCGGAGCATATGCAGAACGGAGGCGCCTTTGGCATATACGCCTGTCACGGCAAACAGGGCAGACACTGAGGTCGTGTCGGTTTTGAACAGCGATCCCCTTGCGTTCTTTGCGCTTGTCATGCGATCGCCGATGAGCCGCCAGTACTCTGAAGACCCGTAACGGGCTTCGCGATAGAGCGACTCGGAATAAGTAGCGAATCCCTCATTGAGCCAGAGGTCCTGCCAGGTCGCACAGGTGATGAGATCGCCGAACCACTGGTGCGCAAGCTCATGCGCGATGACATTCTCGTCGAATGTTGTCGTGGAGGTCATGGTCTGATGCTCCATCGCGCCGCCGCGGCCGAACTCGCTGTGACCGTATTTCTCCCTCAGAAAGGGGTAGGGACCGAAGAGTGTGGAGAACACTCGCAACATATCGACGGTCTTGGGGAGCTGTTCCTGTGCGATGGAGAGGTGCTCGGGAAGCACGTAGTTGAGGATCTCCATGGAGTCCGAAGGAGCGTAGACAAACCAATTTGAGAACACGGCATAGTTGCTGACGGCGATGGACACAAGATAGGTGGCGATCGGATAGCGTTCGGCCCAGAAATGTGTGGAAGTGCCGTCACCATTCTCGCGTACCTCCATGAGTCTCCCGTTCGAGCCGACGCGCAGCCCTGATGGGCAGGTGACCAGAACATCGACCGAGTCTGCCTTATCCAGGGGATGGTCCCTGCAGGGCCACCAATCCCGGGCTCCGTAGGGTTCACTGAGAGACCAGATCCAGGGTCCGCCGGCCAGTGACCCGAAGTAGAAGCTGCCGAACCCGGTGGGTTCCGGCGTGCCGTGGTAAGCTATGTCCGTTGTGATGATTTCTCCCCTGGAATAGAATCGGGGGAGTTGGATCAGGAAGCTGTGCGGATATCGTGTGGTGGAGAGCAACTGACCATTCGACCGCACCGCGTCAAGGGTCATGCTTTCCGAGAGATCGAAAACCAGGGTCGAGGTGCTGTCGGCCACTACGCGTACACGGGCCATGATGATGCCCCGGAGAATTGCCTGTGGGACGTCCAGCCGGAGATCGAGGCGATAGTAAACAGCATCCACGGACGGATCTGCGGCGGAAGCCTGGTGGGTGCGCGTGACATCATGGAGTTTGGCCGCGCATCCATCCGTCTGGACGGCCGAACGGGTGCCCGGAGGATTCTGGGCAAGTCCCCACTGCAAGCCGGCAATGAATATGAGCAATGAGAATCGCATGGTCCTATTGAAGATACGCACGTTGGGACCATGGTGCAAACACGAGAATGTTGACGACTTCATTGACTTTATGTGCTGCAGTTGGTAGCTTTAGACACTTTCACAACCAGTTAAAAGGACACTCACCCATGCTCAGCAAATCCCTGCAGGATGCGATTAACGAGCAGATTCGCAACGAGGTCGAATCTGCCTATCTCTATCTCTCCATGTCCGCCCATTGCGAGGCGGTAAATCTCCCGGGCGCGGCGCATTGGCTGCAAGCGCAATGGCAGGAAGAGCTCTCGCACGCGATGAAGCTGTTCAAGTATGTGTACGAACGGGGCGGCCGTGTCACGCTGCATGCGATTGAGAAGCCCGCGGCGAAGTTTTCGAACCTTCTGGGTATCTTCCAACAGGTTCTCACACATGAACAAAAAGTGACGGCCCTGATCAATGACTTGTATAAGGCTGCCACAAAAGAGCAGGATTTTGCAACGCAGGTAGAGCTCCAGTGGTTCATCAAAGAGCAGGTTGAGGAGGAGAAGAACGCCTCGGAGATCATCGAGATGCTGAAAATGTCCGGCGAGTCCGGGCCGGTGTTGCTCATGGTCGACCGGCAACTTGGTGCGAGGTCAAAAGGGTAAGCAGAGTATCGAACACCATGATTCTGCACGGGGCGGCGATGTCTGTTGCCGCCCCGTTTGTATATCATCATCCTGCGATTCATGAGGACTTCCTTGGCTTCTGCTCACACATGGCAATTCCCACGCGCGTTCTGGACCGCCAACGTCGTCGAGTTGCTGGAGCGGGCGGCATACTACGGGATGTTCGTCGCGTTGACGCTGTATCTCACCAATGTTGTGGGTTTCAGCGACATCAATGCGGCCTGGATCGGCGGCCTTTTCGCGGGAGGCCTCTACCTGCTCCCCCCCTTCAGCGGTGCCCTTGCGGACACCATTGGATTTCGCCGCGCGATGCTCCTGGCATTCTTCCTGCTGACGATAGGGTACTCCACGCTCGGGTTATTCCCCTACAAAGAGACGGTGATCCCCGCGCTCGTTGTCACAATGATCGGCGGGTCGTTCATCAAGTCTATCATCACGGGAACGGTCGCCAAAACCTCCGATGAGCACACCCGCGCCCGCGCGTATTCCATCTTCTACGGGATGGTGAATATCGGAGCGTTTTCCGGGAAGGCACTTGCCTATCCCCTCAGGATCTACATGGGTCTGGAAGCAATCAACCTGTATGCTGCAGGACTGACGTTTGTGGCGCTGATTGCCGTCGCGATCTTTTACAAACAGGTGGATGCCATCGAGCACGGTAAAACGCTGCGCGACGTTTGGAAGGGGTTCCGTGACGTGGTCACCAACGTCCATCTGATCGTGCTTATCCTGATTGTCACGGGGTTCTGGGTGATCCAGCAACAGATGTACGCTACGATGCCGAAGTACGTGCTCCGCACCGTCGGCCCGACGGCCGCGCCGGAATGGATTGCCAACGTCAATCCATTCGTCGTCGTCACAATGGTTATGCTTGTAACACATCTAATGAAGAAGACCACCGCCCTGACCTCGATGATCGTCGGAATGGCCCTTATGCCCCTTTCGGCCCTCTGCATGTCATTGGGGGGGCTGATTGAGGCGCGGAGTGGGGACGAGATGGTGATCGCAGGATTCCTCAAGGCACATCCCATCACAGTAATGCTCGTCATCGGCATAATGATCCAGGGGCTCGCGGAGTGTTTCATATCGCCACGGTACCTGGAGTTCTTTTCGAAGCAGGCACCACCCGGCCAAGAGGGCCTGTACCTGGGGTTTGCGCATCTCCATACCTTCTTCGCCGCAATCATCGGCTTTGCCGTTTCCGGCTACCTCCTCAATGCATACTGTCCTGATCCCCGGACATTGACAGCGGAACAGATGGTGCATGCGTACGATCATGCGCATTACATCTGGTACTACTTCGCCGGCATAGGGGCTGTGGCGGCAGTTGCTCTGGTCATCTACGGGTGGCGGAGGTCACAATGACATCTTCGCGCAGACTTCGCTATGGCATCATAGGCTTCGGCGAATTTGCGGAGCGTGCCGTGCTTCCCGCGATGCGCGCTGCGGACAATGTCGAGGTGGTTGCCCTGCAAAAACGATCGGCCGCCGAGGCTGCGGAAAAAGCGCGCGCGCACAACATCCGCCTGGCTTTTTCCTCGGTTGAAGAGCTGGTGGCCCATCCTGAGGTGGACGCCGTGTTCATCGTCTCCGCAAACGCTGCCCACTGCCCGGAGACCCTTGCCGCCGCGAAGGAGGGCAAACACGTTCTGGTGGAAAAACCGATGGCACTCAACGTGCGAGAGGCAGGACAGATGATTGAGGCATGCCGGAACGCGGGCGTGCGTCTCATGGTGGGCCATCTGGTACGCTTCTCACCAATGATCCGGCACATCCGCGACCTGGTTCGTTCCGGCGCCCTCGGTTCCATCACGCATGCCCGTGCTGATTTTGTGTATGACGCACGTACAAGCCGCCGCAGATGGCTGCACAAGAGGGCTATTGCGGGTGGGGGGCCGGTGTTCGACATCGGGGTCCATTGTCTCGATACTCTCCGGTTTCTTCTTGATGACGAAGTCGCATCGGTCCTCAGCGTCCTCACGCCCTCCCCGACACCGGAGGCAACGGAAGAAAGTGCGCTCATCGGGCTCAGGTTCTCACGCGGCACGATCGGGGCGGTGTTTTGTTCCTATGCCTCTTCCGTGCGCGATAAGCAGCTGGAAATCATAGGGACACAAGGGCTGATCAAGGCCGGAGATTTCAGTTCGGGCGGTCATGACACTGGCATGACCATGACGCTCGGGACCGATGCGCATCCGGAGACCATCGTCAAGACGTTTTCGATACCGAATCTTGTCACCGCAGAAGTGCAGCATTTCACCGCGGCGGTGCTGGAGGGCGGCGAACTGGAGAGCCCGGGTGAAAACGGACTGGCAAATCAACGAGTGCTGGACGCTGCAATGGCAGGGGGAATGCAGGGAGGGAGCGAGTAATGCGGATGACGGAGTTGCCGCCTGTAATAAGCTGGTGTGTCGTCGGGGTACTTTCCTGCAGCGGGTGCGGGGAGGACACGACGATGAACGATCGTGCCGTGCATGATGAGGCTGCACGCCTGGCGCATGAGCTCGTTATCGTGGATACGCATCTTGATGTTCCGTACCGGCTGCTCACGCGGCCTGTGGATGTTGCGGAATCGACATTCTCCACCAATTTTGACTATCCCCGGGCCATTGCAGGGGGACTGGACTGTGCTTTCTTTGCGGTGTACGTTCCGCATTCCTACGAAACCAAGGGAGGCGCAAAGGAATTCGCGGAGAAAACCATCGCAGATATCGGCCGACTTGTTGCCCGGCGACCAGATCGCTTTGCCCTTGTGCATACCCCCGATGAAATTACCCCGGCCCGGAAACGCGGACAGGTGGCGATCGCCATGGGTATCGAAAACGGCGCGCCTCTGGAGGGGAACCTGGGCAACGTGCAATTGTTCCATGATCGCGGCATCCGGTATATCACACTTGCGCATGTCCACGCGAATCACATCAGTGATGCGTCGTGGGACACAACGCGCCTCTGGAATGGACTCAGCCCGTTCGGAGAACTCGTCGTCGCCGAAATGAACCGCGTCGGTATGATCATCGATATTTCTCATCTTTCCGACAGTGCGGCCTTCGATGTGCTCCGGATCTCCCGTGCACCGGTGCTTGCCACCCATTCATCCTGCCGCCACTTCACTCCAGGATTCGAACGGAACATGAGCGACGACCTCCTCCGTGCGCTCGCTGCCAACGACGGGGTCATCGACATCAATTTCGGTTCGATGTTCCTCGTCGACAGCCTGCGCACGGTCAATGACAGGGCATCCAAAGGGAAACAGCATCACTACGCGGATGTGAAGCATGTGGCGGAGCACATCGATCATGTCGCCCGTCTTGTCGGCATCGATCATGTGGGGATCGGTTCGGATTTCGACGGCCTGGGAGACGACCTACCGACTGGGTTGAAGGACGTCTCCGGGTATCCGAACCTTATCGCTGAGCTTTTGAAAATGGGGTACTCGCGCGAACAAATCGAAAAGGTCTGCTCGGGTAACGTCTTCAGAGTGTGGCGGGCAGTGGAGAACTGCGCACGGGGAGAGTGACGTTGGAGCCGCCCGAGTTGCACTATCGCACATACGGTTCCGGCCTCCCTCTGGTGATCCTTCACGGACTCTTCGGCTCCCTCAACAATTGGCACTCCCATGCGACTGCCTTTGGGGAGCATTTCCATGTGTTCTCGGTTGACCAGCGGAACCATGGCTCGTCACCGCATGCGGCGTCGATGAACTATGAAGTCATGGCCGATGACCTTGTGCAATTCATCGGCACGCATCACATCGCGCCTGTCCATCTCCTCGGTCATTCGATGGGGGGGAAGACAGCGATGCAACTTGCGTTGCGCCATCCTCGTGACGTGCGAAAGCTGATCGTGGTGGATATCCGTCCGCAGGGGGATCCACCCCGACATGAAAGGATTCTCGACGCCCTGTGGAGCGTTGACTTCGACAACATCCGCTCGCGCGAAGATGCGGACGCCGCTCTCGCGCCGGTTATACCTGATCCGGCGGAACGGCAATTCCTGGCGACCAATCTGAAACAACAGGGAGACGGGAGCTACACGTGGAAGATGAATCTCGAGGCCATTACCCGCAACTATGACGCGCTGATCGGCCCCCTGAATGCCGGCGGCCGGTTTCCCGGTCCGGCACTTTTTGTTTCCGGAGGACGGTCGGACTTTCTCACTGAAGCCGACCATCCGGCAATCCTCGAGTTGTTCCCCAACGCAGAGTTTGTCCGGATTCCTTCGGCGGGACACTGGGTCCATGCGGATGCCCCGGATGAGTTCAGACGTGTTGTGCTGGAGTTTATGGCATAACGGCCGGCTGCGTCCTCTGGCCGTGCATTGACCGCCCCGTGAGATGCGGAACCCTCACGGGGCGGTTGCCCTCTGAAGTCCGACTACTTCGTCAACACCATCTGTTTCACCTCGGAACGAGCAACCCCTCTGCTGACACTCGTCGTCGTCAGACGGTAGAAGTAGACACCCCCTGCGAGACCTGAGGCATTGAAACTCACCGCATGTGTGCCTGGTGATGTGTTTCCATTGACCAGGACTGCCACTTCACGGCCGAGAAGGTCATTCACTGTGAGAATGGTGAATTGTGGATCCAGAATCGAGAACTGTATCGTGGTGCTCGGATTGAATGGATTAGGGTAATTCTGGCTGAGCATGAATCTTCCGGACGCTGCTTCAGGGGTGCCGGCCAGTATCTCAACTCTCACGGGATCGCTTAAGTGAATTGTGCCGTCAAGATCCAGCTGGCGCAGGCGGTAGAAACGAACTCCCGGCTCCGCCTGGTGATCTGTGAAGGAATAGTCGAATGGCGTGTTGGTCGTACCGTGACCGGGAATGAAGCTGCCGTGAACGATCGAAAAGAAATCTCCGTCGGTGGATTTCTCCACCTCAAAACCGTAATTGGCCACTTCCGAGAGCGTGCGCCATGAAAGTGTGACGGTGTTGGCGTCAACCGCGCATGCGAATAACGACGCAAGGCGGACCGGCAGACGCGTTTCGGCAATCCCGTTTGTGTACGCGAAATCATCGAGAAAAATGTTCGCGGCATTTCCAGTGCTTGACTCGCCGTAGAACATCCAGGAGTCGATTGCCGAGGCGGCTGCGAGCAATCCCTTCGGCAGGTCATCTCCGACGAGTACGCCGTCGATCCAGATATCGAATGACTGCGGGGCGACAGCCTGCCCACCCTCGAGAGTATAGAGCAGCGTCGCTATCCCGTTGTTGCCGTAGATCTCGACCAGGGAATTCTGTCCCTGGACGATGGAGACGCCGGCCAATCCGGCAGTTGACCATGCCCCCGCATTACGATACTGCATCGCAATGGTGCCGGCGGCGCCGAATTGCCATCGAATACCGGTAAACACCTGGCTTCCGGAGAAGCTGCTGTTATCGCTGTAGTTGGGACCATCGCCGACAAACAAGCTCCAGGTCCCCGATGAGGCTGACGCGGAGCCGTCGGATGCCCCCAGACGCAGCCTGAATCGCAGAGTGAACGACTGGCCTGCCGAGTAGTTGTAGATCGAGAACTTGTTGACGGATGTGCTGGTTGGCGCCACTCCGCGAAAATAGGAGCCCGATCCGAATGCAATGAGCTGATCCTCCAGATTGAAGCTCCCGCCAGTTGTGCCAATTCTCACCCGTGGTTTCCCACCGTCCGGTTCTGCAGGTGACAGAAACACGGTTGAGTCACTGCCGGAAGGCGTTGCAAAACTGCCCGTCGACGTGCCGAAATCATAGTGCCATGGTTGTGCCCGACCGTTGCTCGGTGTGAGTCCGACTGCGGCGAGCGTGATTGCCGCGAGGAGTTGCTTTTTCATGACTCCGCTCCCTTTCATGAATGATGAATGGTGTGATCAGGGCGCGGGAGTATTCCGGCATGCGGGAAGGCGGAAGGTCAAAAGTAACATGATGCGCGATCGCAGGCGGGTAAGGCAGTGCGCGCACCACTACGGATGAAGCAATGGTAGTCAATATGGATGAATTTGTCAAGCCGGAGTTGTTATCGCGTAGCCTCCTCAACAAGGTAGAGGATCGATTGATAGTGCTTGCCGCTGTGAAGCGACAAACCGATCTCACACGTGCGGCTCGTCGAGTACCCCGCTGTGCACTCTGCCGGGAGCGATTCTCGAAGCGAAGCAAGTGCGGAGGCATTCAATTCTGGATAGGTAAATCCCCGGTCTCCCGCCCAGCCGCAACACCCCACACCGTGGGGCACCACGACCTTGTCCGCACACATCCCGGCGAGTTTCTTGAAATCACCGGCGAGCCCCATTTTCTCTGCGCTGCATGTCGTGTGGATTGCAACCGTACCCGTGACTTTCCTGGGGGGAAGGTGCGGCACGATGTGGTCCAGAACGAACTTCACAGGTTCATAGAGGGTAAGGCCGGGGGCAAAGGCCTCCTTCATCCGGTACAGGCACGGGCTCATGTCGACCAGCACGGGGAACTTGCCGTTCCCTGAGGCTTTCCGCAGAGCCTCTTCCAGCTCTCTTGCCTTCCGATCGCCCTGCTCTTTATATCCTTTGCTTGCATAAGCCATCCCGCAGCAGAGGTTTGATACATTGTCGGGATAAACCACTGCAAAGCCCGCGCGTTCGAGAAGGAGGTGGATCACCGTGACGAGAGAACGCTGATCGGCATCGCCTTCAGCGACACCCATGGCCCTGTTGATGCAGGTGGGAAAATAGACAACCGTTGGCCGGCCTTCCTGGTTGTGCACCGTTAGCTGCACCGCATCGGCGCCTCGAGGCATGAATTCATTCCAGAGGGGGATTGCACCTCCCGAAAGTGCGTGCATTCCCTTCGAGAGAACGCGCATGAGTGAAGTTCCCAGCACTTTGTGTGCAACGTGCACCACCTCAAGACCTCCCCGCATCCAAGTTGTGACGCCATCCATGTTCTCCGACAGAAGCGATGCCACGCTGTTCGATGTCGGGCTTGTCCCCAGGTGGCGCAGTTCCTTCACCAATTTTCCGGTGTCAATAGTCACAGGACAGCTCAGTGCACAGAGGCCGTCCGTGGCGCATGTCTCGTCGCCTTCATAACGGAACTTCTTGCGGAGGAGTGCAAGCCGGGCGGGATCCTCGTCGGTCTGGCGGAGTCGTGCTATTTCGCGGACTGCGACGATCCGCTGCCGCGGTGTGAGGGTGAGGTCGCGCGACGGACATTGCACCTCACAGAAACCGCACTCAATGCATTTGTCGATGAGCGGATGGGCTGCCGGCATCGGTTTGAGGTTCCTGATATGCGCCTGCCGGTCGCCGTTCAGGATGACGCCAGGATTCAGCAGCTGCAGGGGGTCGAAGATGTTCTTGATTTCTTTCATCAGGACGAAGGCTTCGTGACCCCATTCGAACTCCACAAACGGTGCCATGTTGCGCCCCGTTCCATGCTCAGCCTTGAGGGAGCCGTCGTACTTGTTCACCACGAGCGAAGTCACGTCTTCCATGAAGCCGCGATAGCGGTTTACCTCGGCTTCCGTGGAGAATTCCTGTGTAAACACGAAGTGCAGGTTGCCTTCGAGTGCATGTCCGAAGATGATCGTCTCATCGTACCGGTGCTTCCTGAAGATTTTCTGCAGGTCCAGCGCTGCCTCCGCGAGCCGGGGCACGGGGAACGCCACATCCTCAATGATCACCGATGTGCCCGACTGCCGAATGGCACCCACCGAAGGAAAGAGACCTTTGCGAATGTTCCAGAAAACGGAGTATTCTTCCACCGCGTCGGCGAATGCGAGGGGTCTGACGGTCGCATTGCCATCGAGTGCAGCGGTAATGGCAGCGATGTTACCGGCCAGCTGGGCGGCGGACGGAGCCCGCGTTTCGACCAGCAGGGCCGCCACCTCGGCATCGAGTTCCTTGAGGTACCGGGGCATGCCTGGTTTGTCCTCGACGGACCGAAGGGACGCGCGGTCCATCAGCTCGACGGCGTCAACCGGCGCATTCCTGAGAACCGCGACGGCCGAACACGCGGCTACGATATCCGGAAAGAGCATCAGCGCGCTGGCCTTGTGCGGATGTTCGGGGACGGTGGTGTACGTGATCTCGGCAATGAAGCCGAGCGTTCCCTCCGATCCGATCATCAGGTGTTGAATGATATCGATCGGATCCTCAAAATCTACAAGCGCGTTCAGGCTGTACCCCGTGGTGTTCTTCATCTTGAACTTGGTACGTATGCGGTTGGCAAGGGGTGTGTTGGCGCGCACTGAAGCAGCCAGACCGGAGACCGACGTGAGCAACGCCGAATGCGATTCTTCAAATTGCCGGCGGCTCTCCGAATCCCCGGTGTCGAGCAGTGACCCATCCGCGAAAATGATCCGCATGGAAACAAGCGTCCGGTAGCTGTTCTGAGCCGTTCCACAGCACATCCCGCTGGCATTGTTCGCCGCAATCCCCCCGATCATGGCGGCATTGATCGAGGCAGGGTCGGGGCCGATTTTCCGACCATGAGGCGCGAGAAACAAGTTTGCGTGGGCACCGACGACACCCGGCTGCAACCGGATGCGCGACGCATCCGGACTGATCGACCAGCGGGTCCACCCCTTGCCGAGGAGGACGAGGATCGAATCAGACACCGCTTGTCCGGAAAGGCTGGTCCCGGCGCACCGGAACGTGATGGGCAGCAAAAGTGTGCGTGCGTGTCCGAGGACGGCGATAACTTCTTCCTCACTCTCAACCTTGAGAACGACCCGGGGAATGAGCCTGTAGAAGCTCGCATCCGTGCCGTAGACAAGTGTGCGGAGGGGATCGGTGATTATCCTGCTGCGTGGAATGGTTCCAGTGATACGGCGGATGAATTTCCGGTACGGAGCGGGGAGCATGACGGATTTCCTTGGAAGGATATAAGGAAAATATACGCAAAAGGGGTGACATATTCCGGGTTGTATATCAGGCTGTCGCCACGTACATTACCTTCTCCATAACCTGGTTCCGGTGCCGATGGCCACACTCCGTCCCCCGGGCGCAACACAGCGCCTGCTACTCTTGATAGTCCTGCTGGTGCTCCTCCCCGTACTCTTTCTTTCGGCGTACCAGATCGGCACGTACTCATCCAGTGAGCAGGTCATGCGTGACCTGTATCGCCGCGAGCTTGACGTCGTGTTGTACTCGCTGAACCAGTATGCGTGGGATGTGAGTGCCCATTGGGCGGCCATGCTCCAGACGCAGATGCTGGAACCCGGAGCCCCGATGGACGAACGTGTGCAAGCGTTCCTGCGCCGGACGCCGGTCGTCGAATCGGTGATGACTGCAGACAGTGCTGGGAGGAATTTCAGGTTGACCGTGCGCACCGGTGCCACGGCGACCCGGGCGCATGACGACACGGTGGCGGCGCAGTTCCGGGCCCGGAGTGAACCGCTGCAACAGCTGGTCCGGTACCGGTCGCTCGAATACCGCAAACTCGAGCCGATCATTCTGCACGGTCCGACTGGCGCCGCCCAGCGAATCGCCCTGGTGTTCGCAAATGATTCCGGTGCAGCACTGCCGCAGTTTTCCGGGCTGGTGTTCCGTGAGGACGAGTTCATCACCACTGTTCTTGCGGGGCGCCTTGAAGACGCTGCAGGAGAGGAGTTTACCCTCGCGGTGTTCCGGAAGGGGGAACAGACGGCTGTTGCGGCCAGCGGACCAATCACCCAGGACGAAATCGTTCAACGGCGCGCCCTCTGGCTGTTTCCGGATCATGAAGTGGTCATCGGCTCGCGCGGCGACACTCTCGACGAAATTGTCCATGGCCGCCTCGTCCGCAACATCGTGCTTGTGGTCATCCTTAATGTTCTGCTCTTTGCAGGCGTAGGGCTTGTGTACCGCAACGTCCGCGGACAGATGGAGCTCGCGCGGGCGAAATCGACGTTTGTCTCAAACGTCTCCCATGAATTGCGGACTCCTCTTGCGCTGATCAGGATGTTTGCAGAAACGCTCGAGATGGGGCGTCTTAAAGATGAACACAAGAAACAGGAGTACTACGGCACCATTCTGCGCGAGACCGAACGGCTGACCCACCTGGTGAACAACTTGCTCAACTTCTCGCGCATGGAGGCCGGACGCAAGCCTTACCAACCTGTGCCGTGCTCCTTGCGCGACATCGTGCGCGACGTGGTGAACACGTACACCCCGCACCTGCAGCATGCCGGATATTCGCCCCTTATAGAACTGCCCAATGACGAGCTTGTTGCCCGCCTTGACCGCGATGCGGTGGCCGAAGCGCTCATCAATCTTCTGGACAATGCCGTGAAATACAGCAAGTCGGAGAAATTCATCCGGATAAAGGCGGCACGTTCGGCTCAAACCGTGTATGTCGAAGTGGAAGACCACGGCATCGGTATTGCCCCTCAATACCACACGAAGGTTTTTGAAGCCTTCTTCCGCGTACCGAGCGGATACGTACACGACACAAAAGGGAGCGGTCTCGGATTATCCCTGGTCAAGCACATCATGGATGCGCACGGCGGCCGGATAGAACTCGAGAGTATCCCTGACAGCGGGACAACCATGCGCCTCCTGTTCCCGCACCTACCAGTCTAACGACAGAGAGCGACGGACGGAAAACCATGGCACGAATTCTGGTCATCGAGGACGAACCCGCGATGCAGATCGGTCTGCGGGACAACCTGGAAATCGATGGGTATGAAGTCACCGTCGCAGGTGATGGGAGTGAGGGCCTGCGGGCCCTCCTGGATCAGTCGTGGGATCTAACCATTCTCGACGTGATGCTTCCCAAGAAATCCGGCTATGATGTGCTTCGTGAGGCGCGGGCGAAAGGCGTCCGTACACCAATCATCATGCTCACGGCAAAAGGTGAAGAAGTGGACAAGGTGCTCGGCCTTGAGCTCGGTGCCGACGACTACATCACGAAGCCTTTCAGCTTGCGTGAGCTTCTTGCGCGTGTGAAAGCGGTTCTGCGCAGGTCGGAAGGCAACACGCCGCCCAAGAGTCAAGTGACGATCGGGGGGGCAAATGTGGATTTCTCGTCGTACACCGCAGAGCGTGGCGGGGTTGCGGTGCCGATGACACCCAAGGAAATCGACATCCTGAAATTTCTGTACGAGCATCGCAATCATACGGTCACTCGCGACCAGTTGCTCACCGGTGTCTGGGGCTATGACGAATCCGTCAGCACGCGCACGGTTGACAATTTTATCCTACGGCTGCGTCAAAAGGTGGAATCAGACCCAGCACATCCGCGCGCAATCCTTACAATTCACGGCGCAGGATACAAGTTGGTGGTGTAGGTCCGCGTTCCGCTGTGACAATTTGTGACAATTGTTTACTCTCTGTGGACATCTTTGATCTCCTGTGGGCGTATCCTTGTACAGATCAAGTAACAATCACCCACACACAGGTCGAAAGGAATACATCATGAAACAGAGAGCAGCGGTGACGGCAATGGCGATGGTGCTCACGGCGGTAATGACCGCTTCAGCCCAGCCTGGGTACTTCTCCACACTCGAAAAACACCAGCAGACAGACCTGCGGAAAGCAGCCTGTCTGTACACAAAATGCCTGAAATCCGAGAATATCGGAGTAATTGAGTCAGCCCTCAGCCACCTGGTCAGAATGAAGTTGTATGTTCCGGAACTCCAGTGCCCCGAATTGCAAGAAGAACTCAACTCGCTGGCCGCAACAGGTACGACCCCTTCGGTGCGGTACAAGGCTCAAATCGCGAGCTTGGTGTTCGATTCACCGGACATTTTCACGGCAGAGAGTGCCCAGCAGTATGAAAACGGGACGGATCTGTTCAACACGGTCGCATCCCGCCTGCAGATGACGTTGGTCTCCAACAACGGTCGCTAACACGTGAGCTTTGAACAAGGACCAATGGCCATGACGATTTCCCGGTTACGAAAAAATTCCCAACTCCGCCTCCTGCTGCCCGCTCTTATCCTGATCCTGGGGACGGGCAGCGGGGCTCATGCGCAACAATACCAACGCCTCCTCGATTTGCGCGGTGAATGGCGGTTTGAGATCGGTGATGACAAGAAATGGGCCGATCCGAAGTTCAAAGATGACGGCTGGGTGACCATAAAGGTCCCCGCGCAGTGGGAGGAGCAGGGTTTTCCGGGATACGATGGCTATGCTTGGTATAGAAAGACAGTAAACATACCCAAGGATTGGCTGAAGAAACAGCTCTATCTGGATCTC
>Ga0105107_10000322_pt1 | contig 29209 bp, 30 predicted proteins | sample PPLLaktember2015_6_FD_79335 | JGI IMG/M metagenome (GOLD analysis project Ga0105107, IMG submission 79335) | Freshwater sediment microbial communities from Prairie Pothole Lake near Jamestown, North Dakota, USA - PPLs Lake P8 Core (1) Depth... | ecosystem: Environmental > Aquatic > Freshwater >... | reverse complement strand
TCCGGATTCGCGGGCGGGACCGTCCGGGTCCGGCTCGGGGCAGCGTCCGCGCGCAGCGCTTCCGGCGGGATGTAGACGCCGCCGGCCAGCACGAGGCGCAACGCCTCGACCAGCACGCGCGTCGGGGCACGCCGGGAGATGAACCCATGCGCCCCGGTTTCCAGCGCGGCGCGCGCCATCGCCGGGTCGTCGCGATCCGCGAGCACCAGCACCAGCGCCTTCGGGCTTGCTTCCATGATGGACTTCACCGTGTCGACGCCGTCCCCATCGGGCAGGCTCGGATCGAGCACCACCAGGCGAATGTCCGGATCGGCCGCCAGGCGTGCGCATGCCGCGGCCAGGGTGTCCGCCTCCAGCATCTCGACGCGGGGCGCGACCTGGGCGAGGACTTGCCCTAGCGCCTCGCGCGTGAGCGGGTGGTCGTCCACGGCCAGGATCTTCAGCGGGGTCTTACCGCTCATCAGAGTTGCGCTCATGGTCTCCTCCTTCTGGTTCATCGCGGCCGGATGGTCCGGCCGACCTGGTACCAGACTAGGTCGGCGCAGGCGGCCTAGGTCGGGAGCAATAACCGGAGCCGTGTGATTCATTCACCTCGGCCGGGGGGATGAGCCAAGCCGGAGAAGTCGATTGGCCAGGTGTTCGGCGACCGTGTGCGCATGGGTCGCCGGAGGGACCAGCCGGGAATCGGCCCTACGGATTAGGGCTGCACCTCGCCAAGGGGGGAGTCGCGGCGCGGATCAACCCGAGATGCCGTCCCGGGCTCCCTCGATCGCCGCCCGCACCCGCCCCGCGTCCCCGACTTCCTTCATGAGCAGCAGCGCGAGCCGCGCGAGAAAGAGAGGCGTTCTCGCTTCGCCCACCTCGGTCATCCTGTAGCAGGCCTGGGTGTAGACCTCGTCCAATTCCTGGTCGGTGAGCATCGGAGCGTGCCTCTTCAATCGAGCGCGCGCCCGAGGGCGGCGCGGAGGGACTGGGGTTTGAGGGTGGCCCAGCGCCCGGCGACGTGCCCGTCGGGCCGCACGAGATAGAACGCCGCCGGCGCGGCGCCATACAGAGGGAACAGTCGTCCCGTCGAGTCCCACGCGTCGGCTCCCACGGTCTTCCGCGGCGCGATCCAGACCACCGAGAGCGGCAGCCCGCCGAGCCCCGCGAACGCGGCCCGCGGGTCGGCCTCGGTGAGGCAGAGGGCTGTGTAGCCCATTCCGGGCAGCTCGGTAAGGTGCTTCGCGCCCCGTCCGCTCTCGAGCGGGCACTCGGCCAGCACTTCGCCCGGCACCGGACCGGCCGGAAGGGCATTCGAGTCGGCCGCATTGAGCGGCGAGTCGGCGAAGGTGATCGCGCTCGACTGCCGCGGATTGATCAGCGTCGCGAAGAACGGGTCCGTGGTCGCAAGTCCAAGCGCGGCCTCGCGCATCAGCTTGAAGGCTGCCGAGGGCGGCGCCATGAACTCGGTTGACTTCGACGCGTGGCGGATATTCTCCCGCGCCGCGAACACACGCTCCACCGAGTATGAATCGAGCAAACGATCGCGCGCTTTCCCCTGCACCACCGCTGCGAGCTTCCAGGCGAGGTTGTGCGCGTCGTCGATCCCGGAGTTCATGCCCCGGACGCCGAAGATCGGCACAAGGTGCGCGGCGTCGCCCGCGAACAGCACGCGGCCGTGACGATAGCTGTCGAGCGTGAGGCAGTTCGCGCGATAGGCGCTGATCCACACCGGCCGCCAGTCGTCGCGCTCGCCGATCCACTCGAGGTGGCTGCGCACCCGCGGCAGCACGTTCTCGGGCTTGACCGCCTCCTGCGGGTCCTCGTCGTCGCGCAGCTGGTAGTCGACGCGCCAGATGTCGCGCGGTTGCTTGTGCATCAGGATCGTCGAGCCCGGGTTCGACGGCGGGTCGAACCACGCGCGGCGCTCGGTCGGGTGGTCGGACTCGAGGTGGATGTCGACGATGATGTACGTGCCGTCGTAGGTGGAGCCGGAGAAGCGCAGGCCGAGCGCCTGCCGCACCGCCGAGCGCGCGCCGTCGCACGCCACCACCCAGTCCGCGTTGAGCCGATAGTTCCCCTCCGCGGTTTCGAGTGCGAGCTCGACGCCGTCGTCACGGCGCACGATGCCCGCGAGCTTCGTCTGCCAGCGGATGTCGACGCGGTCCGCGAGCGCGTCCGCGCGGTCGACCAGCACCTGCTCGCACATGCACTGCTGCAGGTTCACCATCGGCGCGAAGCGTTGGTTCTCGTCCATCGGCATCTGCAACCGGTAGACCGGCACGTCGCGGTAGTAGCTCGTACCCGCGGTCCACGGCAGAGCCTGATCGAGCACTTCGCGCGCGACGCCCAGCTGGTCAAGGATCTCGAGGCTGCGGCGCGAGATGCACGCCGCGCGGCTGCCGTAAGTGACGGTGTCGTCGGCCTCGATCAGGACCGAGCACGCGCCGTGGCGCGCCAGGCCGAGCGCAAGCGCGAGCCCGATCGGGCCGCCGCCGACGATCGCGACCGGATGCCGGACCGGGTCCGTCCCGTCGACGATCCGCGGCACGCGCAACGGGTAGTGCCGGTACTCGAAGTACTCGTGGTAGTTCGGCGTGGCGCCCATGATCGACCGAACAAGAGGGCTAAGCCCCCTTTTGAATCCCCGGACCATCAATCGACCTCGACCCCGTGATAGAGCCAGTCGGCTTCCCAGGGATCGTCGGGCGAGCGCTTGCCGAGAAGCTCGTTGCGCAGGTGCCGCGCGCCGCCGCCGGCGTGGCACACCTCGGCGAAGAAGCGCGCGGACAGCACGACCCGCGCCGTGCGATTCATGCGCCGACCCTGGTAGGCGAGGAACGCCGCGTTGAAGTCATCGCCGTGTCGGGACACTTCGGAGGCGAGCACCAGCGCGTCCTCGAAGGCCATGCACGCGCCCTGCGCGAGATACTGCAGCGTGGGGTGGGCGGCGTCGCCGAGCAGCGTCGCCCGCCCCTTCGTCCAGTTGGTCACCGGGTCGCGATCGTGCAACACCCAATTGCGCTCGAGCGAGATGTACTTGAGCATGTCGCGCACGCGCGGCACCGCCGGCGCGAACATCTCCTGCAGCTCGTCGGGCTGGCCGAACTCCCTCTCGCCCCTCTGGAAGCGCGGGCTCACGAACACCGCCACATTGTTCATGACCGTGCCGCCCCGCAGGCGGTACTGGACGAGGTGGGTGTTGTGCCCGCACCAGATGACCATCGAGTTGAGGAACTGGCGGTCGATCACCGCGTCGACGGGCACGAGGCCCCGATACACCGTGTGGCCGGTCGGCCGCGGCGCGTCCGTCACGATCTGCTTGCGCGTGGGGGACCACAGGCCGTCGGCGCCGACGAGCGCTGCGCCGAAGTACTCCGAGCCATCCTCGCAGGTCACGACGACGCCGCCGTCGCGCTCCGCGAACTTCACGAGCCCCTTCGAGGCTTCGAGCGTGATCTCCTCACGCTGCTTGCAGGCCTCGAACAGCGTGCCGTGCAGGTCGCGTCGGTGGATCACGAAGTAGCGGTATCCGAAGCGCTTCACGAACGCGTCGCCGAGCGAGATGCGCGTCACTTCCTTACCCGAGACCGCGTCCATCATCACGAGCGCATCCGGGAAGACCGCCGTCGGCTCGAGCGTGTCCATCACGCCGAGCACCTGCATCACGCGATGGATGTTCGGTCCCATCTGGATGCCGTAGCCGATCTCGCCGAACTCGGCGGCCTTCTCGAGCACGCGTACGCGCCGCCCTTTCCGGGCGAGCGCAAGGGCGGCGGCAAGTCCGCCGAGGCCGCCGCCGGCGACGATGATCTCGGGTGAGTTGGGCATGTCGGATCCTCCTACATCTTCAGCAGCCGCGGCAGCCAGGTGGTGACCTGGGGCGCGGCGATCAACAGGGCGACGAGCAGGAAATTGGCGGCGAGGAACGGCAGGGTGCCGCGATAAATCTTCGCGACCGGAATCTGCGGATTCTGCGCCTGGATGACGAACACCGTCATTCCGGTGGGCGGGCTGATCAGTCCGATGGTCGCCATGACCGTCACGAAGATGCCGAACCAGATGCCGTCGTAGCCCAGCGCGGTCACGAGCGGCAGCGTGACCGGCACGGTGATGAGGATGGTGCTCACCTCTTCGAGGAAAGTGCCGAGCAGGAAGTACAGGGCGATCACCGCGATCAGGATCAGCAGCGGCGAAAGGCCCATCGCCTGCACCCATCCCACGAGATGCGTGGGAAACTGCGTCAGCACGACGAAGCGCGCGAAGATGAACGCACCGATGACGATGAAGAACAACATCGCGGTGGTGTAGACGGTTTCCAGCAGCGCATCCACGAGCCCGGTCCACCCCATCGTGCGCGTGCCGAACGCGATCACAATTGCGGCGAACGCGCTCACCGCGGCCGCCTCGGTCGGCGAGAACCAGCCCAGATAGATGCCGACCACCGCCAGGAAGAAAAGCAGCGCGAGCTTCCACAGTCCGCGCGCCGCGCGCAGGCGCTCCACGAGCGGCATCGACGGCGCCATCGGCGTGAGGTCCGGCCGCACCCGCGCCACGATCGACACGGTGACCACGTACATCGCAGCAAGAATGAGGCCCGGGACCATCGCGGCGGCGAAGAGCTTGGGCAGGCTCTGCTCCGCCACGATCGAGTAGATCGCCAGGATCACCGACGGCGGGATCAGGATGCCGAGCGTGCCCGCGGCAGCGACCGCACCGGCGGCGAAGCCCTCGTCGTAGCCGAAGCGGCGCATTTCCGGGATCGAGACGCGCGAGAAGGTGGCAGCGGTCGCGATCGACGATCCGCAGATGGACCCGAACGCCGCGCACGAGCCGATCGTCGCGTTCGCCAGGGCGCCGCGGAAGCCGGAGAAGATGGCATTTGCGGCGTCGAACAGCTCGCGCGACATGGTGGCGCGCGAGGCCACTGCGCCCATCAGGATGAAGAGCGGGATCACCGACAGCGAATAGGCGCTCGCCAGATCGAACGGCACGGCGCCAATCATCTTCAGCGCCGTCCCCCAGCCGTCCGCCGCGGCATAGCCGAGGAAGCCGACCGTCATCAGCGCGAGGCCGATCGGCACCCGCGCGAGGATCGCGGCGAGCAGCGCCATGACCCCGAGGAGGCCGATGAGCCCGATGCTCATTCGCTGCCGCGCCGCTTGAGCGTCATCGCCAGGGCCGCGACTGCGCCACCCGCGACGCCGAGCAGCAGCGGGATCCAGTACAGCAGCTTCGGCAGCGAGAGATCCGAGGTGACGTCATTGAAGACAAGCGTGTCGCGCGCCGCGATCCAGCCCTGCCACGTGATGACGCCGAGCATCACCGCCGCGAGCGCTGCGGAGAAGCGTTTCAGCCACGGCACCAGGCGGCGAGCGCGCGTGTCGAGGAGGTCGACGACGACGTGCTCGTCGCGCAGAAAGGTCGCCGGCAGGGCGAGGAAGAACGTGCAGGCGAGCAGCAGCTCGACCAGCTCGACGACGCCGCGGATCGGTTTGTTCGTCAACGCGCGCAGCGCGACGTCGGCGACGGTGAGCAGCATCATCGCCGCGAGAAACACCGCGGCGAGCCAGCCGCAGCACTTGGCCACCAGACCGCGAAGATGGGTCATCTAATGGACGCGGGCGGTGCGTTGTTTGCACCGCCCGCGGGGAATTCCTGCGGAACGCAGGCGCCTAGTTCCAGAAGTTCTTCGACGTCTTGGCGTTCTTTTCCGCGAGCGCCTTCATCTGGTTGTACACCGCACGCGCCGGCAGCCCCTTCGCCTCGAGCTCCTTCACCTTCGCCTCGGCCACTTCGGCGCCGATCTTCTGGAACTTCGCGTTTTCTGCGGGCGACAGGCGGATCGCCTCGCCACCGGCGTCCATGAGCGCTTTCTTGCCCGGCACGTCGAGCGCGTCCCACGCCTCGCCGACCTCCTTCTCCTTGCCGGTCGTGGTGTCGGTGACGAGTTTCTTGAGGTCCGGCGGCAGCTTGTTCCAGAAGTCCTCGTTCATCACCAGGCCGAAGCTCGCGACGTACGAGTACAGCTCGGTGGTGTACTTGACGACGCCGCCCATCTTGAACGCGATGCCGGCGCCGCCGTAGTCGATGAACACGCCGTCGATCGTGCCCTTCTGCATCTGCTCGACCTGCTCGGGCGGCGGGACGCCGACCGGCGTCGCGCCGAGCGCGGCCACGAAGTCGCGGATCGTCGGCGAGGCGAAGCGGATTCGCAGGCCCTTCAAGTCGTCGAGCGAACGGATCGCCTTCTTGGTCGTGTTGACGTTGCCCGGCTGGTGGGTGAAGAGCATCAGCACCTTCACGCCCTTGTGCTCGGCGTCGAGGTACTTGGACCGCAAACCGGGGTCGTTCAGGACCTTGACGCCGATCTCCGCGCTACCGACGAGGTACGGCAGGTTGATCAGCTCGGTCAGCGGGAACCGCCCGGGCGTCCCGCCGTGCAGGAACCACGCGACGTCGGCCTGGCCGGTGCGCGCGAAATCGTAGTGACCCGGCGTCGGGCCCATCTGCGCCCCGGGGAAGCGCTTCACGGCGATGCGGCCGTTCGAGCCCTTCTCGAGCTGATCGGACCACTTGATCAGCCATTGCGACATCGCGTGCTGGTCGCCCACGAAGTAGGCGAGCTTCATTTCGGTTTTCTGCTGCGCGTGCGCGGCGGTCGAGAGCGCGGCGGCGGCGACGAGCGCGAGCGCGGCACGAACGGTCCTGGCTTTCATCGGGTCTCCTCCTCCTAGAGGGCTGGGATTATAGGGCCGGCGCGTGGCCGCTCACGCGGGGGCGGCCGCCTCGCGCCGGATCGGCATCCGCGCGAGCCACCGCTCGACCTCGGCCGGGTCGGCGAACAGCGTCGCGAGCTCGGCGCGGGCCTCCTCTTCCGTCTGCAGCACCGACTCGACCACGCCCTGATCCGCCGGCGCGCGGCTGGTGGCGACCTCGAGCCGGATGCCGTTCGGGTCGAAGAAGTACGCCGACCAGAACCGCCCACCGAGGGGCACCGGGCCGATGACATTCACCCCGCACGACTTGACGTGCTCGATCATGGTGTCGAAACGCTCGGCCGGCACGTGGAACGCGACGTGCTGCATGCCCCCGGGCAGGTCGCGATTCGAGCGTGCGAGCCCCTTCGGGTACTCGAAGAACGCGAGCAGCGTGTCGTTCCCCATGTTGAAGAAGTAGTGGCGCAGGTTCTCGTACGGCGGCTGGCCACGGTCGCGCTCGTAGGGCACGCGCCGGACGTGCACGAGCTGCATGCCGAGCACGCGGGTGTAGAAATCCATCGTCACCGGCAGGTCGTCGGTAACGAAGGCGAGGTGGTCGATCCCCCGGGTCTTCACCGGGGCGAGCTCAGGCAGCTTGGTCATTGCGGCCCTCCAGGGAGACGAGGAACGGGCGTACCGCGGCGATCAGGCCCGCCGGGTTGTCGCCGGCGATGTTGTGGCCGCCGTCCAGCTCGACCAGCCGGACGCGCGGATTCGCGGCGCGCAGCTTCGGCATCGTCTCGGGCGCGAACATGTCGGACTGCCTGCCGCGCAGGGCGAGGATCGGGCAGGACACCTCGCCCACGACTTGCCACATGTCCACGCCGAGCTTCGGGCGCTCGCCGGTCTCGAGCAGTCGGCGGAACTGGTTGGCGAAGTGCGGATCACGCTTGATCTCGTAGCCACCCTCGACTTTTCGCAGGTAGGCCTCGAACCGCTCGCGTTTCGCGGCCCCCGTAAGCGAGTGCGGGTCGACGGTGAAGTACTGCATCGCCGCGTCGATGCTCTCGAACCGGTCCGGCACGCCGGCGACGGTCTTCGCCACCCGCTGGGAACCGCCCGGCGCGTTCTCGGGGGTGTAGTCCACCAGCACCAGCCCCGCTATGCGCGCGGGGTTGCGGGCGGCGGCGAATGAGGTGCTCCGGCCCCCCATCGAGTGCCCCATGAGGACCGCCCGCGGCCACCCGAGGTGGTCGAGCACGGCGAGGATGTCCTGTGCCATGGAAGGAACGCTGTAGTCGCCGGTCGGGCTGCGCGCGGAATCGCCGAACCCGCGCATGTCCATGGCGACGACCGGTCGCTTCGCGGCAAGCTCGGCCGCGACATCGATCCAGTCGTAGGAGAAATAGGAGAGGCCGTGGACGATGAGAACCGGCAGGCCCTCGCCCGCGCCGAAGTGGCGATAAGCGATGGATAGTCCTCCGCTCGAGCAGGTGCCGGTCTGATGAGGTGTGGGCATCGGTGTATCCCCGGGTCGCGCTGGTGTTGGCGGCGCTGGTGTTGGCGACGCTGGTTTTTGGCAACACTCGTGTCGGCGGCACTCTAGGCCGCGCGGCCGCCGGTTGTCGAGTGTGGGATGGAACGGGGTGCGTGCCACCCTGCCCGGGCCGTCATCGGTTTGACGCGGTGCGGCGAATACTCGTAAAATCCGCCGGTTTTGCGGGTGGTGGCCACCGACATGCGACTCCTGCGGATGCGGCCGATTCGCGTGGTGCTGCGGTGGCAGGGGATCGCCACCGTCGTGCTCACCGCCATCGCCTGGCTCACGTCGGGAGGAAACGGCGCCCTGTCCGCCGCGCTCGGCGGGCTGGTCGGCATCGCGGCCGCGCTTGGATTCGCGGCCGTCGCCTCTCTCGGGGGGGCGCGCGACGCGGGCACCGCGCTGTTATCGGTGCTCCGGGCCGAGGCGGTGAAGATTGCCCTCGTGATCGTGCTGCTGTGGCTTGTACTGACCAACTATAAGGACGTCGCAATCGCCTGGTTCATCGGATCGTTCCTCGCATCCGCGCTGATCCTCTCCATCGCCCCTGCCGTGCCCGACCGCTAGAGCCTCCTACCGCCAGCCCGACCATGGCCGCCGAACAAGTCACGCCTACCTCGTACATTTCGCATCACCTCACGTTCAACGCGAAGCCCGTCGGCGAGGGCGCGTTCTGGACGCTGCACGTCGACTCGCTCGTCACCGCCGTCGTGCTCGGCTTTCTCGGCATCGGGTTCATCTGGTGGGTTGCGCGTCGCGCGACGCCGGGTGTACCCGGCAAGGTTCAGGCCTTCGTCGAGCTGATGATCGAGTTCGTGGACGACCAGGTGAAGGGCATCTTCACCCACGGTGACCGGCACCAGTTCGTCGCCCCGGTCGCACTCACGGTGTTCGTCTGGGTGGTGCTGATGAACGCCATGGACTTCATCCCGGTCGACTGGATCGCCTGGTTCACCGAGAACGTCCTGCACCAGCACAACTGGCGGCCGGTGCCTACCGCGGACGTCAACACGACCTTCGCGCTTGCGCTGTCGGTCTGGATACTGATGATCTTCTTCAGCATCAAGGTGAAGGGGCTCTTCGGCTGGATCCACGAGCTGCTGTGCGCTCCGTTCGGCATCAAGCCGCTCTGGCTCGCGCCGCTGCTGATCGTCTTCAACCTCCTTTTCAACATCGTCGAGTACATTTCCAAGCCGCTCTCGCACTCGCTGCGGCTGTTCGGGAACATGTACGCCGGCGAGATCATCTTCATCCTGCTCTGGATCTGGGCCGCCACCGGTCTTGCCGGGACGGTATTCGCCGGCATTCTCGGCGCGGGCTGGGCGATCTTCCACATCCTGATCGTGCTGCTGCAGGCGTTCATCTTCATGATGCTCACCGTCGTCTATCTGGCGATGGCGCACGAGCATCACTAGAGCGTCGTCAAACTACATTCAACCGCAACGGAGACTCGAATGGAAAAACTCCAACTCCTCGCCATGATCCAGGCGTACACCGGGATCGGCATCGGGCTGATCATCGGCCTGGGCGCCGCGGGCGCGTGCATCGGCATTGGCATCATGTGCAGCAGCTTCCTCGAGGGCGCGGCGCGCCAGCCGGAGATGATCCCGACGCTGCAGGCGAAAGTGTTCCTGCTGCTCGGCCTGATCGACGCCTCGTTCATCATCGGCGTGGGCCTCGCGATGCTGTTCGCATTCGGCAACCCGCTGCTCGCCGTCGTCCAGGCGGCCGGTTGAGGCAGCGGCCCCGGCGGGCCCTGCCCCGCAGGGACCCGCCGGACCACCGGTACCACAGGGAGTTTTCATGAACCTGAATCTCACCCTGATCGCGCAGGCAATTGCGTTCGCGATCCTTATCTGGTTCACGGTGAAGTTCATCTGGCCGTACCTGCTGCGCGCCATCGAGGCGCGCCAGAAGCAGATCGCCGAAGGGCTCGCCGCGGCCGAGCGCGGTCGCGCGGAGCTCGCCGAGGCCGGCAAGAAGGTCGAAGTGTCGCTCGCTGACGCGCGCAACAAGGCGCAGGACATCATCACGAGCGCCGAGCAGCGCGCCGCGCAGTTGGTCGAGGAAGCGAAGCAGGCCGCCAAGGCCGAGGGCGAGCGCCTGGTGGCGGGCGCTAAAGCCGAGATCGCGCAGGAAGTGGCGCGCGCCAAGGAGTCGCTGCGCGAGCAGGTCGCGCGGCTCGCCGTGGCCGGCGCCGAGAAGATCCTGCGCCGCGAGGTCGACGCCAAGGTCCACGCCGACATGCTGTCCGGCCTGAAGGCGGAGCTGAAGTAGCGCCATGGCCGAGATCGCGACCCTCGCGCGCCCGTACGCCGAAGCGGTGTTCAAGCTCGCGGACGAGGCCGGCCGCCTCGGCGACTGGTCGGAGCTGGTGCGCGCGATGGCGCAGGTCGCCGGCAACGCCGACATGCAGACCTGCATCGGCGACCCACAAATCTCCGCGGGCCAGCTCTACGAGCTCTTTCTCGCCGCCTGCAATACCGAGCTGCCGGCCGAGGCGAAGAACTTCGCCGAGATCCTGATCCGCAACCGTCGGCTCGAGCTGCTCCCCGAGATCCGCGACCAGTTCGAGGCGCTCAAGCTCGCGCGCGAGGGCGTGGTGGACGCCGACATCGAGTCGGCCTTCCCGCTCGACGAGGCGCAGGTGGTGGCGCTGGTGGCCGACCTCGAGAAGAAATTCAAGCGCAAGGTCAGTCCGCACGTGCGCGTCGACCGGGAGCTGATCGGCGGCGTGCGCGTCAGCGTGGGCGATGAGGTGATCGACGGATCGGTGCGGTCCAAGCTCGCCACGATGGCGACCGCCATCGCCAAGGTTTAGGTTCTAGAGCGACTGCCAGAATGACCGTCAGGCGCCCGAATTAGGAGTATGAGGGAGATATCCCCTCATATCGTTAGACGCTCTTAGGAGTTCACACGATGCAACAGCTCAGCTCGGCCGAGATCAGCGACCTCATCAAGAGCAAGATCCAGAATCTCACCCTCGGGGCCGACGTCCGCACGCAGGGCACGGTGGTGTCGGTGACCGACGGCATCTGCCGCGTCCATGGCCTGTCGGACGTGATGCAGGGCGAGATGCTCGAGTTCCCGAAGAATACCTTCGGCCTCGCGCTCAACCTCGAGCGCGACTCGGTCGGCGCGGTGATTCTGGGCGCGTACGAGCACATCACCGAAGGCGACACGGTCAAGTGCACCGGGCGCATCCTTGAGGTGCCGGTCGGACCGGAGCTGCTCGGCCGCGTCGTCGATGCGCTCGGCCAGCCGATCGACGGCAAGGGCCCGATCAACGCGAAGCGGACCGACGTGATCGAGAAGGTCGCGCCGGGCGTGATCGCGCGGCAATCGGTGTCGCAGCCGGTGCAGACCGGCCTGAAGTCGATCGACGCGATGGTGCCGATCGGCCGCGGCCAGCGCGAGCTGATCATCGGCGACCGCCAGACGGGCAAGACCGCGGTGGCGATCGACACGATCATCAACCAGAAGGGCAAGGACCTGATGTGCGTGTACGTCGCGATCGGCCAGAAGGCCTCGACGATCGTGAACGTGCTGCGCAAGCTCGAGGAGCACGGTGCGATGGCCTACACGGTCATCGTCGCGGCCTCGGCCGCGGACTCGGCGGCGATGCAGTACATCGCGCCCTACTCGGGCTGCACGATGGGCGAGTACTTCCGCGACCTCGGCCAGGATGCCCTGATCATCTACGACGACCTGACCAAGCAGGCGTGGGCGTACCGGCAGATCTCGCTGCTGCTGCGCCGTCCCCCCGGCCGCGAGGCGTATCCGGGCGACGTGTTCTACCTTCACAGCCGCCTGCTCGAGCGCGCCGCGCGCGTGAATCCCGACTACGTCGAGAAGCTCACCGGCGGCAAGGTCAAGGGCAAGACCGGCTCGCTGACCGCGCTACCGATCATCGAGACGCAGGCGGGCGACGTGACCGCGTTCGTTCCGACCAACGTGATTTCGATCACCGACGGCCAGATCTTCCTCGAGACCGATCTTTTCAACGCCGGCATCCGGCCCGCCATCAACGCGGGTGTCTCAGTGTCACGCGTCGGCGGGGCGGCACAGACCAAGATCATGAAGCGCCGCGACACCGGCGGCGGCGTACGCCTCGCGCTCGCGCAGTACCGCGAGCTGGCGGCGTTCGCGCAGTTCGCCTCCGACCTCGACGAGGCGACCCGCAAGCAGCTCGAGCGCGGGCGCATGGTGACCGAACTGATGAAGCAGCCGCAGTACCAGCCGCAGCAGGTCTGGGAGATGGCGCTGACCCTGTTCGCGGTGAACAACGGCTACTTCGACGACGTCGAGGTCAAGAAGGCGCTCGCGGCCGAACGCTCGATGCGCGACTACCTGAAGGGCAAGTACGGCGCGCTGGTCGAATCGATGGCGACCAAGAAGGACCTCTCCGCCGACGACGAGAAGGCGCTGCACGAGGCGATCAAGGACTGGAAGAAGTCAGGGTCATTTTGAACGAACGAATTCCCCGACCCCGCGGCCCTAGAGCCGCGGGGTCGTCCGGGAAAGGCAAGAGATGCCTGGAACTAAAGAGATCAGGGTGAAGATCCGGAGTGTGCAGAACACCCGGAAGATCACCAAAGCGATGGAGATGGTCGCCGCATCGAAGATGCGCAAGGCGCAGGAGCGTATGCGCGCCGGCCGGCCGTACACCGAGAAGATCCTGAACATCGCCGCGCGCATCAGCCACGCGAACCCGGAGTACCGGCACCCGTTCCTGGTGAACCGCGACTCGGTCAAACGCATCGGGATCATCGTGGTCACGACCGACAAGGGCCTGTGCGGCGCGATGAACACGAACCTGCTGCGGCTCGTGCTCCAGCACTACAAGGAGTGGCAGGGGCAGGGCGAGGAGATCGACGTCTGCTGCATCGGCAACAAGGGCTTGTCCTTCATGCAGCGGCTCGGCGCAAACATCGTGTCGCACGTGACCCAGATTGGCGACCGGCCGCAGCTCGATCGGCTGATCGGCGCGGTGAAGCTGATGCTCGACGGCTACATCTCCGACCGTTTCGACCGCCTGATGATCTTCACGACGCGGTTCATCAATACGATGAAGCAGGAACCGCTGATGGGACAGCTCCTGCCGCTCACCGGCGAGCGGCTCGGCGCGCCGCAGGGCACGTGGGACTACATCTACGAGCCGGAGGCCCGCGCGGTGCTCGACCAGGTGCTCACGCGCTACATCGAGGCGGTGATCTACCAGGCGGTGGCGGAGAGCATGGGCTCGGAGCAGTCGGCGCGGATGGTCGCCATGAAAGCGGCGTCTGACAACGCCGCCACGCTCATCGACGAGCTGACGCTCATCTACAACAAGAACCGGCAGGCCGCGATCACGAAGGAAATTTCGGAGATTGTCGGTGGCGCAGCGGCGGTATAGATCAATGCGGCTACAGAGGTCACAGAGGTCACAGAGAAAGAAGTTCGCAAGAATGCTCTGTGATCTCTGTGTCCTCTGTGGCCCGAAAGTTTTGAACTGAGGATCTGACATGGCACAAGCTCAATCTAATGCGCAGGGCACCATCGTCCAGTGCATCGGCGCGGTGGTCGACATCCAGTTCCCGCGCGAGGGAATGCCAAAGGTGTACGACGCGCTGGTCCTGGCCGACTCCGGAGAAAAGTCCTTCGCGGAGAAGGGCCTCACCTTCGAGGTCGAACAGCAGCTCGGCGACGGCATCGTGCGCTGCATCGCGCTCGGCTCCTCCGACGGCCTGCGTCGCGGCATGAAGGTGGCGGGCACCGGCGCGCCGATCTCGGTGCCGGTCGGCCCTGGCACGCTCGGCCGCATCATGGACGTGCTCGGCCGGCCGATCGACGACGCGGGCCCGATCAAGTCCGACCAACTCCGCGCCATCCATCAGCCCGCGCCCAAGTTCGACGAGCTCTCGCCGTCGGTTGAACTGCTGCCGACCGGCATCAAGGTGATCGATCTGGTCTGCCCCTTCGCCAAGGGCGGCAAGATCGGGCTGTTCGGCGGCGCCGGCGTCGGCAAGACCGTCAACATGATGGAGCTGATCAACAACATCGCGAAGAGCTACGGCGGCTACTCGGTGTTCGCCGGGGTCGGCGAGCGCACGCGCGAGGGTAACGACTTCTACCACGAGATGGAGGAGTCGAAGGTGCTCGACAAGGTCGCGATGGTGTTCGGCCAGATGAACGAGCCGCCCGGCAACCGCCTGCGCGTCGGGCTGACCGGCCTGACGATGGCCGAGGCGTTCCGCGACGAGGGCCGCGACATCCTGCTCTTCATCGACAACATCTACCGGTACACGCTGGCCGGCACGGAAGTGTCGGCGCTGCTCGGTCGGATGCCCTCGGCGGTCGGCTACCAGCCGACGCTCGCCGAGGAAATGGGCCGCCTGCAGGAACGGATCACCTCGACCAAGGTCGGTTCGATCACCTCGATCCAGGCCGTGTACGTGCCGGCGGACGACCTGACCGACCCGTCGCCGGCGACGACGTTCGGCCACCTCGACGCGACGGTCGTGCTCTCGCGCGACATCGCATCGCTCGGCATCTACCCGGCGGTGGATCCGCTCGATTCCACGTCGCGCCAGGTGGACCCGCACGTGATCGGCGAGGACCACTACAACACCACCCGGGCGGTTCAGGCGACGCTGCAGCGCTACAAGGAGCTGCGCGACATCATCGCGATCCTCGGCATGGACGAGCTGGCGCCGGAGGACAAGCTCGCGGTGTCCCGCGCACGCAAGATCCAGCGCTTCCTCTCGCAGCCGTTCAACGTCGCCGAGGTGTTCACCGGCTCGCCGGGCAAGATCGTTCCGCTCGCCGAGACGATCAAGGGCTTCAAGATGATCGTGAACGGCGAGTGCGACGCGCTGCCGGAGCAGGCCTTCTACATGGTCGGCCCGATCGAGGAAGCGTTCGAGAAGGCGAAGCAACTCCAATAAGTGCAACGCAAAGACCGTTAACGGCGAGTTCCCCGACCCGCGTGCCGCGGGTCGACCGGCAGAGAGAGATGGCGAACACTATTCAAGTTGATGTTGTCAGCGCCGAGGAGTCGATCTTCTCCGGCGAGGCGGAGTTCGTGGTGCTGCCTGGCGAAGTCGGCGAGCTCGGCATCTACCCGCAGCACACGCCGCTCATCACCCGCATCAAGCCCGGCGAGGTGCGCATCAAGCCGGCCGGCGGTGGCGAGGAGCAGCTCATCTTCGTCGCGGGCGGCGTCCTCGAGGTCCAGCCCAAGGTCGTGACGGTGCTCGCCGACACGGCGATCCGCGCGCACGACCTCGACGAGGCGAAGGCGCAGGAGGCGCTCAGGCGCGCCGAGGACGCGAAACGCAACGCCCAGGGCAAGCAGGAGCTGGCGACCGTCGAGGGCGAGATCTCGATGCTCGCCGCGCAGCTCGCGGCGATCCGCAAGCTGAGAAAGAAGTAAGCGCTTCGCCCGGCGCGGGAAGGCGGCCCCGAGGGGTCGCCTTTCTTGTTCCTATCATCGCCGCGTCATGACCCTGCTCTCCTACGGCAGGTACCTCAAGCTCGACGAGCTGCTCGCCCGAGCCCAATGCGACTTCTGAATATCGTCACGCGGCGAGCGCGTGCGAGATGCCCGCGCCAAACACCAGGCGAGGCAGAATCCCGAGTTCCGCGAGCGTTTCACCGAGACATTCGAGCTCAACCCGAAGCAACACGGCAGGAACGCCCACCCGCGGACAAAACCGCGGCCCCGCTCCTTCCACGAAGCCGAACATCCTCCGGTAGAAGCGCTCGTGGCATGGATTGACCTCGATGAACACGTCCGTCGCCTCATGCGCCCCCCGTGCGACGAGATAGGCGAGGCCGACCAGCGCGCCAAGCGTCGATCGCCAGTCAGCGGCGGCATCGATCGCGAGCCGGCTGGCCTGGCAGATGCGCCGACCGCGGTTGCGTGAAATATCCATCGCGTCGCCGAAGCTCTCATCGGCCGCCAGGCCGGAAGGTCCGTCCGGACGCAGCACAAGCGTGCCGGTGATCAAGACATCCTGCATCGCGATCAGCGTCACGCCGGTTGGCAACGCCTCGCTGCCCACGGCCGTCGAGTAGCCGCGCCATGCATAACGTGCTTCGACGAGAGTGTGAGCTGCGGCAAGGTGCTCGGCGGACGAGGCGACCTTCGCCCGCAAAATCACGCTATTTCTCGTGAGATGCTTCGCCGAAGGCAGCCCAGCGCGGCTATTGCGCGTTTCGATGCTGAGCGTCGGGCCGTGCTGATCGAAGAGTATCGATGATGTGATGCGGGAATGCGAAAGCCAGTACGGATGCATCGGATGTGCGCCGATATTCTCCATGCGGCCTCTTGTGTTGTCGTTGTGTTAGGTCGGCGCTCGCATCGCCGCGCCGCCGCCGCCGACGTGCAAAGTGCCAGGGTGGAGCGGAGTTTTCAACTGTCTCTGAGACACGACGGCGCTGACCCCGTGTTGTCGTGAGACGACGACTTGCCGCGTCGTGTTCTGGCGAAGCGCTCGATGACGTCGGAGCGCGCGACGCACAGCGCCGGCGCGATCGCCGCGAGCAAGCCTGTCGCTACCGCGCCGCAACCGCCGACAGGGCGAGCCGTATCCGCGCAGTGTGGCCGATGTCCGGTGCGGGACGGCCACCCCTCGGGGTCGCCCTTTTTGTTCCTATAATCGCCGCGTCATGAGCCTGCTCTCCTACGGCAAGTACCTCAAGCTCGACGAGCTGCTCGCCTGCCAGGCGCTCGAGAGCGCGAAGCACGGCGCGCCGGCGCACGACGAGCTCCTCTTCATCGTCACCCACCAGACCTACGAGCTCTGGTTCAAGCAGGTGCTGCACGAGCTCGACGCGGTGCTCGCGATCATGGGCGCCGGCGTGGTGGCAGAGAAGGACGTCGGCCGGGCGCTTCACCATCTCGAGCGCATCATGAAGATCCAGGGCGTCCTCGTCGACCAGATCGACGTGCTCGAGACGATGACGCCGCTCGACTTCCTCGACTTCCGCAACCTCCTCACGCCGTCCTCGGGGTTTCAGAGCGCGCAGTTCCGGCAGCTCGAGAACAAGCTCGGCCTGGCACGCACGCAGCGCCTGCGCTACAACGAGGCCGATTACGAGGCCTCCCTCGACGCGCGCGACCGCCCGGTCGTGGGTGCCGCCGAGCGCGCGTCGAGCCTGTTCGGCATCGTCGAGGCCTGGCTCGCCCGCATGCCGTTCGTGCAATCGCGGCAGTTTGATTTCTGGCAGGCCTACCGCGCGAACGTCACGCGCATGCTCGAAGAGGACCGCGCCACGATTGAGGGCAAGGCGCAGCTCGCGCCGGCGGCGCGCCGCGCGCAGCTCGAGGAGCTCGAGCGCACGCGCGAGACGTTCGAGAGCGTCTTCGACCCGGGGAAGTACGAGGCGCTGCGGACGGCGGGCCAGCGCCGCCTGTCGTACGACGCGTTCCTTGCTGCGCTGATGATCATGCTCTACCGTGACGAGCCGATCCTGCAGAACCCGTTCCGCCTGCTGACCACGCTCGTGACGATCGACGAGAACCTCTCGCTCTGGCGCTATCGCCACGCGCTCATGGTGCAGCGGATGATCGGCGCGAAGATCGGCACCGGCGGCTCGAGCGGGCAGGACTACCTGCGGCGCACGGTCGAAGCGCACCGCGTGTTCCTCGATTTCTTCAATCTCTCCACGTACCTCATCCCACGCTCGATGCTGCCGGCGCTGCCGAGCGAGCTGCGCGAGCAGCTCGGCTTCCGCTGGCATGCTTAGGGAGTACTACAAGACTTTCGTTGCGTCGATCGGCGACGCGCTGCACGTCACGGCGCACAGCCATCATCCCTGGCCCGACGTCACGCGCGCCGCCCACCTGCAGTACTGGGAGGACTCTGCGCGCCTCACCAACCGGAAGTGGCAGGAGAAGGTGTTCGGCGAAGCGGTGCCCGAGGCGCAGGGCCACGTGGCGCGCCACCTCGGCCTCGCCGATCCGAGGCTCGTCGCGTTCGCCCCGAACACGCACGAGTTCGTCGCCCGCCTGTACTCGTGCCTCGACTGGTCGCGGCGCCCAAGCGTTCTGACCACCACGGGCGAGTTCCACAGTTTCGGCCGGCAGACGCGCCGGCTCGAGGAGACCGGACGCCTAGACGTCACGCGCGTCCCGGTGGAGCCGTATGCGACGTTTCCCGAGCGCTTCCGGCAGGCGCTCGGCGCACCACGCGACCTGGTATTCCTGTCGCAGGTGTTCTTCGACTCGTCGTTCGTGGTCGAGCGCCTGGACGAGGTGCTTGCGGACGTTCCCCCCGAGACGATCGTCGCGGTGGACGGCTATCACGCGTTCATGGCGATCCCGGTGCATCTCGGCGCGCTCGGGCGGCGCATCTTCTACACGGCCGGCGGGTACAAGTACGTCCAGGCCGGCGAGGGCGCGTGCTTCCTGTCGATCCCGGAGGCCTGCGACCTGCGCCCCCTCTATACGGGCTGGTTCTCGGACATGTTCGGGGCGGGGGACCCCTTCCCTTCCCCCGCCGGCGGCCAGCTGAGCGGCGCGCAGGGCGACGCGGTCGGCTATGGCGCCGAGGCGATGCGGTTCTGGGGCTCGACGTTCGATGCCTCCGGTTTATACCGCTTCAACGCCGTGATGCGCTGGCTCGACGAGCTCGGCGTGACGGCGCGCGAGATCCACGCGCACGTCGGCGCGCTGGAGCGACAGTTTCTCGACGGCCTGGCGGCGGTCCCGCTCGCGCGGCTCCCCGTCGCGGCGCTTACCCCGCCGGACGGCGCGCCGCGCGGCAACTTCCTGACCTTCGACCTCGACGCCGCTGAGGACGTCGAGCGACGGCTCGCCACCCACCGCATCCTCGTCGACCGCCGCGGCCGCCGGCTGCGCTTCGGGTTCGGCGTGTACCACGACGCGGCGTTCGTCGATGTGTTGCTCGCGCGTCTGCGTGTAGCGCTCGCATGACGACACCGCCCGAGCCGTTCGATCTCGCCGTCGTGGGTGGCGGGATCAACGGCGTCGGCATCGCCCGCGACGCGGCGGGGCGCGGTCTGCGCACCCTGCTCGTGGAGCAGGGCGATCTCGGCTCGGCGACCTCCTCCGCGAGCACGCGGCTGATCCACGGCGGACTGCGCTACCTCGAGCACTACGAGTTCCGACTGGTGGCCGAGTCGCTCGCCGAGCGCGAGGTGATGCTGCGCGTGGCGCCGCACGTCGTCTGGCCGCTCGAGTTCGTCCTGCCGCACGAGCCACATCTGCGGCCGCGCTGGATGATCCGGATCGGCCTGTTCATGTACGACCACTTGAGCCGGCGGGTGTCGCTCCCCGGCTCGCGCGGCGTGCGCCTCACGCCCGACCGCTACGGCGCGGGCCTGCGTGCGGACCTGACGCGCGGTTTCACTTACTCCGACTGCGCCGTGGACGACGCACGCCTGGTGGTGCTCAACGCGCGCAGCGCCGCCGAGCAAGGCGCAATGATCATGCCGCGCACGCGCTGCGTCGCAGGGCGGCGCGACGGCGCGCTCTGGCGAGTGACCCTCGAGGACGTCGCCACCGGCACGCACGGCGAAGTCTCGTGCCGCGCGCTGGTGAACGTCGCGGGTCCCTGGGTCCGCAGCCTGCTCGACCGGCAGCTCGAGGTGCCGGCGCCGGGCGACGTGCGCCTCGTGAAGGGCAGTCACATCGTCGTGCCGCGCATCCACGAGCGCGAGCACGCCTACATCCTGCAGAATCCCGACGGGCGGGTGATCTTCCTGATCCCTTACGAGGACGCCTTCACCGAGATCGGCACCACCGACGTGCCGATCGAGAGCATGGACCCGCCTCCGACGTGCACGCCCGAGGAGACCGAGTACCTCTGCGCGGCCGCGAGCCGCTACACGCTGCGGCCGGTCACGCCCGGCATGGTCGTCCACAGCTGGAGCGGGGTGCGCCCGCTCTACGACGACGGCACGGACGACCCGTCCGCGATCACGCGTGATTACCGCTTCGTGCTCGACGAGAACGGTCCGCCGCTGCTCTCGATCTTTGGCGGCAAGCTCACCACTTACCGCAAGCTTGCTGAGGCCGCCCTGGAGAAGCTCGCAAAGTGGTTTCCTGGGCGACCCGCCTGGACCGAGCGCGCACCCTTGCCCGGCGGCGACTTCGGCGGCGCATCCTTCGACGAGCTACTGGCCGCCTACCACTGCCGCTACCCACGACTCAACGCGAGCTGGCTGCGACACCTGCTGCGCCGGCACGGCACGTGCGCCGCGGAGATCCTCGATGACGCCAAGGTCGAAGGCGACCTGGGCGAGTCATTCGGCGGCGGTCTGTACGAGCGCGAGCTGCGTTACCTTTTCGAGCGCGAGTGGGCGCGCACGCCGGAAGACGTGCTTTGGCGGCGCACGAAATGCGGCCTGCACATGACCGCGGCGCAGCGCGCGCGGGTGGCCGAGGTCATGGGCACTGTGGAGACGGTGACATGAGCGTTACGCCTCTTGAGTTCTGGTTCGAGTTCGCCAGCACCTACTCGTACCCCGCCGCGATGCGGATCGAGGCGCTCGGCGCGCGGGCGGGCGTGGCGATCGCCTGGCGGCCGTTCCTGCTCGGACCGATCTTCCAGGCGCAGGGGTGGAACGACTCACCGTTCAATTTGTACCCGGCGAAAGGGCGCTACATGTGGCGCGATCTCGAGCGGCTGTGCGAGAAGCACGGCCTGCCGTTTGCGCGTCCGACGATCTTCCCGCAGCGGAGCATCCTCGCGGCCCGCCTCGCGCTCGCCGCGATCGACGAGCCGTGGCTGCCGGCGCTGGTGCGCGGGATTTACGTCGCGAATTTCGCGGAGGGCGTCGACATTTCCACGCCCGAGACGCTGGGCCGCGTCCTCGCGGCGCTGGGCCAGGACCCGCGGCCGTGGCTCGAGCGCACGCAAGCGCAATCAGTGAAGGACGCGTTGCGCGGCAACACCGAGCGCGCCCAGGCGCTCGGCATCTTCGGCGCGCCGACGTTCGTCGCGCGCGGCGAAGTCTTCTGGGGCGGCGACCGCCTCGAGGACGCGCTCGCCTGGCAACTGCGCGGCGCCTGACGCGCCGCGCTCAGTTCAGGAATCCCACGTATCGCGGCAGCCAGAGCGCGAGCTCCGGGAACCCGATCACCAGCCCTAGCCCGACGACCTGCAGGATCACGAACGGGATGATCCCGCGGTAGATGTGCCCCATGGTCACCGACGGCGGCACCGTGCCCTTCATGTAGAACAGCGTGAAACCGAACGGCGGCGTGAGGAACGCGGTCTGCAGGTTCACGGACATCATGATGATGAACCAGGTGAGGAACACGATCGGCCCGCCACCGCCGATGTGCGCGCCGAAGTCGACCTTCGTCAGCACCGGCGCGAACACCGGCAGCACGATCAGGCAGATCTCGATCCAGTCGAAGAAGAAGCCGAGGATGAACACCAGCACCATCAGGAAGATCAGCACCTCCCAGCCGGTGTCCAGGCCCGCGGCTTTGAGGACGTCGACCACCACGTCGTCGCCCCCGAGCGCTCTGAAAACGAACGAGAACAGCGTCGCGCCGAAAAAGATGAAGAACACGAGCGCGTTGGTGAGCGCCGCGCTCTCGATCGTCTCGCGCATGGACTTCAGGTTCAGCCGGCCATTCATCCACGCGAGGACGAGCGCGCCCATCGAGCCCACGCCGGCCGCCTCGGTCGGCGTGGCCCAGCCGCCGAAGATCGATCCGAGGACGAGCGTGATGAGCAGCGTCGGCGGGAAGAAGCTCTTCAGGATCATCTTCCAGAACTCGCCGCTCGTCTTCGGTCCGATGTCCGCAGGCAGCGGCGGGGCGAGCTCGGGCTTCAGGAACGAGATCCCCCCGATGTAGATCAGATAGATCAGCGACAGGAGCAGTCCCGGGATGACCGCCGCCGCGAAGAGCGTGCCCACCGACACCGCCAGCAGGTCCCCCATGATGACCAGCATGATCGAGGGTGGAATCAGGATGCCGAGCGTTCCCGCGGAAGCGATGGTGCCGACGGCGAGCTCCTTGCTGTAACCGCGCTGGAGCATGGTTGGCAACGCGACCAGCGTCAGCATCACCACCGAGGCGCCCACGATGCCCGTCGTCGCCGCCATGATCGTGCCCATCAGCGTCACCGACATCGCGAGGCCGCCCGGGATGCGTCGCGTAATCACCTGAAGCGCGTGCAGGAGGTCGTTCGCGACGCCGCTGCGCTCGAGCACGGTCCCCATGAAGATGAACATCGGGACGGCGACGAGAATTGGGTTCGCCGCCACGCCGCCCCAGATGCGCGGCAGCAGGTTGAAGAACTGCACCGGCTGGAAGACGTCGAGCAGGATCCCGAGCCCGCCGAAGAAGATCGCGATCCCGCCGAGCACGAACGCCACCGGATAGCCGCAAAAGAGCGCGGCCGCCAGAACGAAGAAGAGGACGAGCGAGAGGTGCTGCGCGAGCCAGGCCATCAGGTGGCCACCTCCCAAGTGACGTTCCGTGGGAGCCGCCCACGCGTCGGCGGCTGGCCACGATTCGCCGTTCCGTCGCCCCCCATCGTTCCGATGGGGCCCCTCGCCGGGTGGCTCACGTAGCCCCCTGCTCGTGATGGACCTTCGCCCCAGCGAAGGCGCTGCGCGCGCGCAGCCGCTGCGGCCCCCAGAGATAGACAATCAGCCGCATCAGTACCGATATGACCGCCGCGAGGAGCAGGAGGAGCCCGAGGGTGATAAAGGCCTTGGGGATCCATCGGTACGGCAGACCCGTCGCCGAGTCGGACGACTCGTTGAGCCGGATCGCGAGCCACGTGTAATCGGTGCTGAAGTAGAGCGCGATCAGGCAGTAGGGAACGGCGAAGATCAGACACCCGACGAACTCCATCCACGCATGCGTGCGTGGCTTCGCGTTCGCCATCGCGATGTCGATCCGGACGTGCGCGTTCTTGACGTACGCGGTTCCGAGCCAGAAGCAGAAGAGCGCCGCGTGCAGATGCCACTCGAGCTCCTGCAATCGCGTCGATCCCATGCCCGGGATCTGGTAGCCGAACTTGCGCGACAGGACGTCGAAGCAGATGACGGTCGCGCAGACCACGAACAGCCAGCCGACCGACATCGAGATCCGCTCGAGCACGCGGTTGATTGCGTCGCTCACCGCCAGCAGACGATCCATGGCCTCTCCCCCCGTACAAACAAGAAAGGGGGCGCCCGGTGCGTGCCGGCGCGCTCCCCTTGGGCGGTGGCGGCTACTTCAGGTAGCCGAGGTCGCGCCAGATGGCGTAATCGGCGCGGAACTTCGCGTAGGAGTCGTAGACGCGTTTGAAGCTCGGGTTCTTGGCCGACTCCTCGGCGATGACCTCGTTCCAGTTCTTCTCGAGCGCCGCCATGATTTCCGGTGACCAGCGCTTGATCTGCACGCCGTTCTTGTCCTGCATGTCGCGCATCGCCTTGAACTGCGTCGCCTCGCCCTCCGCGATGATCTCGCGGATCAGGTCGCCGCAGGCCAGCTCAATGATTGCGTGCTGCTGATCGCTTAGCGAGTCCCACTTCTTCTTGTTGATGTAGAGCTCGAGGAAGGTCGCCTGCTGGTGCCAGCCGGGGAAGTAGTAGAACTTCGCGACCTGGTAGAAGCCGAACTTCTGGTCCATCACCGGCAGCGAGAATTCGGTGGCGTCGATCGTCCCAAGCTGCAGCGCCTGGAAGATGTCGCCCGGCGCGAGGAGCTGCGTCGCCACGCCCATCTTCTCCATCACTTTGGCGCCCAGGCCGAAGAAGCGCATCTTCAGGCCCTTCATATCCTGGACGGTCTTGATCTCCTTGCGGAACCAGCCCGACGCTTCCGGCGGGATGATGCCGCAGGGGATGTTGTAGACCCCCTGCTTACCGTACAGCTCGCGCGAGAGCTGAAGGCCGCCGCCGTAGTAAATCCACGCCATGTATTCGCCGATGCCCGGCCCGAACGGCACCGAGGCGAACATGTTGAACGCGGAGTCGGTACTGGCGAAGAACCCGCCGTTCGACCACGCGGCGTCGACCGACCCCTGCGAGACCGCCTGGATCGCCTGCAGCGCGGGCACGAGCGCGCCAGGCTCGTTCACCTTGAGGTCGATCGTCCCGGCGGACGCCCGCTCGATCTTCTTCGAGAGCCGCACCGGCGCCTCGCCGATCAGCGTGAGGCTGGTGGGGAACGCGCTCGCCAAGTTGAGCCGGACCTTCTGCGGCGGTTGCTGCGCGAAGGCGGCGACGGCAAACGAGGCTGCGATGCAGGCGGCCGTGGCCGCCAGGATGCGACGCTTCATTGAATCCTCCTCAGGTAGAACGCTTCTGTTCTTGAATGCAGCGCGGGAAATCCCGCGCGCGCGTTGTGGCGGCTACGTTACTATGCTGGCCCGTTGGTTTCAACTCCCGTGATGCTTTCAATCGATCGGCTCGAGGTCGCCGCGCTCGCGCGGGTGCGCGGGGTGTTCGCCGACATCGACGACACCCTGACCACCGACGGCAAGCTGACGGTGGAGGCCTACGCGGCGCTCGCGTCGCTGCATGCCGCGGGGCTCCTCGTCGTTCCGATCACCGGGCGCCCCGCCGGGTGGTGCGACCACATCGCACGCATGTGGCCGGTCGACGCAGTCGTCGGCGAGAACGGCGCGTTCTACTTCGCCTACGACCGCGCCTCCCGCGAGCTCGTGAAGCGTTTCCGGGACGCCGATCCGGTCCGCGCCGCCCACCGCGACCGGCTTGCCGCAGTGCGGGACCGCATCCTGGCCGAGGTCGCCGGCACCGCGCCCGCCTCGGACCAGCGCTACCGCGAAGCCGATCTCGCCATCGACTACTGCGAGGACGTGCCGTGCCTCGGCAACGAAGCGGTGGATCGCATCGTTGCGATCATGCGCGAGGCCGGCATGACCGCGAAAGTCAGCTCGATCCACGTGAACGGCTGGTTCGGCGTCTACGACAAGCTCGGGATGACGCGCACGCTGATGCAGGAGCACGCGGGTGTTGACCTGGACCGCGACCGCGAGCGGTACGTCTTCGTCGGCGACTCCCCGAACGACGCGCCGCTCTTCGCGTACTTCCCGCTTTCGGTCGGGGTCGCGAACGTGCGCCGATTCGCCGCGCGGCTCGAGCACGCGCCGGCGTATGTGACCGCGAGCGAGTGCGGCGCAGGGTTCGCGGAACTGGCGGCGCGGCTGCTCGCGGCGCGCGGCGCCTAGCCGCGATGCCCGAGATCGCGTCCTGGATTGCGGGCTACCTCGCCCTCGGCGCCTTCGTCGGCGTTTTCGCCGGCATGCTCGGCATCGGCGGCGGCATGATCGTCGTGCCGCCGCTCGCCCTGATGCTCGAGGCGCAGGGGCTGCCGCGTGAGCACGTGCTGCACCTTGCGGTCGGCACCGCGATGGCGACGATCCTCTTCACCTCGGTCTCGAGCGTGCGCGCGCACGCGGCGCGCGGCGGCGTGCGCTGGGACATCGCATGGCGCATCTCCCCCGGGATCGTCTTCGGCGGCATCGTCGGTGCCGTCGTGGCCAATTACCTCTCGACTCGGACGCTCGCGATCTATTTCACCGCGTTCGTCTTCCTGATGGCGGTGAATATGGCGCTCGATCTGAAGCCCAAGCCCTCCCGGCAGCCGCCCGGCGCCGCGGGAATGTTCGCGGTCGGCACGACGATCGGCGGGCTTTCGTCGCTCGTCGCGATCGGCGGGGCCGTGGTGACGGTGCCGTTCATGCTCTACTGCAACGTCTCGATCAGGCAGGCGGTGGGAACGGCGGCGGCGATCGGCTTCCCGATCGCGGTGGGCGGCACGATCGGGTACCTCTACACCGGCTGGACCGCTATCGGGCTACCCGCCTGGAGCGTCGGCTACGTGTATCTGCCGGCGCTGGCCGGCATCACAATCGCGAGCGTGCTGACCGCGCCGCTCGGTGCGCGGCTCGCGCACCGCATGCCGGGACGGCTGCTGAAGCGCATCTTCGCCGGGCTGATGTTCGTGCTCGCCGCGCGGATGCTGGTCAGCCTCTGGTGACGCGCTACGAGAGCTGCTCGCGCAGCACGTTCTTCTGCACCTTGCCCATAGCGTTTCTGGGCAGGTCGTCGACGAACACGACGCGTTTGGGGACCTTGAAGTTCGCGATCTGCGACTTGACGTGCGCGATCACCGCCGCCTCGTCGACCGCGGCGTTCTTCTGCTTCACCACGACCGCCGTGACCGACTCGCCGAAGTCCGGATGCGGCACGCCGACCACCGCCGACTCGACGACGCCCGGCAGCGTGTCGATTACGAGCTCGATTTCCTTCGGATACACGTTGTAGCCGCCGGAGATGATGAGATCCTTCGCGCGCCCGACGATCGAGAGATAGCCGTCCTCGCTCCACTGGCCGACGTCGCCGGTCCTGAACCAGCCGTCGGCGGTGAACTCTTCCCTGGTCTTCTCCGGCATACGCCAGTAGCCGGCGAACACGTTCGGCCCCTTGATCTCGACGACGCCGGGTGCACCCGGTCCGAGAACCTTGCCGTCGTCGACGACACGCACCGCGACGCCCGGCAGCGGGAAGCCGACCGTACCGCCGCGGCGCTCGCCCTCGTACGGGTTCGACGTGATCATCCCGGCCTCCGACATGCCGTAGCGCTCGAGGATGGTGTGGCCAGTCCGGTCCTGCCAGCTCTTGAACGTCTCGAGCAGCAGCGGGGCGCTGCCGGACACGAACAGGCGCATGTGGGCCACCGCCTCGCGCGTGAGTGCAGGCTCGCCGAGCAGCCGCACGTAGAACGTCGGCACGCCCATCATCGCCGTCGCCCGCGGGAGCGCGGCGACCATCGCCGGTGCATCGAACTTGCGGTGAAAGAGGACCCGCGCGCCGGCGAGCAGGATCGGGTGGATGCCGACGAAGAGGCCGTGCACGTGAAATGTCGGCAGCGCGTGCAGCAGGACGTCCCGCTCGGTGAAGCGCCAGTACTCCTTAAGCACGACTCCATTCGAAGTGAGGTTGCCGTGCGTGACCATCGCGCCCTTCGAGCGGCCGGTCGTGCCCGACGTGTAGATGATCACCGCGAGGTCGTTCTCGCTTAGGGCCGGGTCGTCGAACGACTTCGTCGCGCCCGCCATCGCCTCGGTTAGCGTGCCCTTGCCGTTCTCGTCGAGGGTGTAGAGCCACGGCGTGCCGGCGGACTTCCCTAGCTCTTCGAACGTCCCGAGCATCTGCGGCCGGCAGACGACGACGCGCGGCTCGGCGTCCTGCAGGAAGTAGCCGAGCTCACCGCGCTGGTACGCGGTATTGAGCGGCAGGAAGCAGAATCCCGCACGGATGCAGCCGAGATAGAGGAACAGCCCTTGCGGCGACTTGTCGATCTGCGCGGCGACGCGGTCGCCCTTCTGCAGGCCGAGGTCCACGAGGAAGGACGCGACGCGCGCGGTCTCGCGCTCGAGATCGGCGTAGGTGTAGCGCTCGCCGCTGTCGGCTTCGAGGAAGGTCTCCGCGAGGCGGGCGGAGAAGCCGCGGCGGAAGTAGGTGTAAGCGTTCATGCGGGGCTCATCCGAAAGCAAGAAGCCACGGCGGACCGTGGCTTCTCGCGCGGAGCGGATTCTATCGGCGTCAGAGGTCGACCTTGATCCCGGCCGTCTTGGTGACCTTGGCCCACTTCTCGATCTCCGAGCGTACGAACGCCGCGAACTCGGCCGGCGGCTGGGCGCCGGCATCCGCGCCCTGGCTTGCCCAGATGGTCTTTATGTCGGGCATCTGCAGCACCTTCACCGTGTCGGCGTACATCCGGTCGATGATCGGCTGCGGCGTGCCCTTCACCGCGAAGAGCGCATACCAGGTCAGTGAGATCGCGAAGTCGACGCCGGCCTCCTTCATCGTCGGGACGTCCGGGATCACGGGGTTGCGGGTGGCCGAGGTCACGGCCAGCGGCCGGAGCTTCCCGGCCTTGATCTGGTTCGCCGAGGTGCCCATGCCGTCGAACGCCATGTCGACCTGCCCCGCGAGCAGGTCCTGCATCAGCGGTCCCGCGCCCTTGTACGGCACGTGCGTCAGGTCGACGCCGGTCGTCTGTTTGAAAAGCTCGCCGATCATGTGGTGACTCGTCCCGCTGCCGGCCGAGCCATAGTTGAGCGTGCCCGGGTTCGCCTTGGCATAGGCGATCAGCTCCTGCAGCGACTTGAAGTCGCGCTTGGGATGGAGGACGACCACGTTCGGCACCGAGGCCAGGATGGTCACCGCGGTGAAGTCCCGCTCGAGGCTGTAGGGCAGCTTCGTGTAGAGCGACTCCGCGATCGTGTGATGGATCGCGCCGATGAACCAGGTGTAGCCATCGGGCGCTTCCTTCGCCGCGCGCGCCGCGCCGACGGTGCCGCCCGCACCGCCCATGTTCTCGATCAGCACCTGCTGGCCGAGGAGCTGGGTCATCTTCGCGGCCCACGGTCGCGCGAAGGTGTCCGTCCCGCCGCCGGCGGGGAATGGGTTGATCGCCCGGATCGGCTTGACCGGCCAGGCCTGTGCCGCGGCCCCGGTGGACGCGACGGCGATGGCGAATGCGGAGATCGCGAGCGCGAGCGCGCGGAGTGGCTGATGCATGGCTTTGCTCCTTCCTCTCAATGGTCGATGCCGGCGTCTGGTCTGAACCCTGCCGGCTGGGTTGGCCGCGTAGTCTGGCGACCCCCGCCCTTACCGTCAACCCTGCGCTGCCGCAGAGTCAGCGGCCCTTGAACTCGGGCTTCTTCTTGTCGAGAAACGCCCGGTAGCCGATGCGGAAATCCTCGGTGTCGAAACACGCGAAGCCCTCCTCATGCTCCGCCGCGGTGAGCGGACGCGGGTCGGCCAGCCGGCGCACGAACTGCTTGTGCCAGCGCGCGACCAGCGGGGCGCCGTCGGCGATGCGGCGCGCGGTCGCGTACACCTCCTCGACCACGCCGGCATCGGGCACGACGCGGCAGACGAGCCCCTTCTCGTACGCCTCGCGCGCGCCCCAGATGCGTCATTCGAGCAGGTTCTCCAGGCTTGCCGCGGGCCCGATCACGCGCATCATTCCCTGCAGTTCGGCGTAAGC
>Ga0105107_10000321_pt1 | contig 29358 bp, 21 predicted proteins | sample PPLLaktember2015_6_FD_79335 | JGI IMG/M metagenome (GOLD analysis project Ga0105107, IMG submission 79335) | Freshwater sediment microbial communities from Prairie Pothole Lake near Jamestown, North Dakota, USA - PPLs Lake P8 Core (1) Depth... | ecosystem: Environmental > Aquatic > Freshwater >... | reverse complement strand
ATTCGGTCAATACCCACCAAGAATATCTAAACGAATCGAGAAAAGCGAGGGAAAACTCGGAACACAGGAAGCGCGCCTGGAGGGACTCGAACCCCCGACCCGCTGCTTAGAAGGCAGCTGGGCCATCTTATTAACCTGCGGATTATGATTGGCTTGCGGTCTCTCGGCAGGATGATGTGCTCAAACTTGTGCTCATGGAGGGTCCAGAGAGCGCCCTTCGCGATAGCCAGAAATATCAGAGTTGAACTGATCGTCTCGCCGTCCCCGCAGAAACGACATATCGCAAAAAGGACAATACTATAGGCTGAGTCTGATCATTTGGGCGTCGTATGGCCGCAGGCCACAGCCGCTCCACGCCGGGGAACATTTCTTTTTCCGAATTCGTATCCCAAATTGCGGCTGATTAGGCTTGAAAATGAAAGTGGAACGGCCATTAAAAGCGGAGGTCGTATGAAATCAAAGCTTGTTTTGTGCTTAACGCTGATCCTTGCCGGGGGGGTCGCCCAGAACAGCGCTTTCGCCCAGGAGTCCGCCAAGGTCCTTTATCGCACCGAAGAGATCGCGATTCAGGCGGGCGATTTCCTCATCGTTGGCGATCTTTACATACCGGTGAAAGGCGCCAAGCATCCGGCGGTGGTCTGGGTGCATGGCTCGGGCCCATTAACTCGGCAGCTGATGGTGCCCTTGATTAAACCGCAAATCGAAGTATTCCTTAAAGCAGGCTTCGTTTTCTTCATCGATGACATCCCGGGCGCCGGAAGCTCCAAAGGTGAAATGACTCAGGTTTACACGGACAGGGCTCTGATCTTAACCAAGGAGATCGAGGCCCTGAAGAAGCGCCCCGATATCATCCCAACCCAGATCGGGGTAGCCGGTGCATCCCAAGCGGGCGTGGTCATGCCGCTGGCCGCGACTCTCACCCCCGACATCGCCTTCATGATCGCCGAGGCCTGCGTGGCGGAATCCTCTTATAAGCAGGATGCCTACCTGGTCGAGCAATGGACAATATGTGAAGGACTCCCCGCGGAAGAAGGCAAAAAGGCGGCGCGCCTCGTGCGGCAGCGGTACGAGACGCAGAATTTTCAAGATTATCTCGCCGCCGTCGAATACATCAACAATAGTGAGGTTTGCAGGACGCTGGATTTGAACTCCCCGCCGTTTAGGAGTGAGGAAGAATTCAAGCGGCGTAGTCAATCACCATCCAAGATCGGTTCATTTTACGATCCGATGTTGGTGGTGGCCGGCCTTCAATTCCCGATCTTGGCCCTTTTCGGCGAGAAGGACAAAAACATTGATCCCGTCCAGGGAGTCGAAGCGTACCGCCTATCCTTCAAAACGGCTTCCAACAATCTCAACCGCGTCGAAATGATCGCCAACGCCAACCACCTCCTTTATGAAGCGAATACGGGCTGCGTGCGTGAACTCATGGCTCAAGTGGGCGGGGGAAAGCCCTTGTATGGCCCCCAAGTCCTGAACGTCATATCGGCCTGGCTAGAGAAACTCAAGACTGCCTTTGAGGCAAGGAGTTAGAGTCGTTTCCCCGTACGAAGCGAAGACTTGGGGCCTCCTTCTCTTCGATTAACAGAGAGCGCGCCTGGAGGGACTTGAACCACCGACCCGCTGCTTAGAAGGCACAGGATGATCTTCGTCCTGAAGCAAGAAAGCGAACCTTTTCCGCCGTTCCTCGGTCTATTCAAATGGCACGGCTCGAATTTCGCCCTGGGCGCCTGAAAGGATGCTCATGAAAACAACACGCCTCCGATGCTGCCCCGTCCTCCTCGCCCTAGTCGCAGTCCTATCAACTCCGCAGCTCTCGCGCCCCGGGCGGGCCGCTACGAAGTCCGGCCGGGGAAGATCCTGACCTTGGCCCTGGAAGGCGGCACGCTCATCGTCATCGCCGGCAAGGAACGGGTCGGGCTCTCCCCGGAGTCCGAGATGCGCTTTTTCGAACCGGTCAAGGAGAACGAAATCGTATTCGTGAAAGGCGCCGACGGCCGGGTCACGCATAGGCTCATCAACGTCGGGCGGAAGGCCCCGCGTCGCCGAGGCTCCCGGATCCGCTCAGGAGTGTGCTCATGAGCCTGGCTTTCAGTTCGCGCCGGAACATCCTGATCATCGGCCTCATCCTTGTCTCTCTCGCCCCAGCCGGCTGCCGGGCGCGGCAACCCTCGCCGTCGTCCACCCGTTTCGGTGAAATCGTCCTCCGGGCCATGGACCGGGCCGGGATCCCCGGTTTGTGCCTGACCGTCCTCGACAAGGGCTGCGTCGGTCCGACACGCGGGTTCGGGATCAGGAGCCGGATGACGAGGGAGCCGGTTACCGAGCAGACCATCTTCGAAGCCTGCTCCCTCAGCAAGCCGGTCTTCGCCTACGCCGTCATGATGCTGGTCGCGGAGGGCGGGCTGGACCTGGATCGGCCCCTGGTTTCCTATGTCCCGGAGGCCGACCTGGAGCGGGACTTCTTCCACGGCAAGATCACCGACGAGCGGGTCCGCCGCATTACCGCCCGCATGGTCCTCTCTCACCGGACGGGCTTTCCCAACTGGCGCGAGGGAGAGGGCATTCCCCTCCTCGCCGACCCCGGCGGGAAATTCGGCTACTCGGGAGAAGGCTTCGTCTTTCTCCAAACCGTCGTGGAGAGGATCACCGGCGTCGCTACGAACGCCTTCGTCAAGCAGCGCGTTTTCGACCCCGTGGGGATGGCCGACAGCTCCTTCGTCTGGGACGACGGTAATGAGGCTCGGGCGGCCAGCCCCCATTCTCTCTGGGGCGAGGCCGGGAGGAATCGGCGCCCGACGAAGGAGAACGTCGCGGGCAGCCTCCTCACGACGTCCCGCGATTACGCCCTTTTTCTCCTCGCCCTCCTCGGAGGTCCGGGCCTGAATGAGGAGTTGAGGCAGCAGATGCTGTCCAGGCAGACCGCCCTTACCGCGGACATCGGCTGGGGATTGGGCGTGGCGCTAGAAATGGCCGGAGGCGGCGAGTATATCTGGCATTGGGGAGACAACCCGGGCTTCAAATGCTTCTTCCTCGTCAGCCGGAAAGACCTCTCAGGCTTCGTCTACTTCAGCAACGGCGATTCCGGCCTCAGCCTGGCCGAGCCGCTGGTCCGCAGCCTCGACGGCCCCGGCCACCCGGTCTTTTCCTCCTCGCTTATGGCCAACTATGATTCCCTCGGCTCTCCGGTCTTCGAATTGGTCAAGGCGATCTCGGCCCACGATCTCGACGGAGGGCTTCGGGGATACGAAAAGGCGGCTGCGGCCGGCGCACGCGCGCCGACCGCGCGGGAGAGCTGCCTGGAGAGCCTGGGCCACACCCTCCTTGGGGACAAGAGGACCGACGACGCCATCAAGGTCTTCGAGCTGAACGTCCGGCTCTTTCCCCGCTCGTCGCACGTCTACGACAGCCTGGCCGAGGCCTTGGAAGCAAAGGGGGATCTCGACGCCGCCCTCCGGAACTGCGAGAAGTCGCTGGCCCTGGGCCCGGGCGACGCGAACGCCGCCGCCCGCGTCAGAGCCCTCAGGGAAAAGATCTCTCGTCTCCAACGGGGCCGCTCGGATCGTTCAAAAGCGCGTCAGGAGATATCTCCATGAAGACAACGTCCTTGATCGTCTCGCTCACGCTTATCGGGCTGATGCCCGTCGCCTCCCCGGGCCAGACGGCCCGCTTCAGCCGGGCGGACCTCGTCGCCGAAACCCGGGAGCTCGTCCACATCCTCGAAGCGGGGCACCCGGATCCCTATCTCTCCGGCGGCGGGAAGATCGCCTTTCACAGGCGGTTCCGCGACCTCCTCGAGGCCATCCCCGACGGCGGGATGGAGCTCAACGACTACGCGACACTCCTGCTGCCCTTCCTCTCCCAAATCGGCGACGGCCACACCTGTCTGATCCCGCCGGCGTGGGACAAGGAAAACGTCTCGGCGGTCCCCTTGGAAATGACGGTCATCGACCGGAGCCTCGTTGTGACCGGCGTCCGCTCCCCGAACTTGAGATCCCTCCTGAACTCCCGGTTGGAGGGCATCGAAAACGTCCCGTTCTCCGAACTGGCGGAAAGGGAGAAGAGGATCCTTCCCTACGAAAACGAGTACGACAACCTCCGCCGGCTGGCCGGCACGATCTCGAGCCTGGAGCGACTCAAGCTCCTTCTGCCGGATTGGAAGGACCGCCGCTCCCTGAAGATCATTTTCCAGACGGATAGTAACCAGCGGATCGAACGAACTTTCGCTCTGCCCCAAGCGGCGGAGGGCCCCCTCATCACCAACCCCAGCCGCATCGAGTTGCCCTCGATGGACCGCGCCGACTTCGCCTACCAGTTCATGGACGGAGGAAAGCAGACGGTGCTCCTCCGCATCGACGACATGCAGACCTACCGGGAGTGCCACGAGCACTGGCGGTTCTACGGCAATTTCTACGAGGACCTGGCCAGGGCCACCTACCGGAGATACCATGGCCGGAAGGACCCGGCGGACCTGAACCAAGTCATCGACGCCCTCCCCTCCGCCACGGATTGCTTCCGGGAGCTGGTCCAGGACATGAAAAGGGCGGAGGCGAGAAACCTCATCATCGATCTCCGGAAGTGCCCCGGCGGAATCTCGAATATCGCCGAGATGCTCATGTATTTCCTCTACGGGAAGAGCAAGACCATCGACGTCCTCTCTGAAAGCTTCCAGGTCCGCAAGTACTCGGACATTTATTTTCAATACGCCCAGGGCGAAAAATTCGAGCCGGCTAACGAGCGGCGGCGGACGGCCGTGACGATCAACGATTACGACTTTCTGGAAGAGGAGAACTACGACAGCCGGGCCGATCTCGAGCAAAAACGAGCGTTCCTTCGTAAGGACCTCGACGACATGGCCTTCCACATGCCCACGTTCCACAAGGAGTATGCCAAGGGCGAATACGAGGCCTTCTACACGCCCGAGAACGTCGTCGTCCTGTCCGAGGCCGAGACGTTCAGCTCCGCCTTCTGGATGCTCCAATGCTTTTACAAGGCCGGCGCCACGCTCGTTGGCCTCCCTTCCGGCCAAGCCCCCAACACGTTCTCCGACCAGAACCCGTACCGTCTGAGCAGGACGGGCCTGACCTTATATATGACCTGCAAGTATTCGGTCTCCTGTCCGAAGCTTCCGCGCGACGCCAGGGTCCTGATGCCCGATCATGTGCTGACCTACGAGAAGCTCAGGGCCTACGACTTTGACCCCAACGCCGCCGTTTTGCTGGCTCTGGATGTGCTGGCCGGCAAGGACGGCCGGAAATGAGCGGGCGGGCCCCGTTCCGAAAGGAGAGTCGGATGTCAAACCGGCGGAATATCTCGAGACTCGGTGTTTTTCTTTGCCTCGTCCTGGCCGGCTCGTCGCTGGCGGTCGGATCCCCGCAAGCCCAGGGGGGAGGCCCGCCGGCGCACCTCGAGCGTCTGAAATCCCTGCTCGCCGGCATCCTCGGGGAGTCGACCGGAACGTTCGGCGTCGCCGCCAAGCACCTCGAATCCGGGCAGGAGCTGGACTTCAATGGCGACGCCTTCTTTCCCATGGCCAGCGTCTTCAAGCTCCCCATCCTGGTCGAAGTCATGGCCCAGATCGGGGAAGGGAAGCTCAGGCTGACCGACGAGATCAGCCTCCGTCCGTCGGACCAGTTTCTGGAAGGGAGCCTCCTGTCCGACCTGAAGGCCCCCGGCGTCAAGCTCTCGGTCGAGAACGTCATCAACCTTATGATGTGGCAGAGCGACAACACGGCCGCGGACCTGCTCCTCAGCCGGGTCACGATCCCCGCCGTCAACCGGCGTCTGCGCTCCTATGGTCTCGACAAGATCATCGTCAGCCGAAGTGTCAAGGAGATCCTCCTCGATTATTTCCTGATGGACGCGGCGGCGCTCAAGGATCTTTCCAAGGAGGAACTGAAAGCCATCTACGACAAGACGGCGGTCGAGAACCCGCAGCGCATCAGGGAAGCCCGGGAGAAGTTCCCCCAAAAGATGGCGGATCAGGCCACTCCGCGGGCCATCAACACCCTGCTGGAAAAGATCTTCAAGAAGGAGATCCTCGACCCGGCAGCCTGCGAATTCATCCTGACGACGATGCGCGGCTGCCAGACGGGCGTCAAGAGGATCCGGGGACTCCTGCCACCCGGGACCGTGGTCGCCCATAAGACAGGGACAGTCGGCGGGACGATCAATGATTGCGGCATCATCGAGCTGCCCGGCGGAACAGGACACGTCGCCTTGAGCGTCTTGAGCAAGGAAACGGATGACGATCACACCGAAGACACCATCGCTCTGATCGCCAAGACCGTCTTCGATTATTTCTGCTTCACGCGCTAGCGCCGCGGTCCCGGACACGGCCGGCAGGGCCGCGCCTCCGCGATTCGGCCGCCGTCGGACCTGCTTCCTAGCAGTGCGTCAGCCCTAAAGTGAGTTTCCCGATCAAATGCGCTTTCGGCGCTATTCTCTAGTCCTCGGCTTGGCGATCCCGCTGTGCTAAAAGTGCGCTCAGCGGGTGCCTAAAACGGTGTAGCCGTGTACATAATTGAGACAAATTTCGGATTCCCGAGATGATGCCCAAAACGGCACTTTTCTCGGGGTATAAGAGAGCGCGCCTGGAGGGACTCGAACCCCCGACCCGCTGCTTAGAAGGCAGCTGGTCTACTGTCTTAACTGATTAGATATGAATTGGTTGCGAGTTCCTCGATTGAAGGTGTGCTCAGAATTGTGCACACGGAAGGAGTCGGACCAAGGGTCAATTGGCTGTCAGCCCAGCCAGCCTCTTCCGAGCGTCTTCAACATAATCCTCTTGGTATATCCCGTTGATCTCCACTCAGGCCGATTTATCTCAACGGCATCACGGTGTACAAAACTGCGGCTTTCTTGGAGTGCCAGCGATGATGGCCGGGATTCCTTTCGACATCTTTCAGCAAAAGGAAGAACAGAACGGCCCAGCTCAACTGGAAGGTCCCATAGAGCCGGATAATGAATCCGACAGGCTCAAAAAGACCAACGGCGGGGAGTGCGCGTTCGGGCGCCAAAGTGGAGGCCGCGACGAGCAGCAGAAACAGGTCCACGCCGATCCATAGGAAAATTCTGATCCAAAAGGGGTTCGTCCGCAGTCGATTCGTCATCCGAAGGATGACTCCTTTCTGCAAGGAACGTGGACAGGAATCGGACCTAACGCGCCGAGTTTCAAAAAGGAAAATGTTCCAGAGAGAGGATGAGAGGCGGGCCGGACCGGGTGGCTTTTTCAACTCTTGAGAACCGAACGTTCCAGGCGTCCAGCATCGAGAAACGGAGCTCCCTGATCCTGCCGCCCTCGCCCCGGATAAAGCGGAATTTTGTCGAGGAGTCCTTGCCCGCAAAGCATTCCTCGGCCACCGGGACCAGGACGAGGTCCCCCCGCCTGACAAAGGGGATGCGAAGTCCTTTCTCGCCGAGTTCGATCGTCAGGGTCGTTTCCAGCTCATCACTATGATAATGCCCGCAATATGCGGAGGGATCGGCTGGCGTCCAAGGTTCAGAGGGAATTCTCTCGCAGGGCATGGCATAAGCCCCGCGCCAAAAGGTCAGCTTGGGGATTCCGCCCGAGGCATCCCGGTGGAATTGGACTTTCGCATCGGCCATCCTGAAGGCAAAGACCTCTTCAGACTCCGGGAAGACCTCAATCGGAAGACCGCCGCTCATCTGGGCGAAGAGCCGGTTCTCTCGACGGGTCACCTGGAGCGTCTGCTCACCGTTCAGCCAATAGCGGCCGATGTAGGAATCGAGCAAGGCCCCCCCCACGGCTACGGGCACGGCGGACTGGAGGGAGGGGAATTGTCCCTCGAGATAGATTCCGGCGATCTGTCGGGACAGCGCCGTCGGGTCCATGGAGGAATTGTTGGAGAGGACGGCTACGGCGAGTCTCTGCTCCGGAAAGAAGACCGTCTCGCCGCGAAACCCGGCCCAGCCCCCGCTGTGATAGAGGATCGGCAGCCCCCGGTAGCGGCCCACGATCAGTCCGGCGGCATAATGAAGAAGGGGGCCGTCGTCGAGAGTCCCCGGCGCAGCCATCCTGTTCCAGGGGACCCCGGCCGCCGCCCTGGCCTGAGACGACGCCAGCCAGCGGGCCATCTCCGCAGCCGAGATGAACAGGGATCCGGGGCCTGGCGTCGCGTCGTTATCAGCCTGTTTCTCGTAGGGGCCGTCAGCGGACCGGCTGTATGAGCAAACGGACGCGGCGCGAGGATCCGTCAAATCGTCCCGGAAAAAAGCGGCTTTAATATCCAGGGGAAGGAAAAGCCGGGCCTGAATCCAGTCTCGGAATTTCAGCCCGCTGGTGCGGGCGACGATCTCCGCCAGCACGATATACCCCGCGTTGGAGTAAGCGAACTCCGTTCCCGGCGGAAAGTTCAGCTCTCTTTGACGGCTGACGAGCTTGAGGATGTCCCGGGAGGTGATCGGGTCATCCATCCGGCCGCCTGACATCTGTATCAGCCCGCCGTAGTCGCGCAGGCCGCTGGTGTGATAAAGCAAGTGCCGGATGGTGACAGGACGGCCGAAGTCGGGGAACTCCGGAAGGTGGGCGCGCACCTCGTCCTGGAGTGAGATCTTGCCTTCGGCCTCGAGCATAAGAACGGCTGCCGCGGTGAACTGCTTGGCCAGGGAAGCGGCATTGAAGAGCGTCTGCGGTGTGATCGGCCTGCTCCGCTCCAGGTCGGAGCAACCGTAGCCTTTGACGAGAAGGGACTTCCCGTCCATGACCACCGACACGGCGGCACCGGGGACGTCCGGTTTGTTCCAGGCCGCAAAAAGCCTATCGACCCGGGCCTCTTTTTCGTCCGGGACGGCCTGGGTGGCGCCGGCCTGGGCCAGACAGGAAACGGCCAGGGCAACGGCCCCGATAAAGCGGTTCATAGGAAAATTACAATTCACGATTATTGCCTCATCTTTTAGGCTATAGTATTTATTTGAAGAAGAAAAGGGGAAGGAAAACTCTAAAGCGACTGGAAGGACTCGAACCCCCGACCCGCTGCTGAGAAGGCCGCTGGGCCATTTTTTTAATTGAATCGATATGAATGGCTTACGGGTTGGCTAATTAAAGGTGTGCTCAGAATTGTGCCCACGGAATGCCCCGAGAGGGCATTCGCCGCGTCATGGAGTCCGGGGTTCTAAAGACGGGACGTACTGCTCAGGATTCGTGATCCAAGGAGAGGCGCGAAGATCAGGATGGCGCCGCTCAAGCAATGATCTGGTCAGACAAGACGAGCTTATTGGCTGATCGGAACCAATTCCAAAGATCTGAAATACATCAGGTAATGATCGAGCTGATGCTCGGGATAGAGCCGGAAGAGGGTCTCTCCTTTTTTGGATATCCGCATCTGTCCGATGTTTTCGGTCTTGTATTCATACCAGCCCGGGCTGGATCTCACCGTGGCCGTGATCTGTTCCTTTCCGGCGCTCACCTTGTAACGGCCATTTTCCCACCCGGGTATGGCCGCATAGGTGATGGAAACGTCATACATTCCGGGATCGACGATATTCACATGCCATTCGATGACATCCTCAGGTCCTTCCATTTTTGAAATGTGGAATTGGCCTTCCTCCCCTTTACGGTTGAATCGTTTGACCGCTCGGCCATGGGTGGAGGCGGTCAGATGATCCAGCACAATCGGTTCACCGCCCTTCTGCTGAACCACCAGGGGATCGATATCGGGAGGACCGGCGATCCGCGCGACGACGACGGAATCGATCGGGTCGGGCCGTGATCCAGGCAATGAGATCCGCCATCGGCCGCGGTCATCCCGGTCGACCTTCAGTTTCCCTGCCTTATCCGTCAACAGATAGGTATTTCGGATCCGGTTATTCAATCCCTCGAGCTTCAGGATGCCATCCGCCGGCCAGTCAAAGACATGAAGATAAAGCAAGTCCCCTTTTCTTGTGCAGAAACCCCAGGGGAACTCAACCGGAAAGGGCGAGGGAGAGGTTCCGTAGATGCTTTCGCTGTTCTTGTCCATCCACTCGCCAACGCTTCTGAGGATCTTCACTGAAGGACCGGGAATGACGCCTTCCCCGGTGGGGCCGACGTTGAGCAGATAATTGCCTCCCTTGCTGACAATGGCCACCATTCTTCCGATGATATCCCCGGCGGACTTCCAGTTCTGATCGAACTTACTGAATCCCCAGGTATCATTAAGGGTCTGGGGAGTTTCCCAGGGCTCTTCAATTCCCCCGACCGGCATCCCGTTATCGGTCAGACTCTGATAATCCCCAAGCAACTCCTGAGCGTAGTGCCCCACCCGGCCGTTCACCAAACACTCCGGCTGCAAGGCATGAACGAGGTCGGCAAATTCCTTTCCTTGCTCCGGGGTGTACATCCCCCGGTCGAACCAAACGATCCCGAGCGGGCCGTAACGGGTGAGCAATTCCCTGAGTTGCGGCAGGGCCTTGTCATCCAGGTATTTCCGGAACAGCTCAGGATGATCCATGGTGTCCAGGCTGGTCTGTGAAGTATCAAAATCCCAGGTGTTCCCGTAAGCGTACGGATTTTCCCAGTCCTCACGGTGGGAATAATAAACGCAGAATTTGATCCCGGCTTCGGCACAGGCCTCCGACAGTTCCTTGAGCGGGTCCCTGCCGAATTTCGTATGATCGACGATATTGTAGCCACTGACGTCCGAATCGAACATGGTAAATCCGTCATGGTGCTTTGCGGTGATGATGAGATATTTCATGCCGGCGTTCTTGGCCAGGGCCACCCATTCGCGCGCATCGAACCGGACCGGATCGAAAGCGGCGGCGACCTTGCGGTATTCTGCAACGGGTATCCGAAACCGCTGCATGATCCATTCGGCGATATCTCCCGGCTCGATCCTCTGTCCGTTCCACTCCCCGCCCAGCACGGAATAGGGCCCCCAGTGGATGAACATCCCGAACTTCCCGCCGCTGAACCATTCCGGCAGAGTCGCTGTTTTCATGTTCGCGCCCTCAGGGCCAACGCCCGGGTTTCTCGGAGCGCAGGCCAGACACAAAAGGAAGATGGCCCAGGCGCTCTTGTATTTCATTTTTTCCCCGGGTGTTGACCTTTCAGTCGTTTCTCATAAGGGTTAAACCCTTTCCGGGAGCTTGCAGGGACAGGACGTCCCGGCCGCGGACTCGCGTGTCAATGAGATCGTTCCAATTTGAGATCGAAGCCATTTCGCGTAAAGACCGGGATGTTCTCAATGGTGACATGACAGTCAATGACCCGTCCCCCTTTATGGATCTTCCCCGTTAAAGCGTCCTTCCAGGCTGCCCCTTCCGGCAAATAGACCCGCCGGGATCTCGCGCCGGGCTCCAATACCGGAGCGATCAGCAGATCGGGGCCGAACATGAACTGGTCTTCGATCGCATAGCACCGCGGATCTTCGGGAAAATCATAGAAGAGCGGCCGCATGACGGGCGTGCCGTCCTTCGACGCCGTATCCATGTGTTTCTTGATGTACGGCCTGATCCTCTCTCTGATATCGAGGTAATGCGACATGATCTCGGTGGCTTCTTCGCCGTAACTCCAGACCTCGTTAGGGGCTCCGGAACCGACGACCTGGCCTTCAATGGACCGATAGGGATTTCGTATGCCGTGAATCCTCATGACCGGACTGAACGTCCCGAACTGGAACCAGCGGATCAGCAGCTCCCGGTATTCCTCCGACTCCGAGTCCCCGTAGAAGCCGCCGATGTCGGTGTTCCACCAGGGAATGCCGCAGAGCGAGATATTCAGACCCGCCTTGATCTGTCGGCGGAGATCTTCAAAGGTGCCGTAGATGTCGCCCGACCATAAGACCGTCCCGAATCGCTGGCTGCCGATCCAGCCGCTGCGGATCAGGTTGATGATCTCGGTTTGGCCCTCTTTCACCTGGCCTTCATAAAAAGTCTTGGCCAGATAGTAGGGATACAGGCAGGAGACCTCACGTCCGTTGCCGATGGCATACCGGACGTTTTCGTAGTCCAGCGGATCGATCTCGGGTTCGGCTTCATCCAGCCAGAACAGGCGGACGCCCTTGTCAAAATAGTTCTTTTTGACCTTGGACCAGAACTGATCACGCGCGGCAGGATTCGTGACGTCCACGAATGTCAGATTATCGATCGCCTGCGCCTGCTTATAAATGATCGACAGGAACAGATTGTTGCCCAATTCCGGGCGTATCGTCCAGTTTTTTTGGACGAATTCATCGTAATTTTCACTCTTGATATTGAGCGTGGGCCAAACCGAGACCAGCAGCTTGATGCCCATCGCCTCGAGCTCCTTGACCATGCCCTCGGGGTCGGGCCAATATCTGGGATCGAATCTCCAGTCACCCGAGGCCGGCCAATGATAGAAATCGGCGACAATGACCGAGATCGGCAATTTCCTTTTCTTATATTCCCGCGCGACCGATAGCAGTTCTTCCTGCGAGGAGTAGCGGAGCTTGGATTGCCAGAAGCCCGTGGCGAAGCCCGGCATCTCCGGAGACGTTCCGGTCAATCGGGCATAATGAGTGACCAGCCGGGCCGGCGTATCGCCGGGAAAAATGACATAGTCGATCTGCCGGGCATACTCCGCATAAAAGCTCGTGTGAGTCATGGAGAATTCCGCCCGGCCGATCGCCGGGTTGTTCCAGATGAATCCGTACCCTTTGCTCGAAAGAAGGAAGGGGATGGAGATCTGTGTGTTCTTCTGCGCCAGTTCCAGGACGGTCCCTTTCAGATCCAGGCAATCGTTGGGATACTGTCCCATCCCGTACAAATGCTCGTCCTTATCGGCGTCGAAGGTCAATTTCAGCTCAAAATGGTCGCTCCCCCTGCTTTTGAATTGCCTGGCGAAATGGGCATGATGCTTGTGATAGGCCTCTTTGAGCAGGACCTCGCCTTTCTCATTCCGATAGGTCACCCGGCCGTCCTTGGCCTCTATTTCGGCCCGGATACGGCCGTTCTTAATGACCGCCTTTTCTTCGCCGATCGAAATTTCGGGCTGGACGGGAGGCTGTAGCAGCAGAGTCCAGCTTTCATCCGTAATACGCAGGCTTTTCGAGCTTCTGAAGCGGAGAGCGTCGGGCCCAAAGGCCTCGACCCAATAGAGTTCGCCTTCGTTTTGCCATTGCAGCCGGTTGTCTAACCTCGTAAACGGCCCGGCCTTGTCCTGCCGGGCGCCGAGTCCCAACGGCGCAAGCATGAGGCCCGCGAGGAAAAGAACGGGGGGGATTATGAAACCAAGCTTTTTCATGATCCTGATTTTAAACACGGATGAGGTCCGGAGGCAAATCATATCTCGCTGCGCCTGTCAGATAGCTCAGGCTCATATCCCTCGCCGGGGTCCATAGCTTCTGTTTATCATGATCCCATCTCTGCCCCGTTCCCGACGCGAATAGGGCGAACAGGAAGGCGCGGATATCCGGCTGGGCGAGCTGGGCCGGCCCGGCCCGCTGAACGATGCCCAGGCCGCCGGACCGTACATGAAGAACGCGCCGAGCCGGTCGTACCTGCTGGCCGAGTTCACCTATCCCATCCTGCCGCCGCACGAGGGCGGAGCGATGTGGTTCTCTTCGCTGCCTATCCATGACCGGCTCTGCCACCCGGCGGAAAAACTGTACCAGGACTACCTCGGCGCCGTGAAGTACGGCAACATCTTCTCACTGGACGTCGGCCCGGACGACAACGGCAAACTGCGCGAGATCGACGTGCGGACCCTCCGCCGGGTCGGCGAGATGATCAGGAACCAGCCGCCGGCCTCGCGTTCTGAGACGCTCTCCCGAGATCAGAGCTTCCAGGGATGGCGAAGGGGCCGGTCCAGGCGTTTGGCCGCTTCGGGATCGCCGACGATCTCTTCCTTCCCGGGGTCCCAGCGGATGGGCCGGCCCAGGCGGACGACCATATCGGAAAGGTGGCTGATCGTGTCGGATCGGATGGCCGTTTCGAGGGGATTGACCGTCGGCCGGCGCGACCGGATGCTCTCGACGAAATTCCGCGCCTGGCTCGCGCTCCGGATGACCGGCCGCTCGTCGTCCCTGATCCGCGCCGTCTGGAGCTCTTTCGGGCTGGCGTAGAGGGCCCCGCGGCTGACGCTGATCCAGCCGCCCTCGCCCCAGAACGTCGTGCCGTGGTCCATATAAGGGCGCTTCTTGGGATCGTCCATCAGCCCGGGGACGTCCTTCGCTATCCGGTCCGACATGAAGCGCATCGTCACGCCGTTGGCGTAGCGGCAGCGGATGTCCCAGTTCTCGACCGTGTCGAACAGGCCTCCCTGCGGGATCTCCCCTTTACCCTCGTAAGAAACCGGGCCGGTGTGGTCCATGTCGAGGCCCCACTGGGCGATGTCGAGCGGATGGGCTCCCCACCCGGCGATGAAGCCCAACGCGTAATCGTAGATATGATAAGCGCCCCACTCGGTGCAGCGCGTCTTTGTGTAGGTTGTCATCGGGGCCGGGCCGATCCACATCTCGTAATCGAGGTCGGCCGGCACGGGCGCGGGCTCGACGTCCTTGAATCGCTCGGCGAAGACCTCGGCGTACCCGCCGGGGGACTTCATGTCGGAGCACCAGGCATCGACGTGCTTGATCCTGCCGATATAGCCGTTGCGGACGAGCTCGACGGCCCGCGTGAACTCGGCCGACGAGCGCTGCTGCGTGCCGTATTGGAAGACGATCTTGTTCGCTTCCGCGGCGCTCCTGAGCTTCCAGGCCCAGGCCATGGCCACGCCGAGCGGCTTCTCGACGTACAGGTCCTTCTTGGCCAGGGCGGCGTAATACGCGATGGGGACATGCCAGTGGTCGGGCGTGCTGACGACGACGCCGTCGACGTCTTTGCGGGCCAGGACCTCGCGCCAGTCGGCCATGGGAGCGCAGATCTTCGCTCCGTAGTGCGCGTTGACCTTGGCCGCGAAGTCGTTCCTCCGTCCGGCGAAACAGTCGCAGGCGGCGACGAGCCGGACATCGCTCTGGGGCTCGACGAAGTCGGCCCAGACGTTGCCCGCGCCCCGGTTGCCGACGCCGATGGCGGCCAGGTTGATCCGATCGCTGGGGGCCTGGCGGCCGAAGACGCCGGACGGGACGATCGTCGGCGCGGCGGCGATCGCGGCCGCGGACTTCAGGAAGCTCCGTCGAGTGATCCTGGAAACGCTCATGCTCTTCCTCCTCGCCCGCGTCCCGTCGTTCAGCGGGCGAACCTGCGGTATTCGGCGTCGAGACGGGCGGCGTCCCAGCGGCCGGGATGGACGATGACCCGGTAACGGAGCGTGAGCCCCTCGCCCGGCCGGAGCGTCATCGGCTCGAAGCAGAGCAGGGCCGGGCTGAAAAAGCTCATCTCCGCCGAAATGATGACATACCAGGGCGTCGGGGATCTCGGGTTCCCGGGGTGGTCGAGGATAGCGACCCCGGCCGGCGTCCCGTTGACAAGGCCCGAATAGTCCAGGGCCGCGTGCCGGCCGCGGTAGCGCTCTTCCCGCATCTCGCTTTCCGCGACGGGCCCGTCGATCGTCACGGCCCGGCGGCCGGCCATGTCCCCGGTCAGGCGGAGCGACAGGCCGGCGTACCCGCCCCAGCTCTGTCCGCCGGGCTCGCCGGGGATGGGCGTCCGGTCGAGCACGACCTCCCGGACGGCCCGGAACGTACAGGTCCAATCCATGGCATAGGTCCCGTCCGGGGAAGGCGCGGAGATCTCGATCGATCTCCGTTCCGTGAGGACAGCCGCCTCTTCGCCCGCCGGCCGGTAAGCCAGGTCCATGGAGATCTTCGCCCCGAAGCCGCCGCCGGTCTCGATCTTGACGTTCGTCCAGGACGCCCGGCCCGCCGGCCGTCCGGTCTTCGGGTCGATCTCCCAATAATTGACGCCATTGATGAACTTCCAGCTGAACCAGAGGCCGTGATGCCATATGTGGTCGGGCGGCTGGTCCCAGGTCAAGGTCCGCCCTTCCGGCGTCGTCAGCGGGTGGAAATAGGGCGTGTCGAGCCCGCGGTCGTAATTGAATCGCCACAGCGGGCCGGCGGCCCCGACGAGGGCCAGGGCCGCGCCGTCCGTCTTTTGCCACCGCCACGACGACTCGGCGGCTTCCTCCCGCGGCGACACGCGGCCCCTCGCCGCCCACTCGACGGCCCGTAAGAGGAGGGCCCGGAATCCCAGGTTATCCATGGCCTCGGCGTCGTGGCCGAGGAGGATGGTCAGGCTCCTTCCCTTGCCGTAGCGGCCTGCCAGTACCGCCGGCTCCCATTCGCCCGTGCCTTCCATGTCCGGGGCCGAGAACGAAGAAGCCAGGATCTTAGCTTCTTCGACCGTCCCGGGCCTGTTCCACAGCTCGTCCCTGATCGTGAACGGGGCGAGTCCGGCCGTGACGGGGTGCAAGGGATCGTCGATGCGGACGGGGAATTCGTGGATCGGGCCGTGGCTCGACCGCCCGTTCTTCCACGCGGCCAAGGTCAGCCGCGCGTAGTCGTCCCAGCCCTCGAACGACGAGCTGCCGGCGTGGACGACGATGTGACCTTTGCCGCCCCGGACGAACTCGAGGGTGGCCCGCCGGGCTTCCTCGGGCCAAGCCGAGGGCGAGACCTCGTTCCCATAGGCGTTCCAGTTGCTCAGGATGGCGTCATAGGGTTCGAGCGAGGATGATGTCAGGCCGCCGGGACTCCCGGTGATGTCGACTTCGAAACGGCCATCTTCCTCGAGAATGGCTTCGAGCTTCGGGGTCGTCGTCTTCCAGTCGTGGTTGTTCTGCCCGCTCAGGAGAAGGACGCGGATCGGAGCGTCGGGCGGAGCTCCGCAGGCGAATAGGCCCATCACGGCCGCCAACGCCGCCGCGCACCGCAGCTCGGTCCTCGGTCTCATGTCCAGGTCCTTTCGTCCCGGGCCATCATAATCCGGCGTCCCGGCCGATTCAATCCCCCGCATCCGGATTCGGAGTGGAATCCTTTTTCTCCCTCGCCAAGGACATCGACCGGCTCTCGGGCGGTGTCCCGCGGTCGCGCTGGAGAGAGGGCATATCTGGTCGATCCCGGACGCCCGGCAGGCCCCGGGGGAGATGGCCCGCCTCAGGCCCTCATGCCGGTCCGGAACACGGGAACAAAAAAAAGCAGAGAGCGCGCCCGGAGGGACTCGAACCGCAAAGCAAAGACGATCGGCGCCTCCATGATCTTCTTCATCATCCCCTATTCCCTCCCGGTTGCCCGGTTTAATCAAAATAGCTGTATTCGGAATGGACCCGCGACCATATTATTGATATGTTACGTAGATAAATTAGGATTCTCGGCGCTTAAATGTAAGCCTTTTAAACAGGGAGGTTGATATGAAGCCGCTAGTTATGGGAATCACATTATTGATACTGTTTTCTGGATCCGGCGTTGATGTCAAAGGAAGCATTATCCCGGAATGTGAAAGCACGAAAACAGTATTATTGGTTATGGATATGCAGGAGGATTTTCTTGGCGAAAAAGCAAAAATGCCGATTAAAAAGGAACAAATACCGGCTGTTACGGCCGTTGTCAATAGCCTGATCGACGAGTTTGAAAAGAACGGTCAGCAGATCATCTACATCAAGAGCGAGTTTCCAAAGATCGCTCTAGGGAACAGGATCCGTCATCATGCGGCCATTGTAGGAAGTCCGGGGACGAATATTTATGGGAAGATCAGGATTAGCGGGGAAATCATTTTTTCAAAAAAAAAGCCGAATGCCTTCAGCAATCCGGATTTTGAAAAATATTTAGTCGATAATCAAGTCAGCCAATTGGTCATAACCGGCGTCTATGCGGATCAATGCGTATTGGATACGGCATTGGGAGCGCTGGATAGAAAATATCAGGTGAAGTTCGTACGGAACGGTGTTGGGAGCAGTTCGGAAGAAGCCGTGAATAAGGCCTGCGAAAAGGTTAAAAAAAGAGGGGCGGAAGTCATCGAATACCAGCCTGGCCTGCGCATCGAGTAATTGATAGGAATTCCCCTTTTTGGCACAGCATGGGTCCGGCGGCCCCGGCCTTAGAATCCAGCCGTCCCCTCACAAAATGAGGATATCCCGGCCGCTGGAATATGGCGATGACCCAAATGCCAACGAGCGATAGCCTCCGCTTGGGGATTCGCGGCCCGGACGGCCGAGAAAGCAGTCTCGCCCTCCTCGGCCGCCATGAGGACGACCTGCTCGGGGGACAAGGGAGCGCGCCTGGAGGGACTCGAACCCCCGGCACGCTGCTGAGAAGGCAGCTGGGCCACCTTCATAACTGAAGGGCGATGAATGGGTTGCGAGTTCTTTGATTAAAGGTGTGCTCAGAATTGTGCTCAGCTCCCCTCCAATCTGAGTACCTGAGAGGATTCGAATCGCCGACCCTTGGATCCGAACGCCGCCTGAGCCCCGAGCTCAGCGGCCGGTTTTCTAGGATATCTATCGAGGCAGGCGTCCACCGGGGTGATACGCAACTTCAAGATTTGCTTTGATCTCTTCGAGGGTAAACCAGGCCTGCCTGAATTGGCCCCGGGCATAGAGCGGAGCCTGGTCAAAGTAATGCGGCGATGCGGGATCACCGCTGGCTCCGAAAACATGGACGGTCTTGGCCCGCACCTTGGGCCCGAACTCGACCACGCTAATGTAGGTGCCTCCATGAACGCCGTACCGGTGCCGGAGCCCGGGCAACTCCGCCGCGTAGAATGTGAAGATCCCCCCGAGCAGGCCGTTGACACCCGGCACCGCTAGGCTCGGCTTGGCATCGTCCGGCAGTTCATCCCGGACATCGTCGAACCGCTGCAGCCGAGTCGCTTCGCCATAGGGGGTGTCCCAGCGGCCGTAGGTCTTTTCGATCCCCGCCAAGGCCTCCTCCAGGGCTGCCGCCAGCCCAAGACTCGGCTTCATCGTGGAGATCCAAGATTCGAAGATCAATGGCGCGGCCTGATCGATCCTCTGCCGGCCATCCCACGCCTCGAGAAGATCAAGGGCCCGTTTTGCCCGATCGGACAGGCTTGACGTCCCGCATGCGCTCTGAATCATCCCGGCAAGTTCTGTCTCCGCCTTCCAGCTACAGGTATCAAAGGCGGCCCGCTCGAGATCCTCAAAGGACCAGCGGTCGTGTCCAGCAAGAATCTTCCGAGATTGCATCGCCCGGAAGGTATCGGGTTCCGTCACCATGTATTTCGGATAGCGGGCGGGGTCCGGGTTGCCGACGTCGGTCAGCAGGAAGGGCGTTCCATTGCAGTTCTGCATCCATCCGGAACGCGGATTCGTGAGCTGGGGTAGTTCATCGAACTCATGGATCCCCTGCCATTCCGCTCGGGGGTCGCTCCCGTCGACCGGCTGGCTCCAGTCGAAGGCAAGATCGCGGCGGGGGACCGCTCCGTTATAGATATAAAAGGTATTCCCGTCTAGGTCGGCGAACATCGCGTTCCCGAACAGCATGTTCATGGGCCGCATGGCCGCTTTGAACTCCGCCAAGTTCCGGGCCCGGGTCATCGCGTACCACTCGGCCAGCCAACCGTCCGCTTCGAACCGGGCCATCTTCAGGGCGACGAGCTGCCCGTCCTTGGTGGCCACGATGGGCCCGTGATGGGTCTTTCGGAACCGGAACGTCCGGGTCTCAACTCCCGCCTCGGTCTTGACCAGGATCGTGTCCTGCCACTCGACGGCGCGCCGGTGATCCTGTCCATAGCGATAGGCCAGAGGGTCGGCGGGCAGATCGAATTTCTCGATATAGAGGTCGGCGACGTCGGCGGCGTTGTCGGTGCTCACCCAGCCTGCCGACTCGTTGTGCCCCACGTAGGGAAACGGGAATCCGAACCGCGTGTAGCCGGTGAAATTCCATCCTTCGTTGCTAATCACGTGGCCTTCATAGACCTGGCCCGGGTCGAAGAACGGCAGGTGGGGGTTGATAAAGAGGAGCGCATGGCCGTCGCGCGTGTGCCTCGGGCTGATGGCCCAGCCGTTCGACCCGCGGCTGGCGGATTCCTCAATCGGCAGCGACTTGAGTTCCGGCGTGCCGGCGATCGTAGCGAAGCCGTTCTGATAGTAGTTGTAGCGAATGAAAGCTAGGGGGTGCCAGCCCTCGATCCTCCGGAGGAGCTTCGGCGCGCCGGGATGTTCGGAGATATAGTAGTTGATCCCGGCGACAAAGCCGTCGACTATGGCCTTCATCCACGGGTCGAGCCTCCGGTATTCCTCCTGGGCAAGCCTGGGAATCTCGAGCAGTCGGTTCATGCGGTCCTCGGCCTCCGCAGACTCGCCTGATATCTCGGCGACCTTCGACTTCCCCAAGACCTCAGCGCGCCGGCCGGCCGCGCGGATGAAGTTGTCCTCAAGCCTCGAGAAATAGTCCTCGGCCTGAGCATATCCAAAGCCGAAGGCGGCCGCGGCGTCAGTAAGGCCGTGGACGTGAGGGATCCCGTAGCTATCCCGATAGATCGTCACTTGCCGGGCCAGGAGCGGAATGGGATCGGAGCTTCGGACGCAGGAGCTGAGACACGCAAGACAGGCGCCTATCAAGACCGCACGAGACTTCATGGTGCCCCCCTTCAAGGGCTGAGCATACCGCCAGCCAGCCGGAGGTGTCAATGATCCATCTGAATGGAAAAGAGCGCGCCTGGAGGGACTCGAACCCCCGACCCGCTGCTTAGAAGGCAGCTGGGCTACAGTCTTAACTGATGGGAGATGAATGGGTTGCGAGTTCATCGATTGAAGGTGTGCTCAGAATTGTGCCCATGGACAGCTCCGCAGGAGGCCTTCCGCGAAGGAGATCAGCTGCCCGTCACCGGGCAGAAAGCCCGGATATTGGCTTCGGGAGTCCCCGGCGGCACCTCGCAGCCCGGCATCAGGATGAAACGCGAACCTCCCTGGCGCAGGCACTCCTGAGCCGCCGCGGCGACGGTTTCCGGCGTGCCTTTGAGGAGAACTCCCACGGGGTCGAAATTGCCGCACAACGTCACGCGGGATCCGACGGTTTCCCTCGCTTTGTCCAGCGGAACCATCCAATCCAGGTCGATGACGTCGGCACCCGTCTGGGCCATGAGCCCGACAATGGGGGCGGTGTTCCCGCAAATGTGGAGTTTCGCCGCCGCGCCGGCGTCATGGATCGCGGCGATGAGCCGGGTTTCGAGAGGCAGCACAAGGTCCCGGTAAAGGGCCGGGCCGACCAGGCTTGCGACCGCATCCCCGATGCCGATCATATCGGCTCCGGCCGCGATCTGGGCCCCGGCGAAGGCTATCGCGTTCTCGATCACGACCTCCCCCGCCGCGAGATAAAGCTCGGGCTTGTCGATAAGGTCGAGCATGGCCCTCTCGACGCCGCGCAGGTCGGCGTATTCGGCGAGCGGGCCTTCAACCCACCCGAGGACGCTGTGGGTCCGGCCGACAGCTTCCGCCAGCTTGCCGACGGACTCTACGCGCTGGCGCATCCGACCGCCGGCGGCCGCGCCGACGGGACGCAGCTTGAGGATGTCGTCCTCAGAGTCGATGAGGTATCCGCGCGGTCGTCCGACACCCTCCTCGGGGTAGTCAAATTCCATCCCGAAGCCGGAAGCCTCCCGCCAGGGATCGCTGATGGCGCTCGCCTGGTCGATCCCAAAGCCCTTCGTTACCGCCAGCTGGGCGCTGACAAGGACGTCGCCGTCCAGGTAATAATCGCGGTAGGTGCGGCCAATATAGTGGGCGGCCCAGGACATGAAGATCGGGGTGACCGCCGGCCTGTCGCATGGCTGGCCGGCGATGGCCGCGTAGATCCTTTCTTTGGACGTCACCAGAGGGCCACCTCGTGGGCCCGGAAAGGAATAAGGGACGGGCATAATGTAGCACCCCTGGGGTGAGTTCTTCAACCGCCCGGAAACCGGTTCTGCGGCCGATGTCTCTCAGGCCTGAGAGAGATCCTGGGAGGCCGGCTGCTCGGCTTATGAGGTGGCCGGGGTCTGACGCCTTGCCAAACCTCTCCTGCAATCTCTTCGAGAAAAGCGGCCATTTTCCGATGGTCGGAGAACAGGAATTGTTCGATATAAAGCTTATCGAATGGATTAAGCGAGATCCTTATCGCGCCCCCGCGGGCAAGTGTTCGAGAAGGTAGCGGGTCATGAGCAGGCGCAGGTGGATCGGCGTGCCCTTGCCTTCCCGCAGGCCGTGATCGCGGTTGGGATAAGACATGTAGTCGAACCGCTTGCCGAGCTCGATGAGACGGTCCACCAGCCCTTCGGTGATCTCGAGATGGGTGTTGGTCTCGCCCGTCCCATGGACGATCAGCAGGTCCCCGGCGAGCCCTTCGGCGAAGTTGATCGGCGCGGACTTGGCGTATCCCTCCGGATTCTCCTCGCGCGTCCGCATGAAGATCTCCTGGAACCAGGCGTTGTATAGGTGGGGCTGAGGCTTGGGCGCCACGGCGATCCCGACGTGATAGACACCGGGCTTGCGGAACATCGCGTTCAGGGTGTTCGACCCACCGCCGCTCCATCCCCAGATGCCGACGCGCGACAGATCGGCGTATGGACGGGTTCGGCCCAGCTCACGCAGCCCGGCCGCCTGTTCTTCGGTCGAAAGCGGACCGAGAGTGGGATAGATCACTCGCCGCCAGGCCGCCCCCTTCGGCGCCGGCGTTCCGCGGTTGTCCATCGAGACCACGAGATATCCGAGGTCGGCGATGACGCGGTGGAACATACTGTGGCCCTGTCCGCCGGACCAGTCGTCCAGGACGGTCTGCCCGTGAGGCTCGCCGTAGACGAAGACGAAGACGGGATATTTGCGGGCCGGGTCGAAGTCGCGCGGCTTGATCATCCAGGCGTCCATCACGACTCCGCCTCCGATGTCGAGTTTAAAGAATTCGGTCGGCCGGGTGATCTGGGGGGCAAGTTTGGCGCGGAGGGCCGCGTTGTCCTCGAGGACGCGCCCACGCTTGTGGTTCGGCAGCTTTACCAGCTCGATCACGGGAGGGGTGTCGAAGGTCGAATAGGTATGGAATGCCCAGCGGGCGTCCGGGGAAAAGTCGTAGTTGTGCGTTCCCGGCTGATCGGAGGGCGTGACCCGTTCGGGTTTTCCGGTCCCGTCGAGCCGGACGCGGTAGAGATAGCGCTGGGTGGCGTTGTCGGGGGAGGCGAAATAGTAGAAATTGCCGCCGGCCTCGTCGACCCGTCCGCGAACGATGATTTCGCTCGCCCCGGGCGTCAGGAGACGTTCGGTCGCGCCGTCGCGGGAGACGACATAGGCGTGGCGCCAGCCGTCCTTCTCGCTCAGGACGACGAAGGCGCGGCCGCCTTGGATCCATTCCAGACCGGCGTTCGCCCGGTAGCTTGCATCGACCCAGGCGGGATCGGTTTCGTGATGGATGACTTTAATCGCGTTGGTGCGGACATTGACCAGCAGGAAATCGCGGGTGTCTCGGCCGCGGCTCAGCTTCTCGACCAGCAGCTCCTCGGAGTTGCCCGCCCAGCTCACCTCTCCGAGATAGAATCCGGACGGAGCGGAGGGGAGTGGAAGCCAGCGTGTCTCGCCTCCGCCGGCGGAGACAATGCCCACGCGAAGCGTCGGGATCGTCGTCCCCACGCGGGCGAAACGAACAAAACGGACCTTCGGATACGACGGATCGGTGGGTACGAGGATCGGCCGCTGCAGCAGGGCCGAGGAATCGGTCTGGACATAGGCGACCGTCCGACCGTCCGGGCTCCAGCTCGCCTGGCCGTTCACGATCGTTCCCGCGACGCCATCGAAAGTCAGGGGGCTCGTCGGGCCGCTTGAGCCGGCGCTCAGGTCGCAAACATGCAAGTTGGCCTGGATGGTGCAAAGGATTTTCCTTCCGTCGGGAGAGAAAGCGTTGCGACCGATCCCAGGAGAAACGCCCTCGACGGCTTTGCGGAGCGCGCCGGAGGACCGGTCGAGCGTCCAGAGGTCGGCGATCCGGCGATCGGTGTCGCTGTCGGCGCGGCCGTTCGTTTCGATGAGGATGAGTGCGCCGTCGGGAGAAATCGCATAGCCGTCGATCGGGAGGGGCATTTTGCCTCCCGGCGGTGTGAGTTGCGCCGAGGAAGCCAGGACCGTGCGCTCGCCCGAGGCCGCTTCATAGCGAATGATCTCCCGGCTGTTCCCTCCAGCTTGATCGCCCGGGGGCGATTCCAGGACCGAATAGCCCGATCCGTCGGGCAGCCAAGCTGCGCGGAAGCCCCTGGCGTTGAACTCACTGCGCTCATAGACCGCCCTCAGCTTCGCTTCGGCATCCGCGGGTATCCGGGCGGGGGCCGAACTGCTGGATTGAGGCGGTTGAGCCTGCGGGTGATGAGAATACAGTCGAGGGGCCGCCAGGAGAGCGGCGGCGCCCGTCAGGGCGAGACATAACAAGGCGAGAAAGGTCTTGTTGTAACGCGCAATTAAATCGGCTTTATGCATGGCGAACTCCTTCCTTCTTATCTCCGGCGCTCCGGCTGAACCGGGAGGGAGTTTAGAACAGGGTTCGACAAGCCGTCAAGGAAGGGACAATTTGACCGTCGAACAGTTTCAGCACGGCGTCATTATCATCGTATCCGCATCCGAAAACGGCCTTCACTCCAGATCGGGTTTGATGGACCGTCTCTCGTCGCTCCTTCTCGGCGCCTCGGGACACTCTTGGGGAAAATCCTTTAGCTAGTTCTTCCCCAACGGGCACCGGGAAGATCCGGTCGCCCTGACCCTCTTCCGATGAACATCAAGCGTTGATTCGTGATCACGAGAAGCCGAAGTCTATCGTCCTTTAGCCGGTGCGGCGGGATTTCTTGTCCTGACACGCTCTTCGAGCACCGATCTTTGTGGCTTTTCATGGTAATTGACAGCGCCGTGCAGCGGGCCATATACTTTCAGCATGGTTCAGAGGGTAGATTCTTTGTCCGGAGCAGAAATTCACCACATCGAAGAAAAAGGAGATTCTTATCCCTAAGCTGAGGGCGATGTTTGACTTCACGAACAAGCAAAGAGAGGTCCTGTGGCAATTAAAGTCGGATGCTTCGCACTGATCGATCCGTTTTCCGTCCTTGAGCATCAACTTGATCGCATCAGGGATTGGGGTTTCAAGTACGCCGACGTCACGGACAGCACGGACGGCGGCAGCATGGGCGTCGAGTATGGTTTCGCGGCGGTTGCAAGCCTCGACGCGAACCCGTTCGACATCAAGCGCATGTTCGACGCGCGCGGCCTAAAGATCACCACTTGGTGCGCGCACGCGAACCTGCTGGACCCGACTGCGCCGTGGCGCTTCGGCACGATGCAGATCATCAAAGCGGTTCGTCTGGCGGCCGCGGTCGGCGTCGAGCACGTCATCACCTCGGAAGGCGATCCCAAGACCGCGTTCGGGCATAACCTCACCGACGCGGAGGCGCTGTTCCTGATCCGCGAGCGGCTGTACGAGCCGCTGCGCGTCGCCGAAGATCACGGCGTCAAGATCCTGCTCGAACCGCACGGCAAATACACCGACTCGATCGATCACATGGAGAAGATCCTGGAGCTGTGCGATTCGCCGGCGCTAGGCGTCAACTTCGACTCCGGCAACTCGTGGCTCGGCGGCACCGATCCGGTCGCGATGGTGAAGCGGCTGGCCGACAAGATCGAGCACGTCCACTGGAAGGACTGGCCGGCCGAGATGGAAGCCAACCGCGGCAAACAGTTCGGCGCGGGCATGTCGGGCATCCCTCTCGGCACCGGAGTCGTGGACGTCAAGGGCGTCTTCAACGCGCTGGTCGCGGCCGGCTATGACGGCTACAGCACACTCGAAGTCGCGGGCGACGCGGCCGTGTTGCAGAGCTATGCGTATTTGAAGGCGCTGGGGGCGGAGTAGATACGTACGTTAGTAGATTCACCATCCCCAAGAGGCTGCGGGTCTTCTTCAAGTTCGATCGCCGCCGCCTCGGCGACTTGACTCCACTGCAGTTCGTTGACAAATACAAGACCAGTGGCAGAAGCCGAAAAACTCCAGTTTTGGCTGGATCAGTTTTCGGGTGAAGTCCAGTCCGCCGCAGCCCTCCCAGGGCCGGGGGATGACGAGGCTGCGCTGGAGGGTTCCTCGGCTTTGGCAGTGCTCAAATGGGTGCTCAGAATTGTGCCCACGGACGGGCCGCTGAGGTCTTTGGCCTCCGATCCTACCCTGAAATCCATGAACTTCGGTCTCCTTCCGATCGACCCCGGAAGAAGTGACTCCCGCATTCGCGGGCGCAGGCTTATTCCCCCACCCAGAACACCGACGTCTCCGGCGCGAGCTTTAATTGCACTCTTGTAGATCTGTTCCCGGCGGTAACCACCCGAACAGTCGGGAGATGGGTCATATGACCATTGTGTGGATTCCATAGCTGCAGTTTGTGATCTCCATTCAGCGAAACCGTCACATCCACAGTGGTCTCTGACGAGTTGGCGAAGAAGAAGATGTCCTTCCCATTGAGTTTTTTATGCAGATAGGACAGATTGCCGCCTGATACTGAAATGTCATTCTCAAAGCGGACGTCCCATGAACGGCCTGTATCATCCAGGACCTTTTTAAGCATAGCCGCATGGGGTGCCGGAATAAAATAGGCTCTCCCTCCGCTGTTATTAGCATGCAGCGTATAGGATTTCAATTCTGATAAGATGTTCCGGTCCTGAGGGTCGAGGATCTCAACCTCAGGGATCAAGACCTCTTTCGGATCCCCGGTCTCAAGGACGATCCGGATCGCCGATGTGGCAATGGAACTAAAGGCGACCGATTTCTCATTGCCGGTCCCTTTCCCATTGCCAACATCAAGCCATTCATTTTCTGATCGATACAGCAACTTAAATCCAAAAAGCCGGTCATCCGCTCCATTGATCTTCACTTGACTGACCGATCTTTTCCCGCCTAAACCGATTTCCAGATATTCTCCAGTCAGATTTCCCTGCGATGGTTTCCAGGAGGTTTCCAATTTACCGTCGATCGCATAGGAAGGAATGAACCCCCCTGTATTCCAGTTACTTGACGCACTTGTCCTGATCATATCCGGTGTCTGACCAGGATCGTCGCCGAACATCGCTTTCACGAGCTGCTTGACCTCGTCATCCTTGCTGGCCTCCGCCGAATGGTCCGGCAATGCCGATGTGGCGACCACGGTCCCGCCTTCATCATAAAAGGACTTGATCTTTTTCAGGTTGTCCAGCTGAATGGTCTTCGAACCCGGGACGATGATGATCTTGAATTCCTCCGGATTCAATTCGTTCATCAAACGGATCCTATCCCCATCGACCCGGCATTTGTCATCGAGGATCTCCGGATGGATATAGGTGAAATCCCTCCGGATTTCCAGTGAGAGCATCTCCCCGATATCCAGGTAGTCGGCCTCGCCGGGTATGACCCCGCCCATCCCCGGATCACCCGAACCGAAATGATAACTGCCCTGCAGTGAGGCGATCGGATAGAGGACCGCGATATCGGCGACGTGCCGCCCGCCCTGAAGCATGCACTGCAACCGGCCGATATATTCATTGAATGCCGGAAGTGCCGATCCGAATCTTTTGCTGGCCGGTGACAGATCCGGCTGTATATCGACGATATCCGCATACCAAACAGCATGGGGCTCCATCAGGTTGATCCCCTTGGCAAACTGGTCCATCGCCTCCTTATACAGATTGTGTTCAGAGAATTCCCTTGTTGCCCCATAGCATTCGGTCGCCACCACCGGACGATCGTAATTATTGGCCGCCGAACTGATCACCTTGTAAATAAAGGAGGATCTCCCGTAATAGAATATTTGGTCCACGGCCGGAATGTCCTGATACTTGAACGCTTTCATCAGATCACCGCACGTGGAGACAGGGTTAACGACCTCCTCCTGGTCGACATGGCCCGTGAGCTGAATGTTATGCGCGCGGCACCAGTCGTTGATGGTCTTGGGGAATCCCTGGGCGTACAATTCCGCTCTGAAACCCAGTAAGGCGTTCCGCGCCGCTTGGGTTTCGGAACCGATATCAAACCAGAGGGATGGATAATACAGGACCGGACTGAAACCGTGCTTGGCCTTGAACTTGTTGTTGAATTCTCCGGTCCAGGTGCGGCCCCCTTCGACCCAGCGCAAACAGGGCTCATCGTAAAACGCATAATCGATAGTGGTTCCAAAATGCTCGGGAAAGGCCTGGTAATATTTTTCATAAGTCAGTTCGATAAAGCGGTTCACCGCTTCAGGGCTGAGATAATCACAATGGTTTCGGCCGGTAGAGCCGTCGGGATTGAGCGTAAAGATCATCACCTTCCAGTCGCCGGCAGGCAATTCGGCGGTCAGCCTGCTTAGGCGGACCTTATCGGAAAGGTCGATCCGTTGTAGAGAGATCTTTTCCATTCCTACGGCCCCCATAAACGCACCCGCGGGCAACGGGTGATCTAAAGATCGGGGACCTTTGATCTCAAGGAGTTCCATATCGATCCGCTTGCTCACCGCCCCGGGATACTGCTTGACCAGCTGGCCACCGGCCATTCCGCTGGGAAAGTAAAACTCATCATACAAGTACAGCTTCATTCCCAAACTGGCGGCGATCTCCACGGCCATTTTGTACTGGGCGAGATACTCCAGGGTCATGAATTCAGGGGTCATGCCGTACGATGGAACGATGCCCAACCCATAATAGCCGGCCTCTTTGGAAGCTCTCATGACTTTAAGGGTTTGCTCCCTGCTCAAAGGCTTATTCCAGAACCAGAGCGGCCGGGATTTGAGGCTTAACGGCGGATTGACGAAATTCCGTTTCAACTTGTTTATTGGATCCCCGCACGAAAAGGCTAGAGAGAATAAAAAAGCCAGCGATAATACTCTTGTGGTTACTTTAGTAAGGATAAGAAGTTGCTTTTTCCGAGCGGGCTGAATTCCCCCTCCCGACATTGAAGTTGCCCTCCAGTCCAAGGCGGAACTGTACCCCCGGCCGGGCGGCGATGTCAATCGCCGCGAAGATCGCGCCCGAAGATCCAAAAGGAGCAAGAAACCCCGCCTCGATGGCAAAAAGACGATAGACTTCTGTTCTCCTCTGATCACAAAATACTCAACAATGTTCCCCGCTCGCGTCGGCCTCCGGCAGGACGCGATCGATGGCGGAACCGGAGGAGGCCCCGGCGGGCCCGGGCGCCCAGGACACGTTCTCGGGGATCGGCGGCACGCGCAACTCGCTCATGAACATGCTCCAGGCGGCCGACGCGGCTCGAACTCGCAACCTCCGGCGCGACAGGCCGGCGTTCTTCCTTAACCTTCCAGCCCGGCGAGCCAACTTTCAAAATGTGTGCTCAACGGATGCCTAAAACGGCATAAAGGTGTACATAATTGCGACAACTTCGGGATGCCGGGGATGATGGCTAAATGGCCATTTTCTCGGGGAAACAGAGAGCGCGCCTGGAGGGACTCGAACCCCCGACCCGCTGCTTAGAAGGCAGCTGGGCCGACCTCTCAATTAATGTTAGATGAATGGGTTGCGAGCTCCTTGATCGAAGGTGTGCTCAGAATTGTGCT
>Ga0105107_10000320_pt1 | contig 29461 bp, 25 predicted proteins | sample PPLLaktember2015_6_FD_79335 | JGI IMG/M metagenome (GOLD analysis project Ga0105107, IMG submission 79335) | Freshwater sediment microbial communities from Prairie Pothole Lake near Jamestown, North Dakota, USA - PPLs Lake P8 Core (1) Depth... | ecosystem: Environmental > Aquatic > Freshwater >... | reverse complement strand
GCATACGCTCCGCTACGCAGCCTGAAGCCCGGCGAAGAAGCAGGCACGTCGCTCGGCCTGGTCGGATGGACCCAATTTCGGGACCACAACCTACGTAGTTAAGTAGATCCACCCGCGGGTGAGATTTCTTGACTTCTTAAACCGTCCCCGCTCAGGACTCGAGGTGGCTGCGGAGCATCCAGGCGTTCTTCTCGTGGACCTGCGTGCGGCGGACGCCGAGGTCGGCGGTGGCGTCGTCGCCGGCGCGCTCGGCGGCCTTGATCACGGCCTGGGCGGCCTGGCCGACCAGCACCTGGTCGTGGACCAGCTGGCGCAGCATCTCGAGCGCCGGCGGGACGCCATCGGCCTCCTTCAGCGCCGTCAGCCGGGAGAACTGCGCGTAGCTGCCCGGTGCCGGGGCACCGAGGGCGCGGATGCGCTCGGCGATCTCGTCGACGGCCAGCGCGAGCTCGGTGTACTCCTGCTCGAACAGCGTGTGCAGGGTGGTGAACATCGGGCCGGTGACGTTCCAGTGGAAGTTGTGCGTCTTCAGGTACAGCGTGTAGCTGTCTGCGAGCAGGCGGCTCAGCGCATCGATCACCGGCTTCTCGCGATTCCGGGACGCGGCGGGCTTGGGGGTCGCCTTGGCCATCGGTTCCTCCTGGCGGCGCGGGGGATCGCCGCTCGACGACGCAGAAGGTAACAGACCGGGCCGGAGCCGGCGCGCGGTGCTACACCCGCTTCGTGTCCGGGAACGAACCGAGTGCGGAAGACCTCGCCCGCATCTTCGAGCAGGTGAAGATCTGGGGGCGCTTCGGCCCCGACGACGAGCGCGGCGCCCTGAACTTCGTGAGCGACGCCAAGCGCGCGGCGGCTGCGGCGCTGGTGCGCGAGGGCCACGCCGTGAGCTGCTCCCGCGAGCTCCCGGTCGAGCCGTCGTCCGAGAATCCGAGGCCGGCGCAGCACCACATGCTGCGGGCGGGCGATGCGGCGACGATGCCCGGGGGCGCCGCGTTCGCGTCGACCGGTGACTACATCGGCGTCGCTTTCCACGGCATGGCGACCTCCCACCTCGACGCCCTCTGCCACGTGCTGGTGGGCGGCCGGATGTACAACGGCTTCGGCGCGGGCGAGGTGAAGAGCACCGGCGCGCAGCGCTGCAGCGTGATGGTGGCGCGCGACGGCATCGTGTCGCGCGGCGTGCTGCTCGACGTTCCGCGCGCGCGAGGCGTGCGCTGGCTCGAGCCCGGGGAGCGGATCCGGCGCAGCGAGCTCGACGCGGCCGAGCGCGCCGCGAACCTGCGGGTCGAAGAGGGCGACGTGCTGCTGATCTCCACCGGGCGGGACGCGCGGCGCGCGGCGCTGGGACCCTGGGACCCGGTGGGCGTCGGGCTCGCGGGCCTCCACCCCGAGTGCATTCCGTGGCTCCACGAGCGCCGCATCGCCGTGCTGGGCGCGGACGGCGTCTCGGATCCGTTTCCCGCGTCGGAGGTTCCGGGCTGGCCGATCCCGGTGCACCAGTGCTGCCTCGTCGCGATGGGCGTCCACCTGCTCGACAACCTGGCGCTGGCGGAGCTGGCGGACGCCTGCGTCGCGCGCCGGCGCAGCGAGTTCCTGTTCGTGGTCGCGCCGCTCCGCGTCGCGGGCGCTACGGGGTCGCCCGTGAACCCGCTCGCGATCTTCTAGGGGCGGGCGGCTAGCGCGGCTCGAAGGGGAAGGCGCCGCACGCCGGCAGGGCCGCGTACTGGGCCTCCTGCCACGAGCTCGAGCGAGAGGCGAGCTCGGCGAGCATGCCGCAGCGCTCCTCGTCGCTCGCGAAGCTGGCGTCGGCGAGAATGCGCTCCACCAGCGCCGGCATCCGCACGGTCTCGCGCGACATGCGCAGGCCGCCGCCCTCGGCGGTATCGAGCACCAGGAACTGGCCGTTCCCGTCGGGCGCCTCGCGCCAGCTTCCCCAGTCCGGGAGCTCTCCCGACGCGCCGCCCCCCGGATCGCCCGCGCGGGCGAACGCAGCCCAGTAGCTGCGCATCTGCGCCGAAAGAGCGAGCCGGCCCGGCTCGTTGTCCTCCGAGAACAGCACGCGGCCGAGGCGTCCGAGGGCGAAGTTTCCGAACACGAAGGGGATCTCGAGGCCGTGGGCCGCACCGAGGATCACGCTGAAGTCGCTCCAGAGCAGCCTCGGCTCCTCGTCCCAGTCGAAGCGGTACACCCAGGTGGGATTCCTCAGAGCCGCCATCGCATCCGCCAGCTCGTCCGCGCCGTTGGCCTTCCAGGCGTCGCTCGAGTAGCGCGCGTCGCGCTCGTAGCGCGCGCGATCGCGCAGGTAGGGGAGGATCGCCCAGCGCCGCACGTAGGCCGGGGCGAAGGCGAGGAAGAGCTTCACCTCGTCGCGGTTCGTGCCGAGCACGGTCGGCACCGCGTTCCAGCCGCCCGGGCGCGCGAACGCCGCGAGCGGCTCGCCAGCCGGCAGCACCGCTCCGTCGCGGAAGAGCTGGGGGAGCTGGATCATGCCCCCCTGCTTCACGTCGCCGTAGGCCTCGAGGATCCAGGTGGCCGGGAGGTCGCGCAGCCAGGCGGCGAGCCGGTCGAGCGGGGTCGCCTCGACCTTCCGCCTGGCTTCGGCGCGGTCCAGCGAGGGGAAGGCACGCTCCGAGAGGTCGAGCACGATCTCCCGCGAGCTGTGCCGGTGGCCCGGCGTCGCGTCGTCCGCGTAGCTCTCGGCCTCGGGGACCTCGAGGGTCCGCGCGCCTCCGCTCTGGACGATCGCCCGGTGGAACAGCCCCTTCGCTCGCGGCGAGAGCAGCAGCATCGCGACGTTGGCCCCGCCCGCCGACTCGCCGAAGATCGTGACGTTGCCGGGATCGCCTCCGAAGGCGGCGATCTGGTCGCGCACCCACTCGAGGCTGCGCACGAGGTCGAGGGTGCCGTAGTTGCCGGAGCGGTCGTCCGCATCCTCGCCCGCGAGCGCGGGATGCCGGAGCCAGCCGAAGGGACCGAGCCGGTAGTGCGTCGTCACGACGATCACCCGATGCTCGGTGGCGAGCCGGCTGCCGTCGTAGCGGTGGGCGTCGCCGATCGAGTTGCCGCCGCCGTGGATCCAGAAGAGCACCGGCAGCCGCTCGGCCCCGCGCGGCACGGCCTCCGGCGCGAATGGCGGGGCGAAGACGTTGAGGTACAGGCAGTCCTCGTCCCCGGTCGGCGTGTCGGGCTTCGCGGACGGATCGGGGTTCAGGACGCTCGCGAACTGGACGCAGGGCGAGCCGAAGGCCAGCGCCTCGCGCACGCCCTGCCACGGCTCGGGCGGCCGCGGCGCGCGCCAGCGCAGCGGCCCCACGGGCGGAGCCGCGAAGGGCATCCCGCGCCAGACGTGGGCGCCGTGGGGCCCGGCGCTCCCGACGAGATCGCCGCCGGCGACACGGCGAAGGGTCGCCGGCTCCGCGGCGGGCGGGGCGGGCTCCGCCGCCCGCCCGCCGCAGGCGACTGCGAGCGTGCAGGCGAGCAGGGCGGCGCGCGCGGCGTCCCCGCGCGTCACGAGCGCGGCTCCGGGCCGGGGTCGCGCTTGTGGCGGCTCATGTGGCGGAAGTAGGCGACCAGCCCGTCGAGGTCGACGTCGGACAGGTGGGGGTGGGCGGGCATCGTGGTGTACCGGAAGCTCGCCGGATCGCGCACGTACTCCTTGATCTGCTGCGCGTCCCGGTACTCGACGATCGAGCGCGGGACGTTGAGCTCGGGGCCGACGCGGCCACCCTCGCCGTTCACCGCGTGGCACGAGACGCACTCGCGCCGGAAGATGGCGAAGCCGCGCTGGGCCGGATCGCCCGGCGCTGCTCCGCGCGGCACGGTGTGGGGGAAGCGCTCCTCGAAGCGGATCGTCTCGATGCGGGCGAGCTGATAGGGCCACGGGTAGCGGTGGGAGTCGTTCCGCCCCGCCCCGGTCCAGACGAGATAGAAGGGGCCCGCATCCACCTGGCGCCGGTCGATCGCCGCGAAGCCGCTCTCGCCCCGCTCGAGCTTCGCCGCGTCGTCGAGGGCGAGGTAGGCGCCCCCCTCGGCGAGCTGGCTACCCGGCGCGGTGCGCGCGTAGCCGTCGAGCGCCACGAAGAGGAAGTCCTCGCCGGCCAGCGCCGCGGGGCTGGCCCCGAAGCCGAGCTCGAACACGCGCGCGAGCGGACAGGCCGCGAAGCGCCGCGGCTCCTGGTAGTAGGGATCCTCCACGCTGACGGTGACGACGCCGCAGCGCGCGCGGAGCTCCGCCTTGGAGAGCGCCGTCTCCTTCCCGTCCGCGGCGCGGAACGTCAGCGTCGCGCTCTCGTCGCCGCGCGCCGGCAGCGTGAGGGCGACGGCGAGCAGGGAGACGAGCGCGGGCAGCCTCACGGGGCGAGAGGCTACCCTCGGCGTCGTGACCCGCGCCATCGTCGTCCGCTCCCACGGCGGCCCCGAGGTCCTCTGCGAGGGCGTCTCCAAGCTCCTCGCGCCGGGCCCGGGCCAGGTCTGCGTCGCGGTGCGCGCCGCCGGCGTCAACTTCATCGACGTCTACTTCCGCACCGGCCTCTACCCGCGGCCGCTGCCCTTCGTCGCGGGCCTCGAAGGGGCGGGCGTCGTCGAGACGGTCGGCCCGGGCGTGACGGGGCTCGCCGCGGGGGACCGCGTCGCCTGGGCGTCCGCGCCCGGCTCCTACGCCGCGCGCGTGGTGGCGCCCGCCGACGCGCTGGTGAAGATCCCCGCCGGTGTCTCCGACGAGATCGCCGCTGCGGCGATGCTCCAGGGCATGACCGCCCACTACCTGACCCACGGCGTGCGGCAGACGCGCCCCGGCGACGTAGCGCTGGTCCACGCGGCGGCGGGTGGAACCGGCATGCTGCTCGTGCAGCTGCTGAAGCGCGCGGGGGCGCGGGTGATCGGCACCTGCGGCAGCGCGGAGAAGGAGGCGCGCGCCCGCGCGGCCGGCTGCGACGAGGTGGTGCGCTACCGCGACGCGGACTTCGTGGCCGCGGTGCGGAGCGCGACGGGCGGACGCGGCGCCGACGTGGCGTACGACTCCGTCGGGCTCAGCACCTTCGAGGGCTCGCTCCAGAGCCTGCGCCCGCGGGGGCTGCTGGTGCTGTTCGGCCAGTCGAGCGGCCCGGTGCCGCCCTTCGACCTCCAGCGCCTCAACGCCGGCGGCTCGCTGTTCGTCACCCGCCCCTCGCTCGCGCACTACGTCGCGACGCGCGCCGAGCTCGAGGAGCGCGCGGGCGCCGTGCTCGGCGCCGCGGAGCGCGGCGAGCTCGAGGTGCGCATCGCGCGGCGCTTCCCGCTCGCGGAGGCGGCCGAGGCGCACCGGGTGCTCGAGGGCCGCGGCGCGAGTGGAAAGCTGCTGCTGATCCCCTAGGGCCGAACGCGGCTCACTCGCCGAGGATCTTCACCACCACTCGCTTCCGGCGCTGCCCGTCGAACTCCGCGTAGAAGACCTGCTCCCAGGGCCCCAGGTCGAGTCCGCCCTTCGTGACGGGCAGGATCGCCTGGTGGTGCACCAGCGTGCGCTTCAGGTGCGCATCGGCGTTGTCCTCGCCGGTCGCGTGGTGGCGGTAGTCGCCGCGGGGCGCGAGCCGCTCCAGCCACTCCAGCAGGTCGCGCTTCAGGCCGCTCTCCTCGTCGTTCACCCAGATGCCAGAGGTGATGTGCATGGCGGAGACCAGACACAAGCCCTCCATCACCTTCGACGCCGCGACGATCTTCGCCACGCGCTCGGTGATGTTCACGAGGGCATGGCGCTCGGGCGTCTCGAACCAGAGGTAGTCGGTGTGGCTGCGCACGCGAGGCCAGGGAGGCTACCCGGGGGCCCTGAAGATCGCGAACGCGCTGGTGTAGCCGTGCAGGAACGCGCGACCTTCGATGGGGCCGATCTCGCCGTTGCAGAAGAAGCCGCCGATCGGGACGTCCGCCACCTGCGTCCGGAAGGCCCGACTGTCGTGGTCCGGCTCGCCGTAGAGCGGGCTGCCGCGCCCGAGGCACGAGAACAGCAGCGCGCCGCGCACGTCCGGATGGCGCCCGTAGCGGGCGAGCCTCTCCCCGAGGTCCTGCGCGGCGCTCTCCGCGTCGCGCAGGTGGAACTGGACGACCTCGCGCTCGCGCAGCAGCGCCGCCACGCCGAGCGCGCCGCGTTCGGGGTCGGCGCCGGTCAGGTTCCGGACCAGGAAGTCGCCGCGCCCGTAGGCCTCGCGCTCGGCGCGCATCTCGACGCCCAGGAACAGCGAGTGGCGGAACAGCGCCTGCTCCGCCGCCGGCGCGGCGGCGTAGAGCTCGTTCAGGACGTCGAGAGGCCTGCGGCCGTCGACCTCCTCGAGCAGCGCGCCCTGGCAGCGCGTCACGAACATCGGCTGTCCGATCGGCCGGCAGCCCTGGGCGACGACGCTGTCGATCTCCAGCGGTCCGCGGAACGCCACGCCCACCACGCCGTCGCGGCGCAACGCGTCGCCGAGCCAGAGCGCGTTCGCGCCGGGGGCGTCGCCGCCGCTCGCGAGGCCGCCCACCACCGGGACGCCGGGCAGCCCTTCGTCGAAACCCACCAGCAGCGACTCGACGTCCGCGCTGAAGGGATCGGCGAGCAGCACGAGCTGCCACCCGTCTCCCGGCGCGATGCCGAGGGCTCGGGACAGGAAAGCGCGGGCGGCGCCCGGCGCGGGCAGCGCCTCGGGGCCGAGCTGGAAGGGCCGTAGCTCGACGCCCGGAAGCGACGCGCCGAAGAGCGCGAGCCCCGGCGCGTCCTCGAGCTCGCGGCCCCCGCCGATGACGCTGCGCGCGGTGCAGCCGAGGAGCAGGGCGCGGGGGAATCCCGCGCGCAGCCGCGCGGCCAGCTCGGCCGCGCGCGCCGCGTGCGCGGGCGACGCGAAGCAGGTCAGCAGATCCGGCTCGGCGCCGCCGAGCGCCTCGCGGAGCTCGCCCATCGCCCGCTCGAGGGCGCGGGCCGGCTCGGCGGCGGCCGACAGCGTCGACGCGAAGCGCACGCTCAGACGCTAGTGTGCGGCAGAAGCGCGCGCACGCCGCGCGCGCGGAGGAGCGCTCGGCGACCGGCAGGTGATGGAAGGCAGTCTGCTCGCGGAGCTCCTCCTCGTCATCGCGCTGGCGGCGGCCGGCGTCGCCCTCTTCGAGCGCGCGCGGCTCCCCGCGGTGGCGGGCTTCCTGGTGATCGGCGCCCTGGTCGGCCCCGGCGGGCTCGGCCTCGTGGACGATCCCGCGCGCGTGCGAGAGCTGGCGGAGCTCGGGGTGGTGTTCCTGCTGTTCGAGATCGGCCTCGAGCTGCCGCTGGAGCGCGTCCAGCGCCTCTGGCGCGTGTCCTTCGTGGCGGGAGCGCTGCAGGTCGCCGTCACCCTGGTCCTGGTCGCCGGCGTAGCGGTGGAGCTCGGGTGGCCCTGGCCGAGCGCTCTCGTGATCGGAGCGGTGGTGGCGATGTCGAGCACCGCGCTGGTGCTGGGGCTGCTGGCGGAGCGCGGTCAGCTCGACGCGCCGCACGGTCAGCTCGCGCTCGGCATCCTGCTGTTCCAGGACCTCTGCGTGGTGCCCTTCCTGCTCGCGGTGCCGATCCTCGCGGGAGAGCAGGGGGGCTCGCCGGCGGAGATCGCCCTCTCGGTGGGACGCGCGGCCGCCGCCCTCGCGCTGCTCGCCCTGGCGGCGCGTTTCGTGGTGCCGCGCCTGCTGGCGTGGGGGGCGGGCTCCCGGGACCTCTTCAGCCTGCTGGCGCTGCTCCTGGTCGTGGGCTCCGCCGTGGTGGCCGAGCAGGTCGGTTTGACCCTCGCCGTCGGCGCCTTCATCGGCGGCATGGTGGCGTCGTCGTCGCCCTACGCCCACCAGCTCTTCGCCGAGGTGCTGCCGCTGCGCGGCGCGCTGCTCGGTCTGTTCTTCACGGCGGTGGGCATGCTGTTCCAGCCCGGCGAGGCGCTGGCGGCGGCCGGCGGCGTGGCGGCCTACGTCGCGGCCGTACTGGTGGGCAAGGCGGCGGTCGTGGCGGCGCTGGTCGCGGTGCTGATGCGACGCGGGGTTCGCATCGGCGTGCTGGCCGGGCTGGCGCTCGCCCAGACCGGAGAGTTCTCCTTCGTGCTGGCGGCGAGCGCCACGGCCGCGGGCCTGCTGCCGACCTCGTTCCAGACCGTGTTCGTCGCCGGGTCGCTGATCACGCTGGTCGCGACGCCGTTCCTGTTCCGCGTCGCGCCCGCCCTGGCAACGGCGGCGTCGCGCCTCTTCGAGGAGGACGCCCCCGCTCCTGCCGAGGCCGTGCCGGAGGGCCTGCGCGACCACGCCGTGGTCATCGGCTTCGGCGTGGCCGGACGCAACGTGACGCGCGTGCTGCGCGCGGTGGGCGTGGAGAGCGTAGTCGTCGACGCCAATCCGCGAGCGCTGCGAACGGACGCGCCGGGGGCGCCGCGCGTGGTGTTCGGCGACGCGACCCGCGCGCCGCTCCTCGAGCGGGTGGGGATCTCGCGTGCGCGCCTCGCGATCGTGGCGGTCAACGATCCGCTCGCCACCCGCGAGATCGTCGCCCTGGTGCGGCAGCTGGCGCCCGGCGTGACCATCGCCGCCCGCACCCGCTACGTGCGCGACTCGGACCGCCTCGCGCGGTCGGGCGCGGCGGTCGTCGTGGCCGAGGAGCTCGAGGGTACCCTGAACCTCGTGGCCGAGGTGCTGCGCGTGATCGGCGTGGCCGAGAGCGCGGTGGCGCGCTTCGCGCGCGAGCTGCGCGAGGAGGGCTACCAGGCGCTGCGCGCGCCCGCCGAGGTCGCCCTCGATCCCTGGCTCGTGGAGCTGCTCGCCGAGCTGGCGCCCGAGTGGGTGACGGTGCCCGGCGACTTCCCCGGCCAGGCGACGCTGGCCGAGCTCGCGATCCGCACGCGCAGCGGAGCCAACGTGCTGGCCGTCGAGCGCGACGGCGTGGTGGAGCCGAACCCGCCGGCCTGGTTCGCGCTGCGCGCCGACGATCGCCTGCTGGCCCTCGGCACCGCAGAAGCCCAGGCGCGGCTGCGCGAGCTGCTCGGTTCGCGCGGTGCTACGACGTGACGATCCGGTAGAGCACGGTGCCGCGCGCGCAGACCCGGCCGTGCGCGGCGTCCGCTACCTCGACGTCCGCCCAGAAGGCGTCGGCGTCGCGCTGCACGAGGCGCCCGCAGGCGACCAGGTCGGCGTCCGGCGCCGGGGCGAGGATCTGCGCCTGGAGCGCCGGCGTCGAGGCCTTGAAGGGCCCCGGACCCGTCTCCGCCCAGGACGCCATCGCTCCCGTCGTGTCGAGCAGCGCCAGCACGGCGCCTTCGTGGTGCCCGCCGCTGGTGTCGCGGTTGGCCTCGGCGATCGGCATGGCGACGCGCGACCGGCCGCCGGCCATGTGCTCGACGCGGATGCCGCGCGCAGCCATGAACGGCAGCCGAGCCATCGCCGGCCCGAGGCGACCCGGCTCGGCAGCGCCGTCGTCGCCGGCGGCGCGCGGGAGCGCTGCGGGCGCCGCGGCGAAGCGGCCGCGCACCAGCGCGCTGGCGTGGGCGATCGACTTGCCGTCCGCGGTGGCGACGTCGACCTCCACGAAGCAGGCCTCCTTCCCGCGGCGCAGCAGCCGTGCCTCCGCGACCACCTCCTCGCCGAGCGCCGCGGCGAGGTAGCTCACCTGGAGGCCCGCGCTGTGCCAGGGCCCGCTCTCGGGCCCGAGCGCGCCGCGCGCCACCGCCTGGGCGCCGATCGACGCCAGCGACGCCGCGCAGCCGCCGTGCAGCGCCTTGCCCGGGTTGGCGTTCGCCTCGGCGAAGGGCAGGCGCAGCCGCACGCGGTCTTCGCTCAGGGTCTCGGCGCGCACGCCGAGGGCGCGCGCGTAGGGCGCGTCCTCCACCCACGCCCGCAGGTCCATTCAGCTCCGCCCGGGCACGAGGCAGGAGTGGATCGACTCGACGCCCGGGATCTCGCGGGCGAGCGTGCGGATCGCCAGCTCCGCGTCGCGCAGCGCGAAGTCGTGGGTGTGGAGCTTCGCGAGCGGCAGACGGCCCGACTCGATCAGCCGGATCGCCGCCCGGTAGCCCGACGAGGTGACGCCGATCGCGCCGCGCAGGGTGATCTCCTTCAGCACGAGCTTGTCGGAGACGAAATCGGGCACGGGCTTGAAGCCTTTCGTCCCCGCCAGGATCACGCGCCCGCCCGGCGCCGCGTAGTCGAGCGCCTCGGCCACGGGTGCGGTGGCGTAGGGCGTCACGTCGATCACCACGTCGGCCCCGCGTCCTCCGGTGAGCTCGCGCACGCGGTGCTTCACGTCTTCGTTCTCGACGTCGATGGTGTGGTCGGCGCCGAACGCCCGGGCGAGCGCGAGCTTGTGCGCGTCCGCGGCGAGGCCGGTCACGAGGATCGGGCCGGCGCCGACCTCGCGGCAGGCGATCACGCTCGCGAGGCCGCGCTGGCCGGGGCCGAGGATCAGCACCGTGTCGCCGGGCTTCGTCTCGGGGAGCTCGACGGCCCAGCGAAAGCCCGCTCCGAGCGGGTTGAAGAGCACGGCGAGCTCGGGGGGCACCGCCGGGTCGATGCGGTGCACCACGGAGTTCGGGTCGAGCACCATGTACTCCGCATAGGCGCCCCAGAGGCCGTGGCCCTCCGACAGCGGAATGTAGGAGTAGATGCGGCGCGCGCGGCACAGCGTGTAGCTGCCCGCGAGGCACGCCGCGCAGAAGCGGCAGGAGATCACGTTCTCGACCGCGACGCGGTCGCCCACGTCCACTCCCCAGCGCCGCGCCGCGCGGTCGCCGATCGCCTCGATGATCCCGACGGGCTCGTGGCCGGGGATCACCGGCAGCGGCGTGCGCAGCACGCCCTCGAACTGCTCGTAGTCGCTGCCGCAGATGCCGCAGGCCTCGACGCGCAGCAGCGCGCCGTCGTCGCCGATCTCGGGCACGGGCAGCTCGCGCGGCTCGAGGCGGCGCGGTGCGGTCAGCACCATGGCGAAGGTGCGGCGCGGCATGGCCGGACAAGCGTACGAGACGGGCGCGGATCGCGCCCGGGCGGACCCGCGACGGCCGCCGGCTGGCGCTCGTGCCGCACGGCGTGCCAACCTGGCTCCGCCGCGCGTCCCGGCGCGCGGCGCCGAGGAAGCGGAAATGGCTGCGCTCCGGCTCCTGCCCTGCATCGCGCCGGACCTCGCCTACTCGCTGAAAGAGCTCGCCGAGCTGCGGCGGCGGCGCGGCGCTCTCGAGGGAGCGCGCGAGCTCTGGGAGCAGCTCGTGGCCCTCCCCCACGAAGGGAAGCCGAAGCAGCTCGAGCCTCGCGCGATCGCGCTCGGAGGGCTGGCCGGGCTCGCGCGCGACGCCGGGAGGACCGAGGACGCGGATCGGCTCTTCCGCGAGGCGATCACGCAGGGAAGCACGACCGCGGAGCCCTTCTGGGAGCTGCGGCGCGAGTATGCGGCGTTCCTGCGCGCCCAGGGGCGCGAAGACGAGGCGGAGCGCGTGGAGGCGGCGATCGGCGAGACGCCGCCCCTCGCGTCGCACTACCTCTGGAACGTCGGCGTCTGGCGGGCCGGGCTCGACCCGTTCGACGAACGCTCCGCCTGGCGCTGGCCCGACGACCGCATGCCGCTGCGCGTCTACCTCCCCGAGCCACCCGAGGACGCGGCGGGCGGCGCCGGCGGCGAGGCCGTACGCCGCGCGGTGGTGGAGGCGGTCGAGTCCTGGGCCGACGCGGTGCGGCCGGGCGTCCCGTCGTTCCGCTTCGTCGACTCGCGCTGGCGGCCGGCGGACCTCCGCTTCCGCTGGGCGCGCCGCCTCCGCCAGCTCCGCCTCGGCGAGACGCGCGCGGTGAACGCGAAGCGCATCCGGATCACCTCGATCCAGATCGCGACGCAGTGGGACCCGCGCGTGGCCGCGCCGCTCGAGGGCCTGGCGTGCGTGGTCCGCCACGAGATCGGGCACGCCCTCGGACTCCGGGGTCACAGCCCGAAGCCGAGCGATCTGATGTACGCGGGCTACTTCGACTCCCGGAAAGCCAAGCGGAGCGACTGCCGCCAGACGGAGCGCGACCTCGAGACGCTGCGCCTGCTCTACGGGATGGAGCCGCAGGAGACGATCCTCCGGCTCGGGCTTCCCTAGCCGACCGGCGGAGTGGCCGCGGGTGCGATACACAAACGCACCGCGATGCCCCGGCACCCCCTGCGCGCGGCGACTGCGATCTGCGGCCTCGGCCTCACCGAGGTAGGCCGCGTCTACGACCGCACGCCGACCGACTTCGCCGTGGAGGCGGTGCGCCTCGCCGTGGCGGACGCCGGACTCGAGCTCGGCGAGCTCGACGGGCTGCTGGTGAGCGCGGGCATCTCGAGCGGCCCGGACCTCTCGTTGGCCCACGCCCTGGGCCTGCCGGAACTGCGCCTCTACACCCAGATGAACGCCTTCGGCTCGACGGCCGGCCAGCTCGTGCAGTACGCCGCCTTCGCGGTGGCGAACGGGTTGGCGCGCCACGTGGCCTGCGTGTTCGCCGACGCGCCGCTGGTGCGCGGCGAGAGCAGCGGCCGCGCTTACGCAGGCGCGCGCCGAGCGTCGCGCGGCTTCTCGGGGCTGGCGGGCGCCTACGGCTACGGCGGCCCGATCCCCTGGTACGCGATGGCCGCCCAGCGTCACATGGACCTCTACGGCACCACCCAGGACCAGCTCGGCGCCATCGCGGTGTCGACGCGGGCGTGGGCCGCGGGGAACCCGCGCGCGGCGCTGCGCGACCCGATCACGCTCGAGGATCACCGCGCTTCGCCCTGGGTCGTCGAGCCCTTCCACGTGCTCGACTGCTGTCTGGTCTCGAACGGCGGCGCCTGCGTGGTGGTGACGAGCGCCGAGCGCGCGCGCGACCTGCGGCGACCGCCCGTCTACGTGCACGGCATGGGGCAGGCCCACCGCTTCGAGCTCGGCCGCGCCGACCTCGAGACCGCGACGCGCACGCCCGGCGCGCTGAGCAGCCGCACGGCCTTCGCGATGGCCGACTGTACGCCCGCGGAGGTGAGCGTCTGCCAGATCTACGACTGCTACACCTACACGGTGCTCGTCACCCTCGAGGACTACGGCTTCTGCGAGAAGGGGGAAGGCGGTCCCTTCGTCGCCGACGGCCGCCTCGGCCCCGGCGGGGCGCTGCCGACGAACACCGGCGGCGGCGAGCTGTCCTCCTTCTACCTCTGGGGCATGACGCCGCTCTCCGAGGCGATCATCCAGGGCCGCGGCGACGGAGGCGCGCGCCAGGTGCCCGACAATCGACGCATCGTGGTGTCGGGAAACGGCGGGCTGCTGAACCACCACGCCACCCTCGTGCTCTCGCCGGAGGCGTCGTGAGCGACGCGTCGCCGCTCCTCGAGCCCGACGAGCGCTCGGCGCCCTTCTTCGAAGCCGCCGCGCGCGGAAAGCTCCTGCTCCAGCGCTGCGAAGCCTGCGGGGCGTGGCACTTTCCGCCGCGCCGCCGCTGTTCGCGCTGCGGCGGCGTCGCGCTCGCCTTCGCCGAGGCCTCGGGGCGCGGCGTGGTCCACAGCCACGCGCTCGCGCATCGAGCCTCGCACCCGGCGCTCCGCGAGCGGCTGCCGCTCGCGCTGGTGGCGGTCGACCTCGAGGAGGGCGTGCGCATGCTGGCGCGGCTGGCCGCGGGCTCGCCCCCGGTGCGCGCCGGCACGCGCGTGCAGGTGGAGTTCGAGCCGCTCGGCGAGGGCGCCGCGCTGCCGATCTTTCGCCCGACCCGCTGATCGTTTCCGACGCCTAGTGGAGGCGCAGGTCGAGGGGCAGGTCCAGCGGCAGGCGATCGACCTCGACGTTCCCGTCGGCGCCGCCGAGGACCTGCGGGACCAGCCCGCCGCTCGACACGTCGATCGCGATCCCCTCGGACTCCGCGGCGAGGGCGAGCGCGGCGGGCGTGACCGCCGTGTCGAGGGTCACCCCCGTCCCGACCTGGCCCGGCGACGCCTGCAGCTGGAGCGCCGCTCCGCCGGCGCCGCCAGCGCCGAGAGACGTGTCGGCGGCCAGCTGGGACGGAGCGACCTGGAGCTGCAGCGCCGCCGCGGCGGGTCCGGCGCCGAGCGACGTACCGAGATCGGCGCTGGCGGCCGGCGCGTCCACGCGCACGTTCGCATCGAGGCCGTCGGCCTCGAGCTGCACGCCGGCGTCGGCGGCTAGGCCGCCGACCGATGCGCTCGTGCCGAGCGACCCCTGGAAGTCACCGGGCGCGAGATCGCCGAGCACGTCGCTCACCGGCGTGGGCTCGACGTCCGCGGCCACGACGACCCCCGGGCCTGCCGCCTCTTCGGCGGCCGGCTCGGCCGGAGCGGAGGGAGCAGGCTGCGGCGGCGGCGGCTCGCTCGAAGCGGGCGCAGCGCGCGGGGCGCGCGCGATCTCGCGCGGAGCCGCGGCGATCGGCTCGGCGGCGAGGGACGGGGTCGGGCTCGCCGTGGGAGCGTGGACGAGCCGCGCGCCGGTACGCCGCGGCTCGGCGGCGGCGCCCCGAACGGAGGGGGCGCGCTCGGCGGGACCGACGCGCTCGGCGATCGAGCGCGGTGCCTCCGCGGCGGCCGTCAGCCAGGCCGGGAGGTCGCTGGCGAGGGCGCTCGGCCATGCGCCCGCGTCGGCGCGCAGCAGGAGCCACGCGAGGGCGAGGAGCAGGGCGACGGCGGTCCCGGTCCAGCGGGCGACCCGCCGGCGGCGGCGCGAGAGGCGCTCGCGGGCACTCGGCGCGTTGGAAAGGGACGACGGCGGGATGGGGGCCGGAATGGCAGGGTCCTCCGCTGCGAGGCCCCCTCCAGGTCTCGATGCCTCCTGTCCATCGGCGATCGGGCTCGCGCCCTGTCCCCCGAGGGGACCGGCGGTCAGAGCCCCAGATCCAGCAGCCCGGGTGCCAGCTCGTCGATCACGTCGATCAGCTCGTCCACGGGGACCTGGTCCAGCGGAACGTCCTCCAGCAGGCCCCCGTTCAGGACCTCGTCGAGGGCTTCGCCCAGGTCACCGCGAGTGGCGTCTCCGAGCAGGTCGCCGAGGCTGCCGAGGTCGTCGTCGCCGAGCGCCTCCGCCAGGCTCTCGCGTAGCCCGGGGGTCGCCAGCACGCGCAGGTCGACCGACGAGGCGTCACCCAGCGTCGTCCCGAGGGCGTCGTCGCGCTCGACGACCTCCGCGGCGACGCTCGGGATGCCGAGCTCCGTCAGCGTGGTTCCGCCGTGCGAGCCGGAGCCCGGGTTCGCACGGGGAATCCACTCGGCGGGATCGAGGGGCGCCGCGCCCTCGGCCGGGCGCAGCTCGGCCAGCGCCAGCTCCCGGGTGCGGAAATCCGAGGGAGCCAGGCCCTCCAGCACGTCCAGGGCGCGGCCCGGGCGCGCCTGCAGCAGCGCCGCGAGCGCGCAGAGCGTGACGCAGAATCGTGTCATCGCGCCCACCTCCCGGGTCCCAGCCCGACCGTCACGTAGCTGCCGACGATCTGGCGGTCGTAATCGAAGAGCGAGTAGTTCGACTCGCTGTCGAGGTAGCTGTAGAGCACGCCGATGCGAACCCGGTCGGCGATCTTGCGCTCGAGCCCAACCTCGACGCGCGCCACCTGGTCGCGCCGGTGACGGCTGCGCGTCGGGTACTCGCGGTTCAGGTAGAGCGCGAAGGGCTCCGGCACGCTCGAGCTGTGGCGGTACGGCCGGTAGGCCCAGGATCCGTCGATGCGAAGCTCGAGCCCGAAGGGCAGCGCGCTGCGCGTGCCGAGGCGCAGCTCGTGGGCGGCGTAGGACTGCTCCTTGCCCTCGGCCCAGTAGCGGTAGTAGGTATACCCGAGCGAAAGCTCGCTGCGCAGGCGCACGAGCGGGATGCTGTGCAGAACGCCCGCCGCGGTGCCGTACCCGTCGCGGTCTCGGGAGTCGCTCTCGTCGACGCCGCGGGCGCCGCAGACGAAGGACAGCGGCGAGGGGCAGAGCGACAGCGCCACGCCGCGGCCGTCGGGAACGTCGATGTCGTGCACCTTGTAGTCGTAGGTGTAGAGGCGGCCGAACAGCTGGCTCACGCCGAGTCGGCCGAAGGAGCGGATGGCGCTCGCCGTCGCTCCGTGGGCCTGGAGGAAGGAGTCCTCGTCGACGAAGGCCCAGCCGAAGTCGTAGGCGAGGCGCAGCGTGGTGGGCGCGTCGAGCCGCCGGTCGAGCCAGAGGCCGACCGTCGGGAGCTGGACGTCGAGGGCGCCGAGCTCGTCGTGGGCGGTGCCGGAGTAGGTGAGCCACGCCCCCGAGGACCAGGCGCCGCTGCGCCACCACTCGCTGCCCGCCTCGAGCCGCCACATGCCGCGCGTGTCGCGCTGGCTCGAGACCTCGCGCGCGAGCGGAGTGTCGCCGGCGCGCAGCACGACGTTGTCGTCGTACTCGTAGCCGGCGGTCAGCCGGAGCCACCAAGGGCGCACGCGCTCCGCCGCGGCGCCGCGCAGCAGCGCCTCGGCCTGCCTGGCCCAGGACGAGCCCGGCGCGACCGCCGCCAGGCGAGCCAGCGCCTCGCGCCCGCGGGCGTCGTCCCCGGCGCGCAGCCACGCCACGCCCGCCCAGTAGGCGGCGATCGGCGCGGCGCTGCCCTCCTGGATGCCGGCCAGCAGGCGCGCGGCGTCCTGCGCGTCGCCGCGCGCGAGGACTGCGAGCCCGCGGTAGAGGCGCGCCTCGGGCCGCTGGGCGAGCGGGGCCGCCGCGTCGAGGGCGGCCTCCGTGCCGGCGGTGTCGCCCAGGTGGAAGCGCGCGATGGCGAGATGGAGCCAGGCCTCGGCCTGGGCGGGGTCGCGCTCCACCAGCGCCGCCAGCAGGTCGGCCGCCTCGGCGTGGCGGCGCAGGCGGATCAGGCACTGCGCCTCGAGCAGGGTCCGCTCGGGGCGGGGCTGCGCGGCGCGCAGCGCCGCGAGCCCGGGCAGCGCCTCCTCGCAGCGGCCGGCGCGCGCGAGCACCTCGGCCTGCGGGGCGCCCTCGGCGCGGGCGCCCGCCGCGAGGGCGAGCAGCCCGCCGAGGGCCGCGCTCGCGATTCGACGTCTGGCGCGGCGGGCTTCCATTCTAGGCCTCCTCTTCGACCAGAGGGAGCGAGAGCGTGAGCACGGACCCCTCTCCGAGCCGGCTGCGCGCGACGACGTCGCCGCCGTGGGCGGTCGCGATCTCCTTCACGAGCGCGAGGCCGAGGCCGGTGCCGCCGATGCCGCGCGTCGCGGTGTTGTCGGCGCGGTAGAACTTCGTGAACAGCCGCTCGAGGGTCTCCTCGGACATCCCGATCCCTTCGTCGCGCACGCGCACCTGCGCGCTGCCGCCCGCGCGCTCGGCGCACAGCTGCACGGCGCCGCCGTCGGGCGAGTACTTGAAGGCGTTCGACAGCAGGTTCAGCACCGCCTGCTCCAGGCGGTCCCGGTCGGCCCGCACGGGCAGCGGGGCGCGCGGCAGGTCGACGGCCAGCCGGTGCTTCTCGCTGCTGGCGCCGACCACGGTCGCGGCGTGCTCCAGGATCTCGCGCAGATCGAGCCGCTCGAACCGGTATTTGGGGCCGCGCGCCTCGAGGCGCTGGAGGTCCAGGAAGTCGTCGATCATCTTGCCGAGCCGCAGGATCTCTTTCTGCAGGATCTCGAGGAACTCGCGGCGCTCTTCCGCGGGGAACTCCCGCATCAGCATCAACTCGACGAAGCCTCGGATGCTGGCGAGCGGCGTGCGGAGCTCGTGGCTCACCGTGGACACCAGCTCGTCCTTCAGACGGTCGATCGCCTTGCGCTCGGTGATGTCGCGCACGTGGGCCGTGAATACGGGATGCCGCCCCACGTCGATCCGCGCGATCGAGAGCTCGGCGGCGAAGCGAGAGCCGTCGGCGCGCAGCGCCTCCACCTCGATGCGCGCGTCCCCGAGCGGCCGCCGGCCGGTCTCGAGGCAGCCGCGGAAGGCCTCGAGGTGCCGCGCGCGCAGCTCCGGCGGCACGATCAGCTCGGCCAACGGGCGGCCGAGGGCGTCCTCCCGGCCGACGCCGAAGGCCTGCTCCGCGGCGGGGTTCCACTCGAGGACGCGGCCCTCGTGGTCGGCGGTGATCACGCAGTCGAGCGCCGTTTCCAGCACCGCCTGCTTGCGCGCCTCGCTGACCTTCAGCGCTTCTTCGGCGCGGCGGCGATCCACGACGGCGCCCATCTGACCGCCGAGCGCGTCGAGCACTGGGAGCGGCGCCCAGTGCGTCGCCTGGCGCGCGCTGGCGAGCAGCACGACCCCGATCACGCGCTGGCCGAGGCGGATCGGGATGCCGACCGCGCGCCGGCAGGGCGAGGCGGCGGCGAGCCGGGCGCACCAGGGGTCGGGGTCGGCGCCGAGGTCGGCGACGGCGATCGTCTCGCCCTGGCTGAAGACGCGGCCGGGCAGGCCGACGCCGCGGCCGAAGCTGCGGGGCCGCGCGTCGCCGGGAGCGTCGTGCGGCTCGCCGCCCAGGCTCCAGCTCGCCGTGCGGCGCACGAGCTGGAACTGCTCGTCGCCCCACCAGACCTCTCCGTGTTCCCAGTGGAGCTCGCGGCAGAGCACCTCCAGCACGGCGCGCAGCGCGGCCTCCAGGCTGCTGGTCTCGGCCAGCGCGCGCGCGATCTCGGCCTGGATCGCGGCCTCTGTCTCGGCCACCTTGCGGGCGGTGACGTCCACCGCGACGCCCTCGACGCCGATCGGCACGCCGTCCCGCTGCACCAGCCGCTCGTGAACCTCGAGCCAGAGCGGCCGCCCGTCGCGCCGGCGCGCCAGCACCTCGCGGCGTGGCCCGATGCGGTCGCCTTCGGCGGCGCGCTGCACCGCCGTGTGCAGCGCGACGAGCGGGTCGGCGTCGAGCAGCTGCGCAATCGAGAGCGACGTCACCTCGGCGGCGGAGTAGCCGAGCAGGCGCAGGCCCTCCTCGTTCACCCATTCGAGCCGGCCGCTCAGGTCGTGCCGGTAGTGGACGTCGTGGGTGCGCTCGACGAGGTCGCGGAAGCTCGCGCTGACCGAGTCGAGGGCCGCGCTCGTCTCTCGCAGGCGGTCTCCCAGCAGCGCGCTCCGCGACGCGAGCCGGAAGGCGCGGGCCTCGAGCCACGCGATCGCGGCGGCCGCCGCCATGGCCAGAGCGGCCAGCAGGCGCCGAGCCAGCTCGAGCTCGCCGGCGTCGAGCTCGAGGGGCCGGAGCGGCCCCACCCAGCGCGCCAGGAAGTCGAGGGTCAGGGTCCACTGCTCGGGCAGCGGCCAGGCGCGGATCAGGCGGAAGGCGAGCCAGCCGGCCAGGGCTGCGAGCAGGGGGGCCAGCAAGCGTCGCGCCATCGCCCGGCCCCCCTCACGCGCCGTCGTCCCCGAACCGCTCGACGATGCGCGCGAAGCGGTCGGCGATCGAGCGGAACGCCTTCAGCACGACCGGGTCGAAGTGGTCGGGAGAGGTGCGGCCGTCTCCTTCGAGAATGCAGCGCAGCGCCGCCTCGTGGGTGAAGGCGGGCTTGTAGGGGCGCCGGGAGCGGAGCGCGTCGTAGGTGTCCGCGAGCTTCACGATGCGGCCGCAGATCGGGATCGCCCCTCCGGCGAGGCGCTGCGGGTAGCCGCTGCCGTCGAAGTTCTCGTGGTGGGTGAGCGCGACGAGCCGCGCGGTCTCGATCAGCTCGGAGTTCGAGCCGCGCAGCAGGCTGGCGCCGATCGCCGGGTGGCGGCGCATCAGGCGCCACTCCTCGTCGTCGAGGGGGCCCGCCTTGCGCAGCACGGCGTCGGGGATCCCGATCTTGCCGAGGTCGTGGAGCGGCGCCGCGACGGCGATGCGCCTGGCCTCGTCCGTGGGGATCGCGAGGGCTTCGCAGAGCGCTTCGGTGTAGTGGCGCAGGCGGTCGCAGTGGGCGGCGGTCTCGTCGTCGCGGAACTCGGCGGCGCGCGCCAGGCGCAGCAGCGTGTCCCCGTAGGCGGATTCCAGCTCGCGCCGGCGCTCGCGCTCCAGGCTCAGCAGCTTGCGGAAGTCGTCGACGAAGGCCTCGAGCTGGCGCTGGGCCGCCGCGAGCTGCCGGCTGGTGTCCTGCTCGCGCACGATCACCTCGCGCAGCGCCCGCGCGGACACCTCGAGCTGGAGGCGGCGGAAGTCCGGCTCGTCGGAGAGATCGCTCTCGGAGCCGCCGCTCACGGCTCTTCTTCCTCGAGCACGCGCTCGACCAGCTGGATCAGCTCGAGGGGGCTGAAGGGCTTCACCAGGTACGCGCTCACGCCCTGCTGGAGCGCCAGGCTGCGGTCGATCTGCTGCGAGCGGGCGGTCAGCATGATCACGCGGATCGCGGCGGTGTCGGGTTCCTCGCGCAGCGCCTCGAGCACCTGGAAGCCCGAGAGCCGCGGCATCGCCCAGTCGAGCACGATCAGGTCGGGACGCTCCTTGCGCGCCCGGGCCAGGGCCTCGTGGCCGTCCGCCGCCTCCAGGATGCGGTAGTCGTCCTCGGTCAGGGTCTTGCGCACGAGGAGCCGCAGATGCGCCTCGTCGTCGGCGATCAGGATGGTCCTCAAGCGGGGCTCCACGGGGGTGCAGGCCGGCACCCGAGCCATCGGACGGAGCGCCTCCGGGATTGAGCGAGACCCCCCCGCGGGGATCGAGTTCAGACGCGGCGCGCGATCGCCTTGCGCAGCTCGCCGTACCAGAGCACGACGCTGGCCATCGCGGTGCAGACGAGCCACTGCGCGGGCTCGAGCGGCACGGTTCCGAAAGCGCGGTTCAGGAAGCCGAGGTGGACGACGGCGACCTGCAGCGCCACCGACAGCGCGATCGCGCCCCACAGCCAGCCGTTCGTGAACAGGTGACGGAACGCGCTGGTGTCCTGCGAGCGCGCGTTGAGGCAGTTGAAGAGCTGCGCGAAGACCAGCACGCTGAAGCCGGCCGTGCGGGCGTTGTCCAGGCCCTGCGCGCCTTCGACGAGCCCACCCGGCAGGTACAGGTCGATGGTCAGCAGCGTGACGGCCGCCATCACCACGCCGAGCTCGAAGACGTCGGTCCACATGCGCCGGTCGATCACGCGATCGCTCGGGCGGCGCGGCTTGCGAGCCATGATGTCGTCGGCCGGGGGGTCGACGCCCATTGCCAGCGCCGGTCCGGAGTCCGTGATCAGGTTGATCCACAAGATCTGGGTCGCGAGCAGCGGCAACGCCACTGCCTCGCCCGATCCGCTCAGCCCGATCGCGCCGGCGAGCACCACCCCGAAGAACACGGTCAGCACCTCGCCCATGTTCGACGACAGCAGGTAGCGCAGGAACTTCCGGATGTTGTCGAGGATGCCGCGGCCCTCGCGCACCGCCTCCACGATCGTCGCAAAGTTGTCGTCGGCGAGGATCATCTTCGCGGCTTCCTTCGTGACCTCGGTGCCGGTCACGCCCATCGCGATGCCGATGTCGGCCGACTTGAGCGCGGGCGCATCGTTGACGCCGTCGCCGGTCATCGCGACGACCTGCCCGTCGGCCTGCAGCGCGTCGACGATGCGCAGCTTGTGCTTCGGCGCGACGCGCGCGTAGACGGTGGCGGCGCGCGCCGCCGCGGCGAGGGCAGCGTCATCGAGCGCGTCGACCTCCTGCCCGGTCAGCAAGGTGGCGCCGGGCGCCAGGATGCCGAGATCCTCTGCGATCCGCGCGGCCGTCCGCGGGTGATCGCCGGTGATCATGACCACGCGGATCCCGGCGCGGTGGGCCTCGCGGATGGCGTCGGCCGCCTCCTCGCGCGGCGGATCGATGATGCCGACCGTGCCGACGAAGATGAGGTCGTGCTCGAGCTGCGCTCCGGCGCTCGCGTCCTCGCCCGGCTCGAGCGGACGGTAGGCGACCGCGAGGGCGCGCAGCGCGTCGCCGGTCAGTGCGTCGACGTCGGCGAGGACCCGCGCTCGGCGCACCTCGTCGAGCGGCGCCACGTCCATGCCCTCGCGGACGCGGGTGCAACGGGCGAGCAGCACGTCCGGCGCGCCCTTGCTGATCACCACCAGCGAGTCGCCGTGCTCGTGGTCGACCTCGACCGACGACATCATCTTGCGCTCGGACGTGAAGGGGACGACGGCGACGCGATCGAAGCGCCGCTGGCGGCGCTCGGAGAGGCCCAGCTTCCGCTCGGCGACCAGGAACGCCGCCTCCGTCGGATCGCCCTGGATCGTCCACTCGCCCTCGGCGGTCCGCTGGAGCTCCGCATCCCCGGCGAGGCTCCCGCCGCTCAGCACGACGATGTTCTCGGCGAGGAGCGGGCCGGCCACGGGCGCGCCGCTCCCGTGCTCGACGCGCCCTTCCGGCAGGTAGCCGGCGCCCCGGATCTCGGTGACGCCGGAGGCGGTCATCACGCGCCGGATCGTCATCTCCGAACGGGTCAGCGTGCCCGTCTTGTCCGAGCAGATCACCGACGCGGAGCCGAGCGTCTCGACCGACGAGAGCTTCTTCACGATCGCGTTGTGCTTCGCCAGGCGCTGTACGCCGAGCGCGAGCACGACGGAGAGGATCGCCGGAAGCCCCTCGGGCACGGCCGCGACGGCCAGCGACACCCCGAGCAGGAGCACCGCGACGACGTCGGCGAGCCCGCGGATCTCCGAGATCCAGAGCACGGTCGCGACGACGACGGAGGCGATCGCCAGGACGGCCAGGCCGAGCATGCGACCGATCCGAGCGACCTCGGTCTGCAGCGGCGTCGGGTCCTCTCGGGTCGCCTCGAGCAGCGCGGCGATCGCGCCCATCTCGGTTCCCATGCCGGTGGCCGTGACGAGCGCGCGGCCCGCTCCCTCCACGACGGCGGTGCCCTTGAAGACCATGTCGACGCGGTCGCCGAGCACGGCGGGGCCGGGAAGCGTGGCGGCATGCTTGGCCACGGGGACGCTCTCGCCGGTCAGCGAGGCTTCCTGCACGCGCAGCGAGTCCGCCTGCACCAGTCGCGCGTCCGCTCCGATCGCATCGCCTTCGGCGAGCACGAGGAGGTCGCCGCGGACGAGCTGCGCGCTCGGCAGGCGCACGAGGCGTCCATCGCGGACGACCGAGGACGTCACGGCCGTCAGCTTCGCGAGGGCGGCGACCGCCCGCTCGGCCTTCGCCTCCTGGACGTAGCCGAGGATCGCGTTCATGAGGACGATCGACGCGATCACGAGCGCGTCGACGGGCCAGCCCTCGCGACCGCCGAGGTACCACGCGGCCAGGGAGATGCCGATGGCGGCGAGCAGCAGGTAGACGAGCGGATCCTGGAAGTGCGCGAGCATGCGCCGCCAGGTGGGCACGGGCGGCGCCGCGCGCAGCTCGTTCGGCCCCTCGCTGGCGAGCCGCCGCGCCGCTTCCTGCGCGCTCAGCCCTTTCTCGACATCCGCCGCGAGGGCGCTGCACACGCTGGGGACGTCCATCAGCGACGGGTCGTCGAGTGCTCCGGGCTCTCGGTCCGGCTTGTCGCCGATCATCGTTCGAGTATAGGCGGACGGGCCCGCCGGACGGGCCGGGCGCTGGGCCGTCTCGCCGCCGCGACCGGATCAGCCCGTCGAGTAGAAGAGCCGGCCGTCGCTCTCGCGCCGCGCCTCGGCCATGCCGAGCAGCCGCAGGTGCTCGAGGTGCGCGAAGGTCTCGCTCTCGGCCATCGCTCCCCAGCTCCGGGGCTTGAACAGCCGCTGCGAGAACGCCTCCACCGGGGCGAGGCCGAGCTCGCGGCCGATCGCCTTCACCTTCTCGAGGCGCTCGACGTGGTGCTTCTCGATGGCTCGGCAGCGCTCGGCGAGGTCGGTGAAGGGGTGGCCGTGGGCCGGGAGTACCTGCTGCACCGGCTGGATCGTCGCCACGCGCTCGAGGGACTCGAAGAAGGCCGCGAGCGGGTCGGCGTGCAGGCTGACGCCCGAGATGTGCGGCGTGATCGTCGGCAGCACGTGGTCGCCCGCGAGGAACACGCCCTCCTCGGGATCGTGCAGGCAGAAGTGGTCCTCGGTGTGGCCGGGGGTGTGGACCACGAACCAGTCGCGGCCGGCGAGCCGCAGCACGTCGCCCCCCGACACCGGATCCGAGATGCGCGGCACGAAGGAGAGGCGGCCCAGCAGGCGCGCGAGCCGCCAGCGCATGCGCATCTTGAGGGGCGGCCGGGGCGGCTCGCCGCCCCATGGCGTGCGCCCCTGCTTCCAGGGCGGGCGCGGCGCATGGCCCGCCGCGTCGCGCGTGGGCGACGGCTCGCGCGGCTCCTGCGTCCGGCGCTCCGCGTGGGCGGCGAGGTCGTCGACCGAAACCTCGGGCTGCCCGTGGGTGGCCTCCGCCACGCCGAAGCGGAAGCTGCGGTGCGCGATGACGCGCGCGCCGGACTCCTTCGCGAAGCGCGTCGCGCCGCCGAAGTGATCGGGATGGGAGTGCGTGACGACGACGGTGTGCACGTCCTTCACGCGCAGGCCCGCGCGCCGGAGGCGCTGCTGGAGCGTCTTCCAGGTGGCGGAGCCGGGCATCCCGGGGTCGACCACCGCCGCGCCGCGCTCGTCGAGCAGCGCGTAGCAGTTGACGTGGCCGAGGCCGGGCATGCGGATCGGCAGCTCCATCCGCAGCACGCCGGGCGCGACCTCGGTCACCTCCTCGCGCGCGGACTCCTGCTCCTGCTTGTGCGCCCGAACCATGGAGGACGAACGCTAGCACGCTCGGCGCCCCTAGCCGGCCCGCGCCCGCGCCGCGACGAAGCGCCGGTAGCGCTCGGGGGGCAGGAAAGCCAGCCACATGCTGAGCGCCGCCGAGATGCCGAGCGGCCCGATCAGCGCGCCGCCGTAGCGCCAGGTGGTGAGGTCGATGCCGGCGGCCAGCGCGCCGAGCGAGAGCGCGTTGAGGATCTGGGCGGCCACGATCGCGATGGCCCAGAGCCGCACGCGGTCGGCGATCAGCGGATCCGCGAGGCCGAGCGCCATGCGCTTGCGCAGCTTTCGCGCGTAGGAGACGGATTCGAAGGCCGCCCACGCGAGCGAGAAAGCGGCCAGGACCTCGAGGCCGTGCATCCCGCCGCCGCGATTCGAAGCCGCCGCGAGGAAGCCCGGCGTGAACGCCTGCCACACGAAGCAGCCGACGCTGCAAGCGGCGAGCCCGCCCACGCAGCGCAGCGCCCAGGCGCGGTCCGGCCGGAACACCTTCCAGTTGAAGGTGGCGATGCCCGTGGTGCCGACGCCCATGCAGAACATCGACACGGCGGCGAGGGCGACCCGCGCGATCACGTCGAGCTCGGGGGCTCCGCGCGCCACCGCCGCGGCCGGATAGCCGAGGCCTCCCATCAGGAGCAATGCGATGCCGACGGAGAACTCAGGGAGCTCGCCGGTGCGCACCGCGAGGAGCAGCAGCCGGGCGCCTACGGCGAGGCTGGCCAGGACGAATGCGCCCCCTCCCAGCGCCGCAAGCGTTTCCATGGGCTTTCTCCGATCGCCCCCTCGGTGCTTCTACGGATCGGATTGCCCCTCGGGTCGCTTGAGCGTCAGCCCCCTCCCCACGGGGCGACGAGCGGCCAGGGGCGCGCCTCCTCGAGTTCGGCCGCGGTCTGCAGCAGCAGCGCTTCGCCGCCGGTCGGCCCGACGAGCTGGACGCCGATCGGGAGGCCCTCGCGCGAGGTCGTGGCCGGAACGGAGAGGGCCGGCTGGCCGGAGAGGTTGAACGGGAGCGTGAACACGCCGAAGGGCGCGGAGCGCAGGAAGGCGCGCAGAGGTTCCTCGCGCGTCGACGTCAGCCAGCCGATCGCCGGGGCCGTCTGCGCCTGGGTGGGCGTCAGCAGCAGGTCGAAGCCGGCCTCCCACCACTCCGCGAGGCGTCGCCCGAAGGCGTGCACGCCTTCGAGGTTGGCGAGGTGCGCCGCCGCGCCGAGCGAGCGGCCCAGCTCGGCGATCGCCCAGGTGAGCGGCTCGACATCGTCGGCTTCGAGCTTGCGGCCGATGCGCCCGCCCCATGCGTCGAGGGCACGCGCGACGTTCGCCGCGACGACGCCCACGTAGAGGTTCACGTGGCCCGCGTCGTCGAGGGCGTCCGGATGGGAGGCCTCGACGCGGTGTCCGAGCCGTTCGAGGAGCTGCGCGGTGGCGACCACCGCCGCGTCCACTTCGGGATCGACGGCGATCCCTCGCGGCGCATCGCGCCGGAACCCGATGCGGAGCGGCCGCCGCGCTGCGCGAAGCGACGCGGAGAACGGCTCGGCGGGAGGAGCGGCGGAGTAGGGATCGCCCGGCATCGCACCGGCGCAGGCGTCGAGGAGCGTCGCGCTGTCGCGAACCGAGCGCGTCACCACGAACTCGGCCGAGAAGCCGCTCCAGCGCTCGCCGAGGCCGGGGCCGAAGGAGCAGCGGCCGCGCGTGGGCTTCAGCCCGACGAGGCCGCACAGGTTGGCCGGCCCCCGGATCGAGCCGCCGCCGTCGCTCGCGTGGGCGGCGGCGACGATGCCGCCCGCGACGGCCGCCGACGCGCCGCCGCTGGAGCCGCCCGAGCTGCGCTCGAGGCTCCACGGATTGCGCGAGGGACCGTAGGCCGCGGGCTCGGTCGTCGGCAGCAGCGCGAGCTCGGGGGTGTTCGTGCGACCGAGGGAGACGAGGCCCGCCGCCTGGAGCTTGCGCGTCAGATGGCTGTCCGCGCCCTCGGTCCAGCCGGCGCGCTTCAGCGCCGCCATGCCTGCGTGGTGGGGCTGGCCGGCCTCCGCCCCGCCGAGATCCTTCATCGCGAAGGGCACGCCGCGGAACGGCCCGTCCGGCAGCGACGGATCCTTCGCCCGCTCGAGCGCGCGCTCGAGGCCGAGGTGGATGAAGGCGCCGAGCGCGGGGTTGCGGGCCTCGAGCCGGCGGATGGCGGCCTCCACCAGCTCCGGCGCCGAGAGCTCGCGCCGGCGCACGAGCTCCGCCTGCGCCGTGGCGTCGCGATCCAGGAAGTCGTCGGACATGGGCGAGCCCTCCGGCTCGCCACCGTACCTCGGGGGCGGGCCAAGGGCCCGGCGCGGGGCGGGCCAAGGGCCGGCGCGGCGCGGCGCCGGTCGCTAGACGCGCAGGGCGCTGGCCTGGCGCTCCGCGAACTCGCGCAGCGTGTCCTCGACGTCGAGGGCGAGGCCCGTGAACTGCACCGCCATGCCGAGGGGCAGGTTCTCGCGCACGAGGTTGCCCGGAACGTTGGTCATCACCACGCGTCCGGCGAGGTCGACGGAGCCGCTCGGCAGCGGCAGCGTCACGTAGAGCAGCGAGCCGCGGAAGGACGGCCGCGACGTAGCCAGGTAGGCCCCGGTGGCCGAGACGCAGTACACGCGTGCGGGCTTCTCGCGCCCACCCATGCGCACGCGCACCGGCCAGTCGGTGGGCACGCGCACCGCGCGGCGCTCGGCCGCGCCGGAGGGGCGCCCGGCGATCGCGCGGTTCAGCTGGAAGCGCAGGGTGTGGTCGTCGACGGGCTCGAAGAGCGCGAGCTCGGCGCCGGCCGCGCGCAGTCGCTTGAGCTCCGCGTCGGGCGGACGCGGCCCGCCGACCAGCACGGCGAGCTCGCGGTCCGACACCAGGTCGCGGAAGCCCTGGATCGCGACCCGGAGGTCCGGCGCGACGAGGTCCGGCGGGATCAGCAGCGCGCCGACCGCGTGACGGCCGTCGCGGAGCGCTTCGCGCGCCTCCTCGGGGGTCTTGGCCCGCAGCACCCGGAAGCCGACGCGCCGGGCCCGCGTGGCGAGGTCCACGAGCGGATGGCTTCCGCAGTCCACGAAGAGCACGCTGCGAGCGCTGGCGTCCACCGAAGGGCCTCCCGGCAGTCCAACCTTTCTCATCGGCGGGCCGGTCCGGCTTCGAGAGCCCCCTTTTTTCGGGTGGCGTCACGCGCCGGCAGCTCGCGCGCAGCTCAGGCCGAGAGCGAGCCGTCCGGCCAGCCGATCTGGCGGGCGAGCTGCGCCAGCGCCGCGACCGGGTCTTCGACCTTGATGGTCGCCATGCCGAGGGCCCGGGCGGCCTTCAGGTTGGTGCCGATGTCGTCGAGGAAGACGGCCTCGGCAGGGACCACGCGGAGCTGCTCGCAGGCGTAGAGGTAGATGCGCGGATCGGGCTTGCGCAGGCCCGTGACGCGCGACTCCACGAACGCGTCGAAGAGCGCGCGCAGATCGTCCAGCGGGCGCGGGGCGTCGTCGGACTCCCAGTTGTTGGTGAGCGCCCCCACCGCCAGGCCGCCGCGCCGCAGCGCTGCGATGGCCCGCAGCATCAGCGGCCGCGGCGCGCTCGCCGCGCCGATGCGGGCCATCATCTCCTGCGCGGAGATCGCGTGGCCGGCTTCCGCGCACTCCCGCTCGAAGGCGGGCGCGAAGGCCTCGAGGCCGAGCTCGCCGCGCTCGAGCCGCGCCCAGGCGCCCTCCGGCCCGCGGCTCGCGACGACGCGGTTGACGTGGCCCTGGGGGATGCCGAGCTCGCGCTCGTAGCGGGCGATGGCGTGGAGGGGCGAGTCGAGGACGACGCCGCCGAGGTCGAAGATCACGGCACGGTAGGCGCTCTGCATGGCCCGGCAGGGTAGCGGCGTCCCCTCAACCCGTGCCGGCGGCCTGCCGATTCAGCCCGCGTGACGAGCCGTTTCGATCCCGCCTCGCCGCGGCAGGCCGTCGGGCCGAGTCCGCGTCTGCCCTCGCTCGGGGAGGCGCTGCCCCACATCGCGGAGCGCTTCTCGGGCTTCGGGGCGCTCGGCCTGGTGGTGGTCGACGCGGAGCCGCTGGGCGAGATCGAGCGCGACTACGGCCACGAGGCCTACCTGCGCTCGCTCGGCTCGCTGGCGGCGCTGGTGGACAACCTGGCGCGCGACCGGCTCTCGGGCGACGAGATGCTGGTGACCGGCGAGACCGGCCACCACGAGGTGGTGGTGCTGCTGTTCCGCAGCCCGAACGACGGCGAGTTCTACCGCGCGGAGCTGCCGTTCTTCGTCGAGGCGCTCTCCGAGGCGCTGGTGCGCCACGGTCACCGCGTGGTGTACCCCTACTGCCGCAAGGCTCCGATCTTCGGCATCGGCTACACCGGGACGCTGCGCAACCCGCACTACGGCGTGGCGACGCAGATCCGCAGCTCGCTGGAGGAGGCGCGTGGCGACGCGCAGCTCGGGGCGCGCATCGAGGCGCGGCGGCGGCGCAAGGACCTGACCGGCATCGTGCTGGCGGGGGCCATCACGTCGGTGTACGAGCCGATCGTGGCCGTCGCCACCAAGACGGTGTTCGGCTACGAGGCGCTGGCGCGGGGCCCCGAGGGCTCGGACTTCCACACCCCGATCGCGCTGTTCCAGGCCGCCGAGAGCGAGGGCCTGATCTTCGAGCTCGACTGCCTGTGCCGCCGCAGCGGCATCGACGGCGCCGAGGGCCTGCCCTCGGGCACCAAGCTGTTCCTCAACGTGCGGCCGACCACGATCCACGACCCGAACTTCCGCCCCGAGGCGCTGATCCGCACGCTCTCGCGCTGCCGGCTCTCGCCGAGCGACGTGGTGTTCGAGATCTCGGAGCAGGAGTCGATCCGCAGCTTCGACGTGTTCCGCGAGGTGCGCGACGAGTACGGCAAGCTCGGCTTCCAGTTCGCCCTCGACGACACCGGCGCCGGCTACGCGAGCCTCCAGTCGGTGATC
>Ga0105107_10000318_pt1 | contig 29495 bp, 29 predicted proteins | sample PPLLaktember2015_6_FD_79335 | JGI IMG/M metagenome (GOLD analysis project Ga0105107, IMG submission 79335) | Freshwater sediment microbial communities from Prairie Pothole Lake near Jamestown, North Dakota, USA - PPLs Lake P8 Core (1) Depth... | ecosystem: Environmental > Aquatic > Freshwater >... | reverse complement strand
TTTTTCAGAGGAAGAGCGGGATCCAGGGCTCAGCCCGGAGTCCTCGACCAAGCTCAACATTTTCAAGCATAAGAAAAAGGACGGGAGCGTGTTTCCGGCGGAAATAACCGGATGCGCCCTCACCTGGAGAAATCGAGATATCTTCTGTGCCATAGTGAAAGATATCTCCAATCAGTCTGAGCCTCAGGGATAGTCGAACCCAAAGAATACTGCTGTTTTCTTGTTGAAGCAGCAATAGGGAAGCAAATCGTAAATAACCCTGCGCTGGTATTCGTATATAAACGATACTCACGCCCCTAAGAGAAAGGGCAAACAATGAATCCGCGTTCCATTTTCAGATTATTCTCTCATGATTTGGCCATTGACCTTGGCACTGCCAATACTCTTGTTTATATGAGAGGAAAAGGCATTGTCCTTAATGAACCTTCAGTGGTGGCAATGAAGAAAGATGATCGAGGGACCAAGAAGGTTTTGGCTGTTGGGAAAGAGGCTAAATCCATGCTGGGAAGAACCCCTGGAAACATAGTCGCTATCCGCCCTATGAAGGATGGGGTGATTGCCGATTTTGAAATCGCCGAGGCAATGCTTCGGTATTTCATTAGAAAGGCGCATGCCGGACGAAGAATAGCGAGGCCCCGCATCATCATCGGAGTCCCGAGCGGAATTACGGAAGTGGAAAAAAAAGCAGTGAAGGAATCCGCGGAGTCTGCCGGTGCCAGAGAAGTGTTCTTTATCGAGGAGCCCATGGCTGCTGCCATCGGTGCCGGGCTCCCTGTCACGGAACCTAAAGGGAGCATGATCGTGGATATTGGCGGTGGGACTACGGAGGTCGCGGTTATCTCCCTTGGTGGGATTGTCTACAGCATTTCCGTCAGGGTGGCTGGGGATAAGATGGACGAGGCAATCGTCGACTACATCAAAAGGAAATATCGGCTTCTCATAGGAAGCAGCACGGCCGAGATTATTAAGACAACCATTGGCAACGCATTCCCTGGAGACGCCCTTGAAAGCGTTGAGGTCAAGGGGAGAGACCTGACCACAGGGATACCAAAGGTTTTGACCATGGACTCTGATGAGGTGAGGGAGGCGATTTACGAACAGATCAATGCCATTGTCGGTGCGGTGCGCACAGCGCTGGAGCAGATGCCTCCGGAGTTGGCTGCCGACCTTATTGAACTGGGAATCATGCTGGCAGGGGGAGGAGCACTCCTGAAGAACCTGGACGTGTTGTTAAAATCGGAGACAAAACTCCCTATCAAGATCGCGGTTGATCCTCTCTCAGCGGTAGCCGTCGGGGCGGGCGAGGCTCTTAGCAACCTGTCCATCTTGAGAAGCCTTGAGAAGTAAGGCATCATGGATTGAGCTGTCAAGCTCCTACCCTGCGTCGTGTCTATTCTCAGCCTGGTACCCGGATAAGTTTCAGGAGAGTTCCCTCTATTCCTCGCCCCCGCTCAGACTTCGAGGCTAACCTGTTCCCAAGACGCTTTGAAAGCTCTTTTGAAAGCCTGTTGCATTCAGGCCTGTGATAAGTTAATCTTCAATTGCAGAGGTTGTTTCACGAACATGAGATCTTCGAAAGGAGTGGTTTATGACACGTGAGGTCACTGGCGACACGCAGGAGATTTTCGGCGAGATGCAGGAGGACCTAGCACGAAATAACCCAAATGTCCGTCACATCAGGAACCAGAAGGATTCGGATTCCTCTGGGAAACCACTCCTGCTGTGGGGCTCCATCGGGATCATTCTCGTCCTCCTGTTCGTACTGCTTTTTCGCGGAGGCGACAAGGCTGCCACAGAGGAAGTAAACGTCTTAAAGACCAGGATGGAACAGATGGAAAAGAGGGTGGCAGCAATGGATGCCACAACAAAGAAGATCGATGCGGTGGATGGCCAGATCAAAGGGCTCCAGCAATCGGTCTCGAAAGTGGAGGGTGTCCAGAGAGGGCTGCTTGAGCGGATCGACAAGCTCGCTCAGCAAGCAGAAAAGCCCGCGGTGGCTCAGGCCGCTCAGAAGAAACCGAGTACGCCGGCAAAGCTCCATGAGGTCCGGCCCGGAGAGACCGTTTTCAGCATAGCAAAGAAATACAACCTCTCCGTAGAGCAGTTCCTCAAACTCAACAATATGACCAAGAAGGATAGTCTTCAAGCCGGCCAGAAGGTGGTTGTCGCTCCCTAGCGCCTATGATGCTCGCCGTCAACGGAATGACTATTCAGGTTCTGGAGCAAGAACGAATTGGGACAGAGAGAGATCCTTCTCTCCTTTTTGTTCATGGGGCAGGAGGAAACGGGGAGATTTGGGAAAGGCAGGCGGAGTACTTTAAGGGAAAGCATTCGGTCTTTCGATTGGATCTTCCAGGCCACGGAGGCTCGGATCCCAGAGGAGAGGATCGGATCAGTTCTTATGCGCGGTGGGTTCGATACTGTTCGGAAAAACTGTTCCCCAATAGACCTTTCGTCCTCATAGGCCACTCCATGGGCGGGGCGATTGTTCTGGAGCTTGCTCTGAGGCCACCGGAGTGTCTGAAAGGGATCGTGCTGGCAGGATCGGGAGCGAAGCTGGCTGTCACCCGGGCGATCTTCCAAATGTTGAGCAAGAATCCTGAAGCGTTCTTTGAAACCATCGGCCAATTCGCTTTCTCTTCATCCGCTCCAACGGGTGTAAGGGAGCGTTTCGTCCGCATGACCCGACAATGCGCGCCGTCCGTGATTTTCGGCGATTTTATGGCCTGCGACCATTTTGATATACGGAGCCGGCTTCGCGAGATCAGACTTCCTACGCTTGTTCTGTGCGGGGAGGAGGATCAGCTGACCCCGGTCAAGTATTCGAGAGATCTCCATGAAAATATATCGTCCTCTCGCCTCGTCCTCATCCCCCTTGCCGGGCATATGGTCATGGTTGAGCAGCCGGACATGATGAACACCACCCTGGAGATTTTCCTGAACGCCTTGAAAAACTGACTTGGCGCCAGAAACCTTCCCGGCGTGCCCTTTGCCTGGGCGCTCAGCAACAGGAAGAGCCTCTTGCTTTTAGAGTATGAATCATTTAAACATTTCCTCACTCCTTCCTGACCTCCCATGTCATGCCCGGACCCTCGGTCAGAGGGATTGATGAAAGTCCGCGTAAACGAAAGAAAGGTGTGTCTGACCATGAGAAGATGGATTTTTGTTTTAGTCCTTTTGCTGTTCGCCCTAACCTCTGCCCACGGAGAAGCGGCACCGCAGAAAAAGGCTCGCACACAGACACTGGCACCTCAAGCCCAAGCCAAGGAAGCAGGGGACCAGGAAGAGCCTTGCAAAGCCTACGTCGTCATGGAAGCGAGCACGGGAAAAGTCCTTGAGGGCGCCAATACCCACCTCCGCTGGCCTCCTGCCAGCATTACAAAACTCATGATTTCCCTCCTCGTCATGGAAAAGCTCTACGCCAATGAGATCAAGCTCACCGACACTATTACGGCATCCCGAGACGCTTCGAAGATGGGAGGAAGCCAGGTCTTCCTCAAGGAGGGAGAAACCTTCACCCTGGAAGAATTGATGAAGGCCATGCTGATTGCTTCAGCCAATGATGCCGCCTTTTCGATTGCCGAGTTCATCGCAGGAAGCAAAGACAAGTGCGTGGACCTGATGAATGAAAAAGCAAAGGCCCTTGACATGAACGACTCAGAGTTTCGCTCAGTCCACGGTTTGCCTCCATCAAAAGGAGAGGAAGAAGACCTCACCTCTCCTGAAGATCTTGCGACTCTGGCACGGCATCTGTTGAAGTAACGCAAACTTCTTGAATGGACGTCGGCCAGAAGCGAGCCCTTTAGAGATGGCACGTTGATCATGGTCAACCACAATAAACTGCTCGGAAGGATGTCTTCTATTGATGGGCTGAAAACCGGTTTTTACAGGAAATCGGGATACAACATTGTGGCCACCGCCAAGAAAGGAGATCTAAGACTGATCGTCGTGGTCATGGGAAGCCCCACGGCAAGAATTCGCGATGAAATCGTTGAGGAAAAGGTGAAGAAGTACCTTCCGCTCTATGAGGTGGTTCCAATCATCAAAAAGGGAGAATTAATCGACCGGGAAATTGTCCTCACGGAGGCCACTCAACGAAAAATGAAAGGGGTTGCGAACGACGGTTTTTCCTATCCCATGCTGATCAAGAAGAAGACTGCGATTAAAAGGGAAATCAACCTGCCCGAGAAGCTCAGCGGCGAAATCAAACAGGGGCAGAAGCTGGGGGAACTGGTCGTAAAGATCGAGGAGGAGGTAATCGGGAAGGTGGACATCGTTTCCCCCACCGCCATACCCAAGGCAGGCTTCTTTGCCCGGTGGCTTAGAAAATTCGGGATCACCCTTTGAACACCTTCACTCCCCCGATGGCAAAAGTGCACAGATTTGCGGGGGTGGGCTTCACGCGCGCCCCCCAGAGCATACAATGCGTTTCTCTTTTCATTCTCTGTTTCATCTTGCTGAAACTTCTTTTTCTCTCACCCGCTTTTCCCCAAGCTACCCAACCTCAATGCGACTGGCAAAGGTTCGAGAGAATGGTGCGCGACGGAAGCATCTCGTACCAGGAAGGACAAAGCGCCGTCGCAGATTGGGCCAGTAGATTGGAGGGAGCATTTCCCCGGGATCAGTTCCAGAACGCTATCTTCTTCCCCCTGGAGGACTACTCCATGAAAGATGTGGGAGGGAAAAACGGGGATGGCTACAAGCCGGATGGGTATCGTTTTTTGGATGGCAATCGGCACCTGGGACATCCTGCGCAGGACATTTTTGTTTGTGATCGAAATCAAGACGAGCTGGATGATCTCACAGGTAAACCCGTGGATGTGCTCGCCATAACAGAGGGTGTGGTGCTCTCGACCTTCTCCGACTGGGACAAAACGAGTATTTCAAAGGAGATAAGAGGAGGAAACTACGTCTGGATCTACCATCCGGCCCTGTTATCCTTCTCCTACTACGCCCACCTGGCCGAGGTTTTTGTGCAACAAGGCGAGCGGGTGCCAGGAGGAAGAAAAATCGCCTCGCTGGGTCGGACAGGGAAGGAGGCCTCGCTTCTGCGCTCGCCAACCCATCTTCATTTGATGGTTCTCTCCTCCAGCAGCATGAGCCCGCTAAACCCCTTCCCCCTCTTGAAATCGTCAACGATTACAGGCTGCTTCGCGGTGGCACCCACATCTGCCGGCGTCTTCCCGAGCCCCGCCCCAGGGGCATCGGCCTTCTGAATGTTAGCAATCGGTCACTTTACAAAAGGCTTTGACTCTGATAAAATCTTGCTTGACATATGGGGTTCACTTCAATAAGGTGCGTAACACTTGAAGAGACCCGTGCTCATCCATTCATGAAAACGATACGCCATAAGAATCTCAGCCGGATCTTGTCTCTGATCTTCAGCTTTCTGCTGGTAGGTTTTTTCGCTCATCACGTAAGCGCTAAGGAAAAGCCCTCGAAGCGGTCGACCTCCTCCAAGGCCCGTCCTCAAAAGACGCAAGTCCTACCTCAAGCACAGCAGGAAACGGTCGATGAAGAAAAGATTCAGGAAGAAATGGAGAAGTACCTTGGTATTCGTTACAAGATGGGCGGAAACAGTACCAAGGGTTTTGACTGCTCAGGTTTTGTCAAGCAGATTTACGGCGAGATCTTCGGCATAGACCTTCCTCACCAGTCGTCGGAACAGAATATGTCCAGCGTTCTCACAAGAGTCTCCTCCGATGAACTCACGATCGGAGACCTGGTGTTCTTTTCTGCTGGCCGCAACAAAAAGGGGATCAATCACGTCGGCATTTATTTGTCAGACGGGAAATTCATCCACTCGGCAAGGAGCAAAGGAGTGGTGGTTTCCAATCTTGAGAACCCTCACTGGAAATCTCGGCTCGTTTCCAGCAAGCGACTTGCGGGACGAGACACCACGATGACCGGCTTGGATTCTCGAACCACGATCGGGCTTGGAGCGGCTCTGGACGAGAAAAGCCTTTTCACTTTCCAGGTCACGACGGCCCAGCTTGAATCTTCTTATCCGTCCCTGGTTCACAACGAACTCCTCCAGTTTTCTGGTGAGAGTTCCTATCGGACGGAGTTCAGCTTCCTGAGAGGATTGTGGGCCGATTCCTGGTCCGCTCGATTGACAGCCTTCAGAGAGCATTTCTCCCCGGCTCAAGAGGATCCTTTCTTCGCTCCTCGGCCTATCCTGGGGGGATCGAGCTTTTCGGAAAATCCTATCTCAATGAACTATTCACAGGGCTTGAAAGTGGCTAGCGACATTCGGCCGAATGAGTGGTTGCGGGTTTCTCCGTCGGTGACTTACTTCGATTATGGTCCCGCCATCGATTTCTCGGACCTGCCGAGGGTGGCTCTCGGGCTTGACGTCAATCTGGCCTCTTCCTCCCAAGGTTGGTCGCTTTCCACCGGGTTCCAGTATCCTTTGTCAAGATACGCTTCCTCGCGGCTTACCGACGACGACGCGACAGAACACCGTGCTTTTGATATGAATCTCACCTTCCGTCAGTGGTTGACTGATCAAGTCCAGATTTCCATAACAGGGGAGCGCTTCTACAAGTACTCGTACGGACCCAAGGGGACCTCGCCTGGCCTGGATGTAGACGATCACCAGGTTTCTTTCGCTCTCCACTTCTTTTACTAATTCTCCTAGCGACGGGGCTTAAGCCTCAAAAACCCTTATCACCGGTAGATATACTCGTTAGAACGCCATTTTCAAATCTCAGATAACGGATGAATTCGGTAGGCCCAGGGTTGTACGTCCATTCCTCAATCCGAACTTCTTCATTCCTAACAGTTCAGTCTTCCGACAAGAACCAAAAGAGAACGCAGCGCTCGGTAATTGTGCCCGTCACTCCCTCCCCCAGGCATTGGCCTCAAGTCTGATTTTTTCATGAAAAAGGTCGCCGCCCTTCTGAAAGTGGCAACCTGATTCTTTCAGTCCATTAGCCCTAAAATGAGAGGATTATTTGCAGAACCTCCTCCTTGTGCTTGCGTCGGTCCATCTTCCGGCGTTCCGATAAGGCGGCACCTCCCGCCTTTCGCCTCTCCTCTTTCCGCCTCTCCTCTTTCCGCCGGTCCACCAAAATCTCAACATCTCCTTGACCATCAAATGCCTCATTCAGAGTTTTCTGCAGATGAGCATAGCGGCTCCCCACAATCAATAGCATCTTCCCCTTCCCAGTCTCCTCACGAGATTCGGTATTCGCTCTCACTGCCCTTAGCACAAACCCAGACGGTAACTGCATGGGGAACCCCTAACGTAATCCATCGAATTGGACTAATCAGCCTTCGTGTAGAGTATCCCTCAACAGCAGATCACCGTCAATCGTTCTTGGGTTGGATTTTGGGAAGAAAAAAGGCTTAGGTCAACTCTCGATTCACAGCACAAGGAATAGCCTCCGGTTTCAATTGCCCTGCCAAGTCTGTGCGAAGACCCGAGGTTCTGGACACGCAGCTATTGGCGAACGACTCCTTACGGTGAGGTTTCTAACGGAGCCCGGGTATCCCCATCCGGACACAATAGGCGAGTGAGTTCACCCCTCTTTTGGACGGTTGCCTGAGATGCTCTTCTTGAGTAGAGAAGTCTTCGATTACCTCGCGCGGGACTGGCGGTAGTACCACTCGGTTTGGCCGGCGCTGCTCTCTTCGTCCACGTTCTCTTCAGTGACCATCTTCTTTCCTCGGCCGGGCGGCAGCACCTCTTTCAGCTTCCAGCGGTCATCCAGGCGACCGAAGCTCCAGTACTCCTCAAAGGGAGTCACAACCTTCTGCTCGCTGAACATCCGATCTCCCCGGCGCACCATCTTCTGCGCATGGGCATCGATCCTCACCGTGAACTCGTCTTTGGATGAATCCGTGAAGTTCCGCACCAGGATGAGTTCGGCCTTGCGCACACAGAGGTTTCGGTACTCCACCTTCAGCCCGTCGGATTGCCACTGCCGGATTTGCCGGCGCAGGTCCTGAGCCACCTCTGGGAAGAGATCCGGCTCAGGCACCTGAACAGGGTCTCCTGACTCCCTGGCCAGGTAAACGCTCAGGAACACCTGTCTTGCCCGCTCGATCATCTGTTGCCGGTTCCAGAGTTTGTCCATCTGCACCAGGAAGTTGAGAAGTCGCTCGATGCGAGTAGCTTTCTTTTCCTCCCCCTTTGCAAGCCAAGGCCCGGCCATTCCTTCTTTCGCCGCCCCCTGGTAGATTCCCTGAATCGTCTCGTCCGTCAACATCTCTGCAACGTTCTCATCCTTCAGGATATCCGACTCGCCTGCCTGTTCAATCTCCCTCAGAAACCACCGGCCGTCGATGAACTGGAACGTCCAGAATTCCTGGAAACGGGCCGGCTTGTCGTCGCCGCGCAGAAACTCACCTGTCCGGTCATCCACGTAAGTGTCCCTGGCTGAGGCGGTGATCAGAGCGGTAAACTCGCGTTGATCTCGCTTCTCCGTGTAGCGGACATGCACCAGGTCAACCCGTTCCACCTTCAGGTCTTCCAAACGATTGATCTCGTGATTCCGGACCATGCCTAGGACCTGGCCCTGTTGTTGAGAAAAGAGAGCCGGCATCAGAAGCGCCTTGACAGGAGTGTAATCCCTGGCCTGCCAGGACTCCTGAAGGTTGAGGAACATTGACTGTGCCAGGGTCCTCAAGGCTTCCGGCGAAAGGGCCTGATCCTGCTGACTGATGAAAGTCAGCAGTTTTTCCGTCTTCTCGGCCTTGCGGCTGATCTCCTTGCGGTCGTAGACAAAATCGAGGTTCTCACTCTTGCTGCCTTTTTTCGAGCGCAGGATATGAGCAATGACGAGGATAAAGACGATCAGGAAAACAATAACGAAAACGGCTCCTGCGTCATCACCACCGGCGCCTGATCCACTGCTGCTCCTGCTTGAACCGGAACTCCTGAAGCCCCCACTTCTTCCACCACCACCTCCTCCTTTGTTGTGTACAGCGATATGACCGGCAAAAAAGGTGTTGGGATGATCGGTCTGAAGATTGAAGATCTGGACTCGTTCCTGAACCTTCTCGAGGGAAGCGATCTTTTGCTTTGCCAGGGATCTGCCGTCCCATGCCATGATCGTGTCTCCTGGTTCGAGGACCTCGAGGGTTTTGAAGGTGCCCCCGCCGACGTAAAAGGGATGATCTACCGTGACCCGCAGGGTCGTACGATCGGTTCGAAGAATCACGTATTGGTCCGCTTCGGCGCGGACTAGACTCCGGACCTTGGTCTGGATGGTTTTGCCTTCCGAGGTGAAGGCCAGCACCTTGTCTCCGGGCTGCACTGAGCGGATGGGCATCTCTGTGCCGTCGGCCTTGAGGATCTGACTCTCTGGCAGGAAACACCCTTTGTTGTGGACGACAAAGCCGCCGGCGAGGTAGGTCCCTCCCGGGCTGACCAGGAGGTTGTAAGCATGTTGCGTCGCAGCAAGGCGACGGAGAGAGTCGACAGGTAAAGCTCTCAGAAGGTCTTCCTTAAGCACATATACCGTGTCGTATGGGTTAAGGCGATTCGCCATCCGGTACTCCCCGGGGCCGGTCATCACCGGGTGCTCCGGGGTAAGCCTCAGCGTCTCGCCTCCTGCGGAGATTTCCAGAATCTCCTGAGCAACTATGTCGCTGTGGACATGGACCTGCGATTCTCGGAGCCTGCCTTCTTGCAGACTCCAAACCCCGTCCCCAGCCTGGAGACTTTCGATCGCCACAGCTCCGGAAGGCGTCAGCACCGGAGTGCCCTCCACCAGGCATCCTCCCCCTGCCCTGGCCCAGGAAAGGGAGGGGACCAAGGAGGCACCGATCGCCAGCATCAGCAGGGCAATTCCCTTCATCGTCGGACCATTGACGCTTCAACTGAGGTTTTCATCAGCGCCCGTCAGTGCAAGGCTGCGATGACCCCGCCGAGTACTGCCGCAGCCACCACAATGCTCACCCCGAGGATGGCAGCGCTCACCAGCCTGCCGTAGTACTCGGCCACGGCGCTGTTCCCGCGAATGATTTCCTTTTGTTCGTCCATGTTCGGGGTGAAGCGGTCGATGAGTCTGGGCACGATGACCGAGGCCAGGAGCACGAGCATCATGCCCACAAGCCCGCCCACCACCGAGAACACAATGGCCCAGCCGATATTGTGAATGACCTCCATCATAAGATGCTCCCTCTTTTAAAAGGTTTCATCTGTGACGCTCATCAGAACTTGACTTGAGGAACGGCTCTTTCTCCAGGCTCTTCCAGCTGGAAGAAAGGCTCAGGTTGGAAATTGAACATCCCTGCAATCACGTTGCTGGGAAACATCTCGATGCGGTTTTTGTACCGCATGGTCGCATCGTTGTAGTACTGGCGGGCAAAACCGATTTTGTTCTCGGTCCCGGCAACCTCTTCCTGCAATTTCAAGAAGTTCTGATTCGCCTTGAGGTTCGGGTAAGCCTCGGCCAGGGCGAAGAGGGAACGGAGGGACTGGGTGAGCATGTTCTCCACCTTGGCGCGTTCCTCCACGCTCCCTGCAAAAGAAACGGCCTGCTGCCGGGCCTTGACCACCGCATCCAGAGTCCCACGCTCATGGGCCGCATATCCCTTGACTGTTTCCACGAGGTTGGGAATCAGGTCGTGCCTCCGTTTGAGCTGAACGTCGATGGAACTCCACGCGTTCTTCACCTCGTTTCGGGCGCGAACCAGCCCATTGTAGACGCTGACGACAAAGAGGCCAACACCAACCACAATTACCAGGATGACAATAAAAGTCACCGTCGCACCTCCTGAAAAAATTTATGTTCCGGATTCCCGTCCACTCATCTACTTGTTGTACGGCAAAACCCATCCCACAAGGAATCAGGGACACTTGCCGAGTCCACGTGAGTATAGGAGGACGGAGCACGTCGTGTCAAGCGACCGTGGCGGAGGACCGTGTTCATGTTCCTTTGCGCCGGATAGCGTTTATCGCTTCGTCGAGTTGATGAAGGAAGCGGGAGCGGTCCCGTTTGTCAAACGGCGAAGGCCCTCCCATGACCTCACCGAAGTCGCGCAACGTGGAGAGCAGGTCGCGAGTGGCTAGGGCCGAGCCAATGTTGTCTTTGGTAAATGGTTTACCCGTGGGGCCTATCACGGAGGCCGCTTTCTCAAGGCACCGGGCGGCGAGCGGCACGTCGGCAGTGATCACGATATCATCGGCCTCTAGGTGCTCGACGATCCAGTCGTCTGCTGCGTCCATGCCTTCACCAACAACCTTCAGGGATCGGTTGTCCTCCTCCGGGATCCGCATCCACGACCCCGCCACCAGAGTGACGCCAAGGCCGTAGCGCTTTGCCACTCGATAGACTTCCTGTTTCACGGGACAAGCATCGGCATCTACAAAGATGTGGAGCAAGGTGCAACCCTCCGCAAGCTCTATGGAGTATCAAATAAGGCTGCCCTGCCACCCAACGTTCCGGGTGGGGCACCTCTCTCGGTCGCACCCGAAACAAGAGCCTCGGCGAAAAAACCTGACGGCCCCGCTTTTCTCGACCTGTGGCCTACCTTTCAAACGTTTACTCCCAAATGAAGCGACGGCCCTATAGACCACAGCATTTTTTGTATTTCTTCCCGCTGCCACACGGACAGGGTTCGTTGCGTCCAACCTTGTTTTCGGCGATCATTGGTATGGGTGGGTTCAGCAATACTTCCAAGTCGTTGATATCCTCTGGTTTATCCGGCTCCAATCCAATGATATAGTTCCACCCCTTCTCTTCGAATATTGAGCTTACCTCTTTCAATCTTTCTTCCGTTTGAACACTGACAAGAGCGGGCTTCTTTTCAGTCCCTAGTTTTGCCGTCCTTTCCCCATCAAAAACTTTTGTCGTCTTTTCACCATCGAAAGTTTTTTTCTTCTTATCACCAACAAAGATTCGTTTCCCCATCTTTTCCTCATCAAGAGATCAGGTCCGTTCAAAAGTGATTACATGAAACAGTCACGCCTGTCGCGGCTACAGACACAGAAAGCATGATCAAGGCGGTACGGCGAAATCCCAGCCCATTTCACTCGCCAGCCCATGCGGAAGAAGGGTCATGGACCGGGAATAATCAAATCCTGCCTTTTCGATATGATCCTTTATACCCAGTGACAAGGGATTGGTCACCTTAAGAACGAGCTCGATCACCACCGGGGACTGCGCTGCGGATTCCGGATCGTTTGCCGTATGGCAGGATAAAGGATGGGAAGAGACAAAATGGGTCCGACACACGACCGGCCGAACCGCATAGGCACTGCACGCGCCGTTGACGAGCAGGGGGCAGCACGGGTCGTAATGGGAAGGCTCTGGCTGCCTAGCCGGGTCGTCCGACGGACGCCTGCCCCGCAAGAAATCGTTCCATTCATGCCATTGCTGAGTTCGCCTCCGGAGGTCCTTTCTGTCTTCCGGGGAGAATTCCCGTTTGACATATTGCGCAAGGGTGCGGGCCTCTGCAATGTTGATGACGATGTGATACCGGCAACAGTGGCAACACCCCAATTTGCAGCTCGGAACGATGCCCTCTTCGCTGCACAGCCGATCCAGAACGCGGGCAACGGCTTCATCCACCGAAGAATACACGTCTTTGACCAAACTCTCTTCCGGTGTCATGGGGAGATCGGCTCCGAATTTTTTACTGCACATCTCAGACTCGCCATTGTCAATGAGGTTCGTGATTCTCCCTTCTCCCGACAGGCGCTAAAGGTATACTCAAGCCGACCCATTAGGGCCTGCTCATAGCGAGCGCGCCTGTCGTGCAAACCTGGATGCACTGCGGGGTTCCACCGCAGAGATCACAGTGATAGGACTTGCCCCTGAAGAGATTCAAAGCTTGGAAAGGGCACTTGCCCGATCTTTTCCCAGCCCAGATGAACTTCTTTCTTTCTGCTTGGGAAGCGACCTTTTCTCCTTCAAGACATTTCATGTTTTTGCACTGGCGGCATACCACCGGCGAGTTCATGCTGGTGCTGAGATCATCCTTCTCGATGCGAATGGCTGCCTTTTCCGCATTCACCACTCCGAGATGGAATAGGGAGCACATGGTTTCACAGAGATGGCAGCCGCTGCACTTTTCCTTGTTCACCTTAATTCTCATTGGAAAGCCCCAGTCGCTTGAGCGTCCTGTTTGTTGGGATGCCCTCTTCATCCCAACCGTGGAGCGTGTAGTACTCATCGAGCATCCTGCTGAATTCCTCTCTGCACACCACTTCCCCTTTGGAAGGACCCTCTGGAATGGGTTCTTCAAAGTACCTTTCAGGAAGGGTGTCCTCGCTCCTGGAAATCCCTTCGCCTGCAATCATGAGCCTTTCCAGCGTATAGATCCGTTCGCCAGTTTTCTTGATCTCCATCGGAGTGAGGTGAAGGCCTGCGGCGAGATCGATGAGACGTGAGAAGTGGTGGTACCCTAGCCCGTGAGGGCTTGAAAACACACTTTGAAAACGACAGATCCCGAGTGAGTCGGACACGGCGTTCATGAGTTCATGCCACCAGACCATTCTCGCCTTGCCCAAATAGGAAGCGAGGCGCTCGCTCACACGGCCGCCGTACATTTTCTCCAGGACAGATTCCGGCAGGCCCACGGCGTCGATCGAGGGACGGCTTCTCATGTGACAGGCTCCTCTCGTGGAAGTGGCCATGCCCAGAGCGAAGCTCTTGGGGAGCCTCTCGTCCGTCATCTCGATAGGGAAGTCTTTGACTTCCAGGAGATAGGTGCGGGATGCTTCCCCAAAGATCTCTCGTGCAAAAGAACCTTCCGCCAGGATATCTCCAAAACCTCTCCGTTGGGCGATCTGGTCGAGGAGATTGACAATCGTTTTCCCGTCACCCCACTTCAAAGGGATCTTCGTCGTTCTCTTGTCGATGATCCCCCGCTGATACAGTTCCATGGCCCAGGCTATGTAGGAACCCGCGGAAATGGTATCCAGTCCATACAGGTTGCAGAGTTGCGTCGCATAAATGATGTTTTCAAGATCAAGATGGCCCAGCTTTGTTCCAAGAGAACCGATGGAGGCGTACTCAGGCCCCTCGCCTCTCGTTCCTTTGTGCTTTCCATCTTCCATGGAGAACCGGTGGCGACAGTGAACAGGACATCCGAAGCATGCGATCATGCCGGTGGAATAGGGCTCGAGCGCCTCCGCTTCCAGAAGGGGCCCCTGGTCGCCGATGGTCACCTGCTGGTTGTTGCGCACGCTCAGAAAGCCCAGAGCGTTGGAGTATCGGAAGAGCACGGGAGTCCCCTGCTTCCCCAAGGCCTGGACCCACTTGGTTTTCATGAGCCCGCTCAAGGTCTTGAGATAATACTTGCGATAGGAATCGGGTTTCGAAATTCCGATGTCCAGCCCCCCACGCACGGCCACCGCCTTGAGATTCTTTGCGCCCATGACCGCGCCCATCCCGGTTCGACCTGCAGCGCTCTTCATGCCGGAGCGGATCGCGGAAAACCTGACCAAATTCTCTCCGGCAGGCCCGATACAGGCAACTTGCACTTTGTGATCTCCTCTGAGGGAACGAATTCGCTCCTGCGTCTCTATCGTGTCGAGTCCCTTGAGCTGGCGGGCATCGCAGAAATCGATCCTCCCGTCCCTGATGAAGAGGTACACAGGTCTTTTGCTTTTCCCCGTGATCACGAAGTGGCTCAGCCCTGCCTTGACCATCTCCGCGCCAAATTCACCGCCCATGTTCGAATCCCCGAGGTGGCCGGATTCAGGGGACCGGGAGGTGATGTTCATTCTTGACCCGAACCCCAGAATCCCTGTCAGGAGGCCGGCTCCGAAAATGAGCGGGTTGTGCGGCGAAAAAGGGTCAAAGATCGATGGATAGGATTTCGAAAGGAGATGCATGTTGATCCCCCTTCCACCCAGGAAGTTCCTCCTCCACTCCATAGGGATCTTCTTAATCTCATAGGAACCGTCGCTCAGATTCACGTGTGCGATCTTTCTTTCCAGCACCCTTACGCCCCCTGTGGCTTATCCCCGCCCTTGTTCCCTTTTTCCGTAACAAAGCGGGCCGATGGAAGACCACCGGCCCGTTTGAACCTAATATACTGTATAACCCTTATTGTCAAATGCGAAGAATATTCTTCGCTACGATGGTTTTCTCGATCTCCTTCGTGCCCTCGTAGATCTCCACGATTTTGGCGTCACGGTAAATCCGCTGCACCTTGTACTCATCGATGTACCCGTACCCGCCGTGCATCTGCAACGCCTCGTCCGCGCACTTCACGGCAACCTGCCCGGAAAACCATTTGGCCATGGCCGTGACCGCATGCTCCATCTTGCCGTGGTCCGTGAGCCACGCCGCTTCGTAATAGAGGTTCCTGGCAGCCCGGATCATGGTCGCCATCTCGGCGATCTTGAACTGCAGTCCTTGGAACGACGCCAGAGGCACCCCGAACTGTCTCCGCTTCTTGATGTGGTTGCTCGCTTCTTCCAGGGCCGCCCGCGCAATGCCTACCGCCATGGCGCAGATGTGGAGCCGGGTGAGATTGAAGAAAGCCATCAGGTGCCTGAACCCGTAACCGAGCTGGCCCACTAGGTTGGAGGCAGGGATTCGGACGTTCGAAAAAGAGACCTCTGCCGTGTCATTGGCCCGGATGCCCAGTTTTCCGTGGAGCTTGTTGGCCTGAAACCCTTTCCGGTCCGTCTCCACAATAAAGAACGAGTGCCTCTGGTGCCTGTCCTTGTGGTCCGGATCCGTGAGGCAAAAAACATTCATGTACTTCGCGATCGTTCCATTGGTGATGAACATCTTGGACCCGTTGATCACCCACTCGTCCTTGTCCTTTACTGCACTGGTGATCGCCCCGGTCACGTCAGATCCCGCATCAGGCTCGGTGATCGCGCACCCCATGATCGCCTCTCCCTGCACCAGAGGGGGAAGGTACTTCTGCTTTTGTTCCTCTGTCCCGAAGAGATTGAGCAGTTCAGAGCCGAAGGTCGCTGTAATGACCGCATTCCCCATGCCAGCGTCCACGGCCCAGAACTCCTCCGTGATCAGGCAGTGCTCCATGAAGCCAAGCCCGGCCCCGCCGTATTTCTCATCGATGAACACGCCCACGAATCCGAGCTCGCAAGCCTTGCGCCAGATACTCAGGTCAAAGGTCTCGTTCCTGTCAAACTCCTGGGCTTTTTCAGGAAGAAATTCGCCCACGGCGAATTCCCTGGCCGCCTTTTGAATGTCCCGCTGTTCTTTGCTGAGAGTAAAATCCATTCCTGCCTCCACAACCCTCCACCGTTAAGCCAGCTTTGCTTTGAGGGCATCCACGATCTTAAAGAGATCCTCCACCACCCCGTAATCCGCAACTCGGAAAATCGGCGCCTTCTTGTCCTTGTTGACGGCAATGACGCACCCTGCGCCCGTGATGCCAGCCACGTGCTGAAACGCCCCGCTGATTCCGAAGGCAAGATACACTTTGGGTTTCACGGATTTTCCCGAGGTGCCGACCTGGTGGAACTTGGGCAGCCAGTTTTTGTCCACCACCGGCCTGGAGCAGGAGAGCACTCCTTTCATCTTGTCCGCCAGCTCTTTGACGATGGGCACCTTTTCGGCTTCCCCGACGCCACGGCCGATCGACACAAGGAGTTCCGCTTGAGTGATGTCTACTGCCCCTGCGCCCGCGTCTTCGAAGGCAACAAACTGTTTCACCGCCTGGGGCAGGTCCGCAGGCACCGGCATTCGCACGATTTCTCCCTTGTGATCCCCCACTTTCTCCGCCGGAAAAGCACCGCTCCGGATGGTGATCAGATAACCCGGTGCATCCTGGAAACCCACCCTGGAGAAGAGTTTACCGCTGTAAATCTGCCGCACGGCCTTGGGTTTTCCGTTGTCCACGAGCACGTCCACGCAGTCGGTTGCGACGGGATACCCCAGTTTCACAGAGAGTGAGGGCCCAAAGTCCATTCCCCACGGCGTGTGGGCCACCAGGGTGAGCAGGGGCTTGTGTTCCTGAATGAGCTTAAAAAGGATCTCCTTGTAAAGATCGCCGTTGAAATTCGCAAGACCCTCCACGGCAATGACCTTGTCCGCCCTTTCCTTCAGGTCATTGAGGAAAGGCTCATCCTTGGCTCCGATCAGGACTACCGTCAGGGTTTGAGAAAGTTTCTGGCAGAGGTCGTTCGCTTTCCAGAGCATTTGGTAGGTGACCTCTCGCACCTCTCCTTTCCTGTGTTCTGCAACAACAAAGATCTCGCCCATTATATGCTCACCCCCTTCTCTTTGAGGATTCGGAGAATTTCGTCTGCGATGGTCGCCGGATCACCCTCGATGAATTGGGCTCCTTCGGTCTCCGGCGGCAGGAAGATCTCTTCCACCGTGGTTCTGGGTTGAAGGTCGGCCTCCGCAAGACCGAGCGTATCTACACCAGCCACGTTCAGCTCCTTCTTGGCCGCCTTTCGGATGCCCATAATGGAAACATAGCGCGGCTCGTTGATTCCAGTCTGGATGCTCAGCAGGGCCGGCACTTGGATCTTCGACACCTCGTCCGTGCCGCCTTCCAGCTCTACCCGGATGGTCGCTTCGCTGCCTGCCACTTCCACCTTCCTCACCACTTCGGCGTGAGGCAAGCCCAGTTGCTCCGCCAGCATGGTGCCCACGGCCCCCTCGTTCAGGTCATCCCTTTGAACTCCGGTGAAAACGAGATCGTGGGGCCGGCCGTTGATGAATTGCGCCAGGATTTTCGAGATGACAAAGGCGTCCATCACCAGGTTTCCCGGATCGATTCGGAAAGCCTTGTCCGCACCCATGGCCAGACTTCGCCGAAGGACTTCTTCATCATCCTCGTTTCCGATGGTCACGGCGGTAACCGTTCCGCCCAGCCTTTCCTTGAGCTGTATGGCCTCCTCAATCGCGTAGTTGTCCCACTCATTGATGACGTAAGCGAGCATGTCCTTGCGAACGTCAGTCTTCTGGGGGTTGATCTCCAGATCAACCTCCTGGGTCATGGGAACCCTTTTGACACATACAATGATCTCCATGCCTCGCACCTCCCAAAACGTTGATGATGCTCCGTGAAATACAGGATCCTCTGATTTTGTTTTCCGTCTTACTCACTAGAAATACTATTGATTTCAGCAATGAATGAATTGTCATTCATTTTTCTCGGCACGCTAACATACCTATCCGGCGCTGTCAAACATTTTAGGAACGTTGAAAAGTGCTCGAATGAATGGCGTTGAAAGACGATCCTACACAAAGAAGCTCTCGGGTTTTTGGCCTTCTTGCGCATATAATGAGTGGGCTTTTTTGTAAGCCTCCACATTCGACCGGAGGTTTTGCGCCCGATCAAGCCAGATCAGAGGCCCCCTTTTTCCGCCGATTTTGAAAACGCGCTGGAGTAGCCAGAAAAGGAGGAAAGCCGTGGCGTGTGCCGCAGCATCACTTCCGGCCTTTTGATTCTTGCTCCGAAGTGGAGAAGAGGCTTTCCTTTGGCAGGGTTTTTAGCGCCTCGGAGATCCGGTTCTTCAGGCTTTGGTCGTTTCCTGCCTGTTGTTCGGCTTTGCGATAATGGTACCTGGCTTTTTGAAAATCGAAAGCCCTCTGGAAGTAAAGCCCGGTGTTGTAGTGAGCAAGCGCGAGTTTTTCCTGTCTTCCATAGCAGACCCCGAGGTTGTAGAAAACCTCGTCCTTGACCGGCCTCATGGAAACCAGCCTTTCGTAAAACACCGTCGCCTTGGAGTAGTCCTCCAGGTTCTGGTAGGACATGGCGGTGAGATACATGGCGGCCTTGTTGCGCTCATCCGTCCTCAGAACCCGTTCCACCACCTCGATCGCTTTCCGATCCTGCCCCTGAAGCTGGTAGGCATCCGCCAGATGAAGGAGTATCGGGGTGAGACCGGGGGCTCCCTTTAACGCCTTCTCTAAATGCTCTATTGCCATCATGTAATCCATTCTTTCCTTCTGCACTACTCCCAACCCGAATTGGATCACAGGGGATTCAGGGTTCGCCTCTCTTTCTCTGTTGAAATACCGGTTGGCCCCTTGGAAATCCATGGATTTGGCAAAAATGACCGCTTTGAAGTAGGGGAAGAGGTTGCGGAAGCGGATCGATTCTGCACTCTCTCCCTTTGGGACGAACTGGGACATGAGAGCCTCCGAGGTGGACACCCTTTCCGGTCCGGCAGGATGGGTCAGCAGGTAAGCCGGAATGGCGTCCGTCCCGGCAGGAGCCAGTCTCTCGAGCTTCTTCATAACCATGGTCATGCCGGCAGGATTGAAGCGCGACTCGTCCATATACTTGAACCCCAGGTTGTCGGCCTGCCTTTCATCCTCCCGGCTGTAGGCCAGCTGCTTCTGCATGCCGGCCGCCATGGTGCCCGTGGCAATGGCCCCGCCCGCCTTTCCTCCCATCAGAGCACCTGCCAGCATTCCGGCCAGCACCGCGATCGCCATGGTTTTGTTTTGCTCGATACGGTTGGACAGATGCCTTGCCGATACATGGCCGATCTCGTGAGACAGCACTGCAGCCAGTTCATCCACGTCATCCATCATGTTGATGAGACCGCTGAAGAAAAAGATGTGGCCTCCGGGGCCTGCAAAGGCGTTGGGCGTATTGTCCTTCACGAGATAGAACTGAAAAGGGAACGCCTTGGTTTCGAGGACCCTCGTGATGTACTGGCCGAGGTCATTGATGTAGTCTTCCGCAAAGCCGTCGTCCACCATGTCGAGCTGTCTGCGCACGCTTGCACGGAATTCCTCTCCCGCCTCTCTCTCTTCTTCGGTGGAAAGGGCAAAGGCCGGCGGGCTTCCCGAGGACAGGAGGAAAAGGAAAATGAGAATGGGTGTCAGGATGGCTCTAAGTTTTCTTCTTCTTTTTCTCATCAATCTCCACCCGTGGGGCTTCTGTCCAGAGGCCCTCCAAGTCGTAGAATTCCCTGACAGGCTGGTAGAAGATGTGAATGACCACGTCCCCATAGTCCATGAGGACCCAGTGGCCTTCCTGCTCTCCTTCAATCCCAAAGGGCTTGAACCCTTGGTCCCTTAGCCTTCGCGCCATGTGCTGGCTCATCGCCTGAACCTGGCGGGTCGAGGCGCCGCTCGCCACCAGGAAGTAATCCGTAAAGGACGTGAGGCGGCTCACCTCCATCAGGATAGGATCAATCGCTTTTCTTTCCTCGATGATGTCTAGGCAGAGTCGAGCTTTTTCAATCGCCTTCATAGGACCTGTACAAGTGGTTATGGCCAATGTAAGACCTGACCGCCTCCGGGACAAGGAACCGAATGGATTTTCCGTTTGCGACCCTCTCTCTGATCTTTGTGGAGGAAATATCCATCAACGTGGCTTCCATGGAGATCACCTCGTATCCGGAGGGAGCGACAAACCAACCCCTTGGATCCTTTTTCGCGAATGCTACTCCCAGCGTAGGCAGGAAAGACTCCAAAATATCCGACGGAAAGCCCGGCCTCTGGATGACCACGAAATGGGCATAATTAAAAAGGTTTCTGAAATCCTTCCACGTCTCGATCTCAAGGAAAGCGTCCATGCCGAGCACAAAGTGAAGGTCCAGATCCGGCTGAAACATGCTGTGAAAGGTCTTCAAGGTTTCAATGGAGTAGGAAAAACCTTCGCGCCTAGCCTCGATGTCCAGCACTTTGAGAAGGGGCGATTCGGCAGACGCAATCCTCGTCATTTCGAGCCGGTGCTGAAAGGGGGACACTCTCCTTTGCCCTTTGTGGGGCGGCAGGGCCGCTGGGATGAGATAGACGTGATCGAGGTTCAGGCTCTCCGCCACCTCCTCGGCCAGACGCAGGTGCCCGTAGTGAATGGGATCAAAGGTCCCGCCCAGGATCCCCAGTTTAGGTCCTGATTTGCCCGCTGCCATAGACGATAAACTTTTGGGTGGTTAGCTCTGCAAGGCCCATGGGGCCGAAGGCATGGAGCTTGGACGTGTTGATTCCAATCTCCGCTCCCAGACCGAGCTGATTCCCGTCATTGAACCGGGTGGAGGCATTGACCAGCACCACGGAGGAGTTCACCTCATCAAGGAACCGCTGAGCCCGGTCATAGTTGTTTGTGACGATCGCTTCCGTGTGATTGGAACTGTATGTCTCTATGTGATCCAACGCATCATCCAGGTCTTTGACCACCCTGACCGCCAGGATCAGATCCAGAAACTCCGCAGGCCAGTCCGAAGGTTCGGCCGGTCTGGCTTCAGGCATGAGGGCCAGGGTTTTCAGACACCCGCGGATTTCCACGCCTGCATCGCGGAACCGCTTGAGCATGACCGGCAGAAAGGCATCGGCCACCCTTTCGTGGACCAGCATGGTTTCCATGGCATTGCACACGGCCGGACGCTGCACTTTGGCATTGAAACAAATCTCACCAGCCATGGCCAGGTCTGCGAACTCATCCACGTACACATGGCAGACCCCTTTGTAATGGCGGAGCACCGGGATTCGCGAGTGGTCTGTGACAAAGCGGATCAAGCCCTCGCCTCCGCGTGGAATAATGACATCCACCTCCTCTTCCTGCTGGAGAAGAATTCGGGTCGCTTCCCTTTCCGTGGTGGGGATCACCTGGATCGCCGCAGCCGGGAGTTCCGTCTCTTTCAGGGCTTCTCCCAGGATCTGCCCGAGGATCAGATTCGAACGAATAGCCTCAGACCCCCCCTTGAGGATAACCGCGTTCCCGGCTTTGAGACAGAGGCTTGCCGCATCGACCGTGACATTGGGCCGGGATTCATAGATAAACCCGATGACGCCGAGGGGGATACGCACACGACCCACCTGAAGCCCGTTGGGTCTTTTCCACATGCCCGTCACTTCGCCCACAGGGTCTGGAAGCGCCGCCACTTCGCGGAGCGCCTCAGCCATGGACTGCAAGGTCTTTGCATCGAGGGCTAGCCGGTCCAGCATGGCGGAGCTCATGCCCTGTTCTTTGGCGAGAGCAAGGTCTTTCTCGTTTTCCTGCCGGATCGTCTTTTCTCTTTGGATCAGCTTATCGGCCATAAGCCGGAGAGATGCATCTTTCCCGGCTCGTGACACTTTCCGGAGTTCCCGCGAGGCCTCTTTCCCCGCCTTGGCCATGCCTTTGATCATGTTTTCTAAAGACATACCGCCTCTCCCTCTTCCAGGTTCCGGGTAATGACCAGGTTGTCCCTGTGAATCACCTCGTCATCATGCCGGAAACCCAGGACGGATTCAATCTCCATGGTTTTCAGGCCCATGATCTTCCGGATGTCGCCCGAGTCATAGTTGACCATTCCGATGCCCAGTTCCTCGCTCCACTCGTTCACAACGACCACCGAGTCGCCGAGGCTGAATTGTCCTTTCACCTCCCGGATGCCTGAGGGAAGAAGGCTCTTGCCGCCTCCCAGCAGCGCCTTTTCTGCACCTCGGTCCACCACCAGCTCCCCTTTCGGGGCCTTGGTAAAGGCGATCCAGCGTTTCCGGCTGCACAGGTTCACGTCCTGAGGGAGGATCAGGGTCCCCATGTCTTTTCCTTTGAAGATCTCTTTCAAAATGCCCGGCTTGGAGCCGTTGGCGATTACCACGGGGACACCGCCAAGAGAAGCTTTTTGGCCTGCCCTGATCTTGCTTTCCATCCCGCCCGTGCCCAGGCTTCCCGGTTTTGAAGCGGCATACTTCAGGGTCTCCCGGCTCACCCTTCCCACGACCTTGATCAGCTTTGCATTCTCATTCGTTCGGGGGTCCTTGTCAAAAAGGCCGTCTTCATTGGTGAGCATGACGAGAAAGTGGGCGTCCAGCAGGTCGGTCACCATGGCGCTCAGGCTGTCATTGTCCCCGAACTTGATTTCTTCCACCACCACCGTGTCGTTCTCATTGATGATGGGAATGATTCTCCAGGAAAGGAGGGTGAAAATCGTGTTCCTCGCATTGAGGTATCGGCCCCGGTGGTTGAAGTCATCCCGGGTGATCAGGATCTGCGCGACTTTCTGCCCATGGCGATCGAACGCTTTCTCCCAGGCGAGCATCAGGCTGCACTGCCCCACTGCCGCAACCGCCTGCTTCTGGGAAATGGAATCGGGCTTTCTGGAAAGTCCGATTTTCTTCATGCCCGAGGCAATCGCGCCTGATGAGACCAGGACCACCTCGATGTCTCTCTGCCACAGATCGAAAATGTCATCGCTCAAGGCATAGAGAACCTTCCGACTCAATCCGTCCCTGCCCGCAAGCACGGCACTGCCGACTTTGACGACCACCCTTCTGACATGCCGAAGGAGCCTCTTTCTCGAAATCCCTTTGGCTTCATCGTTTTCCAGATTCACCATTGAAAAACTTCCTGAACAGTGCGTTTTTGAGTTCTTCCAGACCCTGCCCGGTGAGCGCCGATACAGGGTAGGACTGCAATCCCAGATCCTGCAGCGCTTTTTGAACTTCTCTTACATCCCGGTGCTGCGGGGAGTAAAGATCTATTTTGTTGAGCACCACCATCTGATCTTTTGCGGCCACGTTCAAATGGTAATCCTCCAGCTCTTTTCTCACCACAAAAAAATCCTCCAGAAGGGAGCGGGCCGGAGAATAGGTGATGTCCATCACGTGGAGAAGGAGCCTGGTCCTCTCGATGTGCTTGAGGAAGCGGTGCCCGAGTCCCTTGCCCTCGCTCGCTCCTTCGATGAGGCCCGGGATGTCGGCCACCGTGAGCTTTTTATCTTCAGCCAGGGTCATCACGCCCAGGTTGGGGATAAGGGTCGTGAAAGGGTAGTCGGCAATCTTGGGTTTCGCCGTGGTGAGCCGGGACAGGAGCGTAGATTTGCCGGCATTGGGCAATCCGATGAGTCCGATGTCCGCAAGGGACTTGAGGGAAAGCCTGAGTCTTTTCTCCTCACCGGGAATCCCTGGCTGCGCCATGCGGGGCGCCCGGTTGGTGGACGTGGCAAAGTGCTGGTTCCCTTTCCCTCCCTGGCCTCCTTCTAGAACCAGGACCTCCTGCCCGTCCTGCACGAGATCTGCGATTTCCCGCCCTGTCTCCTCATCGTAGAGCAGAGTTCCGATCGGCACTTCGATGACAATGTCCTTGCCGTTTTTGCCGGTCTGGCTCCTGCCCCTTCCGGGCTCGCCGTTTCGCGCTCTGAATAGCCTGCGGTATTTGAAATCGATGAGGGTGGCCAGTCGTTCGGTAGCCTGGAAGAAGACACTTCCTCCCTTGCCGCCGTCTCCTCCGTCCGGTCCCCCTCTGGGGATGAATTTCTCGCGCCTGAAACTGACGCAGCCCTTTCCCCCGTCCCCTGAGCGGACGGTGATCAGAACCTCGTCAATAAAACCCATAGATTGGCTCGAATAAAGGAAGGATGCGAATAGAGTCTAAGCCGCGTAGACACTGACCTGCTTTCGGGATCGGTCCATTCTTTCATAGGTGACGATGCCGTCGATCTTGGCAAAAAGGGTGTAGTCTTTGCCGAGTCCCACGTTAACGCCCGGGTGGACCTTGGTCCCCTTTTGCCGGACCAGGATGTTGCCTGCCCGAACTTTCTGGCCCGAGTACTTCTTCACTCCGTATCGTTGACCGGCACTGTCTCTACCGTTCTTTGCGCTGCCGCCTGCCTTTTTGTGTGCCATACTCTCTATCCCTCACCTTCAAGAGTTCCCAGCGTGTCGAATGGTTTTGCTCTGCCGCGCCTAGGGGTCAGGCCTGGATGGCTTCAATCTTCACGAGCGAAAAATCCTGCCTGTGGCCCTTGTTCCGGCGAAAGCCCTTTCTTCTTTTATACTTGAACACAGGGACCTTCCGGTCCTTGGCCTGCCGAGCGAGCTTCCCAAGCACCTTCGCATTGTCCACATAGGGCTTGCCCACGGTCATGTTTTCGCCGTCCGCAACCACGAGCACCTTGTCGAAAACGACCTCTTCTCCCGCTTGGCCCGGGATCTTTTCCACTTTCAAATCCTGGCCCTGGGTCACCCGGTATTGCTTGCCGCCTGTTTCGATCACTGCGTACATTGCACTCATCCTCCCAACTGGAAACATTTATAATTACGCAGCATTTTACAAAATGTCAACTCAAAAATTACATCGAAGAAAAGTGCCCCCGGCGTGACTCGAACACGCGGCACCCAGATTAGGAATCTGGTGCTCTATCCACCTGAGCTACGGGGGCACAGACCGGCTACTTTTGAGACATTTCTCGTCAGATGTCAAGCCTTTTGGAGATACCCCTCTCCACCTTCTCGTTGACACGCCGTTTGGTTTCATCGTAAATAATCAGAACGTTTCAAGTTTTTGGTGGCGTGAAGCAAGAACGGACACAGTGAGAAGGAAGCTCTGTCCCACAGGACGCAGGGCCGCCATGCTGGGCGCTGTTAAGCAGAAGATTCAGTACACGGAAGCCAACAGACGATGGATAACCTCAGAAAAGTGATCCAAGACCACGAGAGGGTATTTTTAAAGTTCAAATGACTCGACGTAGCAAGACTCTGATCTGGATCGGGCTGGGGATCTATGGGCTGCTGCTCTTCCTGCTGCTCACCCTGTATCGATTGCCTGCGGACAAGATGCTGGGGAAAGCCCTCACCTTGTGGACTCAAGCACAAACCTTAGTCTCAGCCGAAACTGTGTCTTTCTCCCCGCCATTTTCCTATGCTATGGAGACCCTCACTTGTGAAGCGCATTGGCCTCAGGGAGTCTCCAAAGACCGTATAGATTCCCTGAAGTTCAGCACGGAATGGTCGAGGATCTTTTCCGGTTCTCTTCCATTGAAAACCGTGGCGATCTTCGCCCGCGGTCAATTGGAGACTAGGCTGGGGGTCCCTTTCCTCGGCAAGGGATATCTTGACTCGAGAGGCTCAGGCATCCATCTCGAGGATCTCTCCTTCGTGGAAGTTCTGCTCGACCGACGCGTGTCCGGCCGTTGTGAAGGCGAACTGCGTCTGACTGGAGACGTTCGTTTTCCCGCGGGATTAAACGGCCGGGGTTTCCTGAGAGCCTTCGACGGATCACTGGAATCAAAACTACCTGTTGCCAGCCTTAGCACCATTGCATTCCAGTCCATCAGCGCCTTGTTGGTCATTCAAAAAGGAGTGCTTTACCTTAGCGATGGGGAAATCGCCGGACCAGCAGTATCCGGTACCTTCTCAGGGGAGGTGAAGCTCGATGAGAGAATGAGCAGAAGCCTTTTGAACATCACGGCCTATTTCACGCCAGGGCCCCTGCTGAACGAGAACGAGTTGGAAAGGAAATTGTTGACATCACTTGCGGCGGAGGGCGAACCGATCGCCATCCGTCTGGAAGGAACCCTTGGCAGCCCTTCTGTCAGGTGGGAAAAGGATTGAACGGAAGACATGACGGATAAGCCGAAATACTTCTTCTTTTTTCTCCTAGTCACGGTTGCAGCTTATGCGGGGAGCAGCCTTTTCCTCTCTTTCCTGGATCGTGAGCTTGTGAAAGATATCCCCTTGCCTGCTCTGGCGAAATCGCCCGTGGAGAACAAAGCCAGCACGCCCGTTTCACTGGGTGACTCCCCCAAGGCCAAGGCGAAAAGCTCCCTGCCTGGGGAGCGAAAAGAAGATCCTTCAAAAAAAACGTCGCGAGCCCAAGAAAAACCCGTCTTGAGTTCCTTGGCTCTCAAGCTGTTGGGCACAGTCGTGAATGAGAGCGGCTCGTCCTGGGCCGTGATCCAGGATCTCGCGACTGATCGCCAGGACATGGTGGGCGTAGGGTCTGTGGTGGCTGGAGCCAGGGTGATATCGATCGGGAAAGACAGGGTGGTTCTGAGCGTCAACGGAAGAGAAGAGGTCCTTCTACTCGGAGCGGAAGGAACCCGTTCAGCCAGGGACCGAGGAGATCAACAGCCCCAGGAAAGCGCTACGAGCACCTACGTGTTGAGTCGAGAGGTGGTCCGAGAAAACCTGCAGAACTTGCCGGCCCTTATGAACCAGGCGAGAGCAGAGGTTTATTTCAAAGAGGGCAGACCCGAGGGTTTCCAGTTGAGCCAGATACAGAAGGGGAGCATCCTCAATGCGGTGGGATTTCAGGATGGAGATGTAATCCGAAGTGTGAACGGCTATGAGGTTCGTTCTCTGGAAGATGCGATCGCGCTCTATCAGAAGTACGGGGATGGCGACTCCTTCACCATCGGAATCTCCCGTGGCCAGAAGCCCAGAACCCTGCATGTAAAAATAAAATAACTGTTGAAATCTTCTAAAGTTAGGTTAGAATTCTTTTTGCGTGGGGATGTAGCTCAGATGGGAGAGCGGTGCGTTCGCAACGCACAGGTCGAGGGTTCGAATCCCTTCATCTCCACCAGCAAGAAAATAACCTGCTGTGATCACGGCAGGTTTTTTGTTTTTGAAGCTTCAGATTCGCTTTACTCTAGCATTCACCCCAGCCCGATCACGGGCACATCCCTGGTAAGGCTGCTCCAGATCTGCCCCTGTAATGTGGACAGGCAAATCACCCCCCTGGCAAAAGGCTGTCGGTGCTTGAGGCCTGATCGGTGGGTACTGATAGGCGAAGAGCTGAGATGATCTGTGGGGGGTCGTTTGCCCAGCCTGGCAAAACAGTCGGAATAAAGGGTGGATCAGAGATTGGACAGGATAGGGGATTTGATTCGGGTTAGGGATCGAGCTGTGGAGTTGTGGGGAAGGGCAAAACGACAACGTATCGTAATTGAAAGTGGAAGCCAGTGTTCCCAGCATTCCTCGGCAGGTGATTAGCATCACAAGCCTATTGCCCAAACAGGAAGACGGTAGGTTTCTATTGCCTCTCAAGGGAACCATTCAATAGCATCCCTTGCTGTTGCCTAGGACATTCTCCCGGCTCCCGGGATTTCTCCCTGCAAAAATGAGCGATCTCCCTACAGACACGGCGAAAACAGGAAGATAAAATATAATAATTCGAGGAGTGGATTAACCTGGGGTTCCCTTCTCTCGGGAGACACTGCTGAGGCCTTGAGGAATAGAAAGCAATGGGGAATCATATGAGGGAAAAAACTATGATCATCAACCGTGCAGCATTTCCGAAGATTCACGACGTAAAAACCTCATTGACCCAATCGTTAGACATCAAAGAGAGTTACGAAGAGGTAGTAAGCCCCCCACTTGTCTACTTGAAGCAGATGGGGGGAGGAGCAATTATATTAGCTGACGATAACACCAACAAATTGACAGAAGCCGTAACCAGATTAGAAGATAGAAGAAATAACAACAAACGGTATTCCATCCGACCCATAGTGAATCGCGCAATGAAGGAGGATAAGGCTCTGATAATTACTACTGGGGGCGGAAATGGGGGCGGGAAAAAAGAAGATGATTCTCGCATAAACGGGAGTAGTGATCGCCGGATATCTGTGAAATGCGTCCCCTTAATCTCTACAAAAGAAATCCGAGGTGTGATTTATGGTCAATCTACTAATGCGCCTCAGGGATTCCGAAAATATGACCTTCTCTTCAATAACAATCTGGGCAACCCTGCCGCTTTAGCCATTGAGAACATTTTGCTTCACGAAAAGAATAGACGAGCTGAAGAGGCACTTGAAAATGCCCGGGCTGAGTTAGAGATAAAGGTCAAGGAACGAACTTCTGAATTGATGGAAGCGAACAGAAAACTGAACCAACTCTCCATAACTGACGGTCTGACAGGGCTTTTTAATCACCGACACTTTCTGCGAGAACTTGAGTCAGAGTACATGAGGGCACTCCGTTACATAAGGAGCCTGGCCTTGCTCCTCCTTGACATCGATCATTTCAAGGAAGTGAACGATCGTTACGGGCACCCCTGTGGAGATTTCGTGCTGAAGAATTTGGCGGGACTACTTAGAAGCTGTCTTCGAAGCGCCGATATAGCTGCCCGCTGCGGGGGAGATGAACTGGCTATTATACTGCCTGAGACAAGTAAGTCGAAAGCTTCGGAAGTCGCTGAGAAGCTAAGACGGCAGTTGGAAAAGAGCCCCTTCGAATGGGACGGCGAATCATTAAACATTACGTGCAGCATCGGAGTGGCTGCCCTGCCAGATCCGGGTATCGATAGCTGGCATTCTCTTCTAGAGAGTGCTGATCAGTCTCTCTACCGGGCCAAAGGAGAAGGCAGAAATAGCGTGATTGTCTCCAATTCCCGCAAGAGAAAGCCGGTTCCCAAAAACGGGCAATCTCGCCGGCAGCAAGTGCTTCCAGCTCAATACCCGGATCTTGCACCAGTTTCACGAAATCCCGTGCAAGGAATCACTTACACGACCAATCTTTCATCTACGATCAATGGGTTAGGTGAGGGGCGAAAGAACCGTCCTCTGAGAGCTCAAGTATTGCGGGGCTTTCCAGAGGTCCCCAAAAAAGTCGTGCGGAAAGGCTCTCGGGCCGAGCACGATGCCCCTGTTCTACCAGTTGGGTAATTCATGAATTTTCTTGCACGGGCTGGAGATCTTACCCGATGTGGCTCCGAGAGGTGATGGGGCGGCATAAACCATTAGTGTGAAGCAGAGCGGTTCCTGTGGGAAATTAAAGGAATGACAGGGACGGTGTTCTGTATTGAGAGGGAAGGAGGTGATGGAACGTCACAGGAGATGAATAGGAACAACAGGTTAAGGAAATGTCATTGATTATCAATGTTTTTTTAAGGATGGAGGGAATACGATGAAAAAGGTTATGTTAATTCTGGTC
>Ga0105107_10000317_pt1 | contig 29519 bp, 19 predicted proteins | sample PPLLaktember2015_6_FD_79335 | JGI IMG/M metagenome (GOLD analysis project Ga0105107, IMG submission 79335) | Freshwater sediment microbial communities from Prairie Pothole Lake near Jamestown, North Dakota, USA - PPLs Lake P8 Core (1) Depth... | ecosystem: Environmental > Aquatic > Freshwater >... | reverse complement strand
CGGGAAAGGTATTCTTCCCGCACGGGGAGGTTGAAGCCGATTTGTTCGTTCACCAGCGTTTCAACGCGGCGTGCCTCCTCCTCCGTGAGAGGGCGCGCAAAACGGTAGTCGGCTTTGGATTTCTTCTTTTCCAGATGTGTCGTAAACGGACGCCCCATGCCGAACAGCTTCACCAGTGCGCCGGTGAGCAGGTGTTCGGCCGAATGCATCCGCGGATCGGCTTCCTTCATTGTCATCCTTTCATCACGGCGAGCGGCACAAGCCGGGCTACCTTGCTCGCAATGCCCGCTCCCTGGACCACATCCACAACTTTGTTGACATTCTTGTATGCATCCGGCTTTTCTTCGGTCAGGCCACCCCGACTCTGCCCGCGTACCAGTATATCCTTGCGTTTCATTTCCGCCAGGAGTGCCTCGGCGGTGGTTTCCCGCTTGGCTTGCGTCCGGCTCATCGCCCGGCCGGCGCCGTGACAGGAGGAGCCAAACGTCTCTTCCATCGCCCGGTCGGTGCCAACCAGGATGTATGACTCTGTGCCCATACTGCCCGGGATCAGCACAGGCTGACCGACGCCGCGCAAATCATCCGGTAGCACCGGATGTCCTTTGGGAAATGCCCGAGTTGCCCCTTTGCGATGGACCAGCACTGTCTTGCGACGGCCGTTCACGCGGTGCTCTTCCTTCTTGGCAATATTGTGGCACACGTCGTACACAACCCGGATGTCGACTGTCCCGATGACTCTTCGGAATGCCTCACGCACGCCGTGCGTCATCATCTGCCGGTTGGCAAATGCGAAGTTGGCGGCAGCCCCCATTGCCCGGAGATAACTCTCCCCCTCTCGAGAAGCGATGGGCACACATGCGAGTTGACGGTCCACAACTTTGATCCCGTATTTCTTCATGCTCCCGTCCATCAGGTCAAGATAGTCCGTGCAGACTTGATGTCCCAACCCGCGTGACCCGCTATGAATGAGCACGACAATCTGGCCTTTGCGCACGCCGAAGACGCGGGCGGTCGCATCATCATATAGATCTTTCACTTCCTGACTTTCAACAAAGTGATTGCCCGACCCCAGAGTCCCCAGCTGCCGGTGACCGCGCTCCTTTGCCCGGCTGCTGACGTACTTCGGGCCGGCGTCCGGGAGACATCCAAATTCCTCAATTCGCGCCAAATCTTTGTCGTCGCCAAATGAATGCCGTGCTGCCCAGCGGGCACCGTCGGACAGCACTTCATCCAACTCCTTTTCATCCAGGACCACAGGACCCTTTGAGCCGGTTCCACAGGGAATATCGCGGAAGAGCTGATCCAACAGGGTAGCCAGTTTTGCCCGGACATCCGCGGGATCTGCGTTCACCGCCAGCAGCCGTACACCACAATTGATGTCGAACCCTACTCCCCCGGCTGAGACAATTCCGCTCTCGAGATCGGCGGCGGCAACACCACCTATGCAGAAGCCGTATCCCTGATGCGCATCGGGCATGGCCAGCGACATGCCGACCAGTCCCGGCAATGTCGCCACGTTGGCGATTTGTTCCGCGGTCTGGTCCGATTCGATCTGTCGCAACAACTCCGCGTCGGCATAGACCATGCCGTCGACCCGCATCCCCTTTTTGGAGGACAAGGGGAGCCTGTAGCGATAGTCGTCGACACGCTCAAACACGTGCGAACTCCGGGAATTCATACCAAACTACTCATTGTCGCGGGGACTTACAACGCCTCAAATATCCAGATATACCCGCACGCCCCAGCCCTCATCGTCCTGCCAGACTGCGAGCTGGTGGTAGGTGACGGCTTTGATATCCATCCGTACATGATGTTTCCCCGCGCGGAGCGATTCCCCGGCGACGGTTGCCTCGAGTCGAGCCGGAGTGCACTGCGAGACAGTGAAATCTTTCGGGACGAATCCCTGGCCGTCATAGAGATAGAGAATCTCAGAGAGCCAGCGGACGAGCATCTGTTCCGAATCTGTTGCCTGGAGCGTTATGCTTCTCCGCTCGCTGGCATCAACCGTGGAGGGATCGAGAATGAGAGAGACGAGTGCACCGGCCGCCCGGGTGAACGCTTCCGCACATGTTGCTCCGCGGGCCTCAATGCCAATATCCGAAGGATGATCCAAGAAACGCACGCCGGCGATAGTCATGTGTGGACTTTTTCCCCTCAGTCCGCGGAAGATAGAAAAAAAAAGGGGCTGATGCCAATGGCATCAGCCCCTGAAATTATGACGGGCTGGCAGGATCCGGGGACTTTCGTCGGGGCCGGACCATTTTCAGCGTCGGGGGGAGTACGCCTGAGCACAGCCCGCCAATACCATCACGATCGGTATAACCGAAGAATAGATAAATTGGCCTCATGATGCAAGTCCAATGAAAAAAATAATTTCGTAACTGTTCCTTTTGTTAAACACCGGAATTCTCTTTCGCCCAACTGGCAATCACATCACGGTTGTCACGGCAACAGATGTCCTTCCCTTCGGAGGTGAACAGTCTCTGAATGCGGTGGTCGTGGCTTTTGACGATTTTGTCCCTCACCATCTTGAGCGTGCTGTTGAGGAATTGATTCTGTTCCGTGAATCCTTCGGCGAGGACCGCAACAGTAGATGGGAGCCACCGCTCGGGGAAGATGCCGGCAAAGTGACCTCCGTTGCGATACTCGTCTATCTCACGCTGAAGCTCCCTTAATGCGGCACACTGTCCGTCTACAGTCGATGGATCAAGCCGGTGGGCCCTCATCCACGATAGTATAGCCTCCCTGTTGGGGACCATCAGGGCGACGGTGTACGGCGATTGGTTGTTGTAGAGCATAAGTTGGTCAATGTACTGTGACTGGCTGGAGATGGTCTCTTCGATACCTTCAGGACTGTATTTTTCTCCGTCGCTCGCAATCAATAAGCTCTTTGTCCTGCCCTGCACAAAAAGGAACCCATCCTCGTCAAGATAACCGAGGTCGCCTGTGTACAACCACCCGTTGCGAATGACCTCCTTAGTCGCCTTCTCATTCCTCCAATATCCCGCCATGACATTCCCGCCGCGAATGACAATCTCCCCCTGCCTGCCCGTGGGAACCGCTAAGCCATCCTCCGCACAGATCTTGATTTCCAGGGAAGCAACCACTTTTCCTGAAGAGCCCAATTTATGTCCGGCCATTACGTTCGCCGAAATCACTGGTGCGGCCTCTGACAGACCGTACCCTTGCAGCATGGGAATCCCGATAGCATAGAAAAAACGCTGTAGTTCGATGTCGAGTAGTGCTCCTCCTCCTATAATGAATTCCAGCCGTCCCCCGAAGTTCTGCCGGATTTTGGAAAATATGATCGCGTCAAACAGCGCGATGAGAGGCTTGAGGAACACCCGGAATCCCTTTCCGCGTCGCCAGCCGTCAGCGTTGTACAGATATCCGGTTTTCAAGCCGGCCTTGAACAACGCCTGTGCGAGCTTTCCCTTCCTCAGAATCGCCGCCTCGATCCCCTTCCGGAAGTTTCTCGCCAGTGCAGGTACGCTCAGGAGAAATGTCGGGCGCGTCTCACGGATATTCACAGGAATATTCTTCAGGGTTTCCATTGGTGTCTTGCCGACCTGTACAGACGCCATCGACGCGCCGTTCCGCATCAGCGTATAGATACCTGCAGTGTGGGCAAAACAGTGGTCCCAGGGAAGTATCAACAGCGAGCAGTACCACTCGGGAACCGGCAACAGACCCGAAGACTGTTCCACATTGATGATGTAGTTCAGGTGAGTCAACACCACGCCCTTGGGATCGGCGGTGGTTCCGGAAGTGTAGGAGATCGTTGCGGGATCGTCTCCGTGCACGGAGGCAACTCGCTTCTCAAGTTCGCCTTCGTGCTCGCGCAGGTACTTCCGTCCGGCACGGGTGACGTCGGCGGCAAAAACCTCGCCCGGTCCGTATTGGTCCATCGGATCCAGCATCATCACTGTTTCCAGGGCGGGAAGCGACCCCCGCAGCTGCCTGACCTTTGCCGACTGGGTTCCGGAAACGATTGCCATCCGGCACCCCGCGTGAGCGAGTCGAAACTGCAGGTCAGCGCCTTCCTGGAGTTTTACCGACAGTGGCACGTTGATCGCGCCGGCGTAGAACATCCCCAATTCGGCGATAACCCAATCATTTCTCCCCTCGGCGATCAGAGCGATACGATCCCCCTTCTGGATGCCCAGAGTGATCAGGCCGGCGCCAAAAGCCCGGATGCTCTCCTTCGCCTGTGTGTAGGTAATCGCTTCGAAGCGATCTTCCCGTTTTTCCAGCAAAAAGGAATTACCGGCGTACCGTTCGACGCTGGCCTCGAATAATGCGGGTAATGTGGTCGGAGACATCGGGATCCGGATGAGGTAGAGTTGTACGGTGCGGAACCGTTGATTGCAGGTGTAAGATACGGCAGGGCAAGGTGGAAAGTCAAACGCACAGCCGGCGTTTCGTCCAGTCCCTTCAGGGGCGGGTTGCCATCACAACCAGGTCCTTCGATCGCGTGGCATCGTATGGATCCATGGAAATCCCGCCGAACATCTGGTTTTCGCGGAATCCCGCTGTCCGGAGGGCTTCTTCAAATTCGGTCTCGAGGAGCGGATACAGATCCGCACTCACCACTTCCGGCGGAATGCGGCCGGCAACATCTTCCCGCGTGATCGTGAACCGGATGAGTCTTTGCCCGTATTCATATCGGCGCGTAAAGCGAAATCCGGCCGCCTCGGTTTGGCCGATGATGTGGTCCCTGGCAACAAGTATCCTGCGGTAGTTCAGGATCTGCGCGAACATGATGCCTCCCGGGCGAAGCACCTGCCGGAAACCTGTCAGCACCGAAACCAGAGCCTCGGGAGAGGGGAAATGGGCAAGCGTATTGCCGAGAGTGAATATGGCATCATACCGGGATGTCAGGCGAGCCGGGAGTTCTGCCAGGTCCGACGCAACGGTCTTCACTTCCAGCCCCATGTCGGTTGCATGACGCGCCACGACCTCAAGCATGCGCGGGCTGATATCCACCGCCGTCACCTTCACCCCAAGCTGAGCCAGCAACAACGAATGGAATCCTGTTCCGGCGCCTGCGTCCACGGCAGTGCGGATACCATGATTTTCCACCAGCAACTTAAAGAAGGGCCGTTCTCTCACGAACCGTCCCTCGAATCCCGTCATGGAATCGTAGCCGCCGGCGAGACGGTCATAGAACAGAGTGACATCTTCTGCATGCGAGTGATCAGTCGTGCGGTCCATACGCTGGTACCTCTCCGCGAAAATGCTGGTACAACGGCGAGTGGAGCTCGTGAAACCTCCGTTGGTACTCATCCTGTGCTATGGTGTTGTGCCAGAACCCCGTGAGCAGCGCCAGCCCGGTGACCGCCATAAAGACTCCCGCAGCCAGCGAACCGTATACCCATGTGGGGATCGCTCTTGAATGCGAGCTGGCGCGGACATGAAGTGTGTCCTTGACCGGACAGACTTCCACACACGCCATACAGCTCATGCACTCGTCGCTCATCACGCGAGTGGCGTTGTGCACTTTGATGCCTGAAGGACACGCTCTGGTACAGAGCTCGCAGTCCACACACGTTGTTTTGTTGCGTGTGATTTTCAATGGGCTCAGAAAGCTTGTCATCCCCAGCAGCGCGCCGTACGGGCAGAGATATCTGCACCAGAAGTTCCTTATCACCACTGACAGGAGCATGAGGACAAGTATCGTAAGCAGTGCGACCCCGGAGAGTTCGGCGAAGAAGATGTACATCTTCACGTCCGCCATTTTGTTGTACGGGCTGTAGATGAAGCCTTTCAGCGCATCGGTATCCATGCCGATCACTGACCAGACGAAGAATGCCATCAGGAAGTACTTCAGAGAACGCAACGGATAGTCCAGCCACTGCGGAACAGTCAGATTACGGCCAAAAATCTTCTTGCCGAGCATCCAGAGGGCTTCACTCAATGTCCCCACCGGACAGAGCCAGCTGCAAAATGCCTTTTTCAGCAGAAAGCTGACGAGCAGAATCGCGAGCAAGATGAACAAACCGGAAGGATGAATGCCGTTGACGATGCCGGTCCGAAGCCAGTAGCTCAGACTGATGAGCGCGCTGATGGGGAGAAAACCTTCGACCCCCGGGGGACGTGCCACAAAGGGGGTCTGGCCAGCAGATTGGCCCCACTCCATAAAAAAGTGGAATTCCAGACCTATCCAGAGGCACAGCAGAACAAACACGAGTTGCACGGCGGAGCGTTGGTACTGCGAGTCTTCTCTGAGCCGCCAGAGGACACGTTTGAACAGGCGGGGTTCAGAGCGAAATTGAATTCTCCGGCGACGCATCTCGACTGGTATCTTCTTCACACGCACTGTACAATCCCCTTCGCTTATCTTCGCGCTTCAGGAGCGCCATGGTACCCTGGTTGATGCATGCCGCGGGCCATCTCTCCAATACTCTCGGTGACCAGCATCGAATAAATGCTGTTCCGCAGTCCCTCCCACTGCGCGTGCACCGCGCAGGGATGTTCGCCCGAACATTCCGGAAAACCCATGACGCACGTGCGCGTGAAATCCGCCCCGTCGATCGCATCCACAATATGGAAGAGTGTGATCTCCGACGCCGGTGTGGCAAGGGCAAACCCCCCGTGCGGCCCTTTCTCAGAGACCAGCAGACCTTTCCTTGTAAGCTCCTGCATGATCTTTCCCAGAAAATGATAGGGAATCCCCAATTCCCCGGTCATTTCTTTGATCGTTACACGCACGCCATCCTCCTTCAGTGCCAGGTACAGCACTGCCTGAAGGGCGTACTCGCATTGTCTGGAGAACAACAGGCTCATTATATATTCAGAGTATTTAGTCTGAATATACGGTGCAGAATGATGAATGTCAATAACAAACTGCAGGCCCAGCCTGTTCGGGGTGCAATAAAAGGTAAGGCCACAGCTGCACTTCCCCTCTTCCGTGCACAGTGGCCCTGCCCTGCAGGCCGCCGCGTTGCGCCGCTCGGCCGCTGCTGTTTTATACTGGGGTTTCTGTCATTGACGCCGCCGTTCCGCCGGCACGCCGAACACCGCCCTGTTTGTTTTGTCCGCCTGGCTGTATTTCTCTTTCATGACACACACTTCCTGTCTCATGACGGGGACAATATATATGATCGACACGCATGGAGAGGATCATTTGGTGATCCTAATCCGCATTGGAATTCAGCGATTTTCGGAGTATCTTGCAGGGTCCGTAGCCTATTCACCACCCCGCGATGTACCCTTCACACTTCTTTGGAACAGCACAATGAAGACCCGCAATGCATGCCGGTTCCTACATGTGGCCATTGCCACGTTAGGCATCTCACTCCCCGCCGTTTCGCAGCCCGGACTCGTTACCCAGCGCCCTGTTGCCCCGGGAGTAACACACAAACAATTCCTCCTGGCGGGACCGAACACATTAGACGTCCTCGAGATCTCGCTTGCCAACCCCTACATTACACTTGAATCGTACCGCCCCGATGGACTCGTTAAAACGACGGTGCAGGCGGCTGCCATTGATCGTGCCGGACATCGTGTCATCGGCTCGGTAAATGCCGACTTCTTCTCTTTCGAAACTGGTTGGCCTGTCGGTAACCAGGTCGTGAACGGCGTCATGGCACTCGGAGTGAGTTCGTCACGTTCACATCTTGCCGTCGGTGCGGACAAACGACCCTATATCGACCGTCTCGCTTTCCGGGGCACCATCTGGTCACGGGGTGGCACATCGCACGCGATATCGCAGGTGAACAACGACCGTGCAGCATCAACGCTCGCATTCTACACGACCTTCCGTGGTTCCACGACGCGTACCGATGCTTCCGGCGCCGAATGTGCCGTCGAGTTCCTTGATCCGCCGCGCGCCGGTGACACCCTCCGGGCCCGGGTCACCGCCATCGGCGCAGGCAACATGGCGATCCCGTCGGCGGGCGGAATCCTCTCAGCAAGTTCCGGCGCGCCCGCCGCCTTCCTCTCCACGAATCTGCAGGCCGGCGACACCGTTCGCGTCTTCCTGGGGTTCAACCGACCATTGCACTCGATTCTTCAGACACTCGGGGGATCAGGCCGGTTCCTGGCAGGCGGACGGAACGTCACGGACAGCATGTCAGCTCTCGAAGGTATCGGCACGAGCTTCACGGGGGCGCGACATCCCCGCACCTTTGTGGGGTTCAATGCAGACACAACGCTCCTCTATCTCTGCACGGTTGACGGCCGTCAGGCATCAAGTATCGGCATGACCTTTGCCGAGATGGCTAATTTTATGGCCTCCATGGGCGCTTCTGATGCGTTCAATTTCGACGGCGGCGGCTCCACCACGATGGCCGTCCGCGGCGAGATCGTCAACTCACCCTCCGACCCTGCCGGTGAACGCAGCGTCGCCAATTCACTCCACGTAATATGCACAGCGCCTCTCGGGACGCTTCATGCCCTCGCAGTTCTCCCCGGACGTTCGGAGGTCTTTCAGGGCGGCATACAGCAGTTCACGGCCACCGGCACCGATGAGTTCTACAACCCCATTGAAATCCCTGCTGATGCCGTCTGGGAAGCGGATCCGGCGATAGGCGCAATCACGTCGACGGGCCTCTTCACTGCGGCAAAAACCAACGATAGCGGATGGGTGAAATTACGATGGCAGGGAGTGGCCGATTCGGTCCGCGTGGTTGTACATCTGCTCAAGTTCATAACAGTCTACCCGCCCGCTCTCATCATGGTTCCCGGTGAACGGGTGACCCTGCTCGTGCGGGCAGAAGACAGTGCGGGCCGCAAGGTTACTCTCGACAATCACCAGGTGACGTTCGCGTCGCACGCGGCGGCCATCAATGCGGATGTTCTGGGTCTCGTGACCGCGCGTGATTTCGGATCGGGTGCGCTCGAAGTGTCGCTGGATACCATGCGCGTCGACGTTCCATTCAACTTCAGCGGTAACGATACTTCGATCGTGGCGGACCCCATGCGATCACTGTTCAACTGGGACACAACTCTCGTCAACCTCTCCGCAACCGGTGTGCAGGTTGAACTCACTTCCGACCCTGTGGTGACTACCCCCCCGGCTCTCCGCATCGCCTATGCGATTCCCGACGTGCATGGGGAACTCCAGTTGAAATGCAACATTCCGCTCTCCGGCCGCGTCGACAGTCTGTTCATCCGGACCAATGGGAGCGGGAATGGCGACACGGTACGGTTTGTCGTCAGAGACAAAGACGGCGACCTCTTCCTCCTCACGGCCGGTGGTGCGGTGACATGGGCCGGCGAATGGCGTACGCCGGGCGTCACGACATCCAAGGCTGTTCCTTTCGGTGCATCGGCCATGGACTATCCCCTGAGCATCACTCAGATCCGTATCGCTTTCGGGAAGGCGTCGCTCAGCGGCGGCATGATCACAGGTACGTTGCTGCTTGATGATCTCGGTGCACACTATCCGGTGCGGACAGTTGCACCTCAAGTGCTGTTTGACTTTGAAAGCGGCATCACCGGCTGGTACACACCCCTTCAAGCGAACGTGGCACAGGAAGTCGGCATCGACCGCAACATGTCGACACTTGTCGCTTCCGCCGAACAGGCGTATCAGGGGAGCTACGCGGGAAAGTGGACATTCGTGGATGATGCGGCAAGCACGGCGGATTGGGATGTGCGGATCACCCGCAACACCACCGGCGACCTCGGCAACATGCTCCGCGGCAGCTACATCGGCGCGTGGGTCTATGCCAGCGGTGAGACCTCCACGGAGCTCCAGACGGTCGTGCGAGGCGGAAACGGCCAGATCTGTGCCGGACCGCGCTTCCCCGTCCGTCACCACGGCTGGAAACTGATCGGCACGAAGCTGGACGAGGGGCTTTTCTCCCCCTACCTCACATCCGGGGTGATTACGGACGCCGGCAACAAGTTCAACGGATTCCGCCTGCGCGGACCGAACAGCATCCTGTCGGGACAGACCCGGGTATATTACATCGACAAACTCGTTACCAGCGCCCTGACCGTCCCCACCGGATTCACGGGCTTCTCCGTGGACTGGTCAGCCCCGCTGGCACGACTGCACTGGATCGTGAATTCGGAAATCAGCATAGACCGTTATGCCATTGAACGCGGTGCAGGCGGAGTGTTTGTTGAGATCGGTTCCATGCAGGGAGGGGGCAACGTGGACACGACGGTAGAGTATGAATACGTAGACACTCCTCCGGCGAACTCAAGCGTAGAGTATAGAATCCGGCAAATCACCAATGACGGCGGACAGGAGCTGTCCCGATCAATCACGGTGAACACCGGAACCAACTCCGTCGGACCGGAAGGGGCACTGCCGGAGACATACGAACTGTTACAGAATTTTCCGAACCCCTTCAACCCATCGACAACAATCTCGTACGCACTACCGCGAGAAAGCCGGGTGACGCTCACGTTCTTCAATACGCTGGGTCAGCGCGTCGGTGAGATCATAAGCGGTATTCAGTCCGCCGGGTTCCACAACACCGTGTGGCAGCCGGCCCTTGCCTCCGGCGTCTACTTTTATCGTTTGGAGGCCGCGGCAGTTGCACAACCCGGCGACCGGTTTTCACAGACGCGGTCGCTCCTGCTGATCCGGTAGAAACACCGGGAGGCGGTTACGCGTCCACCCGGATACGCTTCCTGATCGCGCTCAACGGCAGAGAAGTGCGGAATCGCACCCTGCGCACATCTCTCGCATCGCAATCGAAGTAATTGTCTTCGAAATCCACATCCGCGCCGCGCACTTCAAGTGCAACGGCCTTTGCGAACCGGCGGGCACTGACAACCGCGCAATAGGTGCCGTCGGGTTCGGTGACTACTCGAACCCGCAACCCCGGGTCCGGCAACTTCAGGTGTTTGGGTTCAGCGAAGAAAAGCCGGTTTTCAGCGACAAACGCCCCGCCGATCTCCAGCCGCCCATACAGGTAGTGCGTCTGTGCCTCCAGCCGCGTCAGCCCGGACATCGCGAGTACGGCAACCAGCCGGGAGGCGTTTGCCGGCACCTGCACATGTTCCTGGATAAGGACATGTGAGGACGCCTGGAGATCCCGGAATTGCAGGGTCAGAGTTCCGCCGACAGGCTCCGATGTATCGTTCGCGAGCCAGGCCTCGATTCCACTGCCGTTGTTCTTGAACGAGAGCAGTACCGGCGCGAAGAAGCGGCGTGCAAAAAAATACGCGGGTTTAGGACGCAGCCCGCTATCAATGACGGACCAGCTTGTGACGGGCCAGCAGTCGTTGAGCTGCCAGAAAAGAGCCCCCGCGGTGTGGAACTTGCGTCTACGCCAGTGCTCGACCGCACACTTCAAGGCTTCCGCCTGAACGAGCTGGCATCGCCGGATCCATTCCGTGAACGTCGCAGGCGCGGCAAAGTGGGCGGTGACAAAACGCATCAACCGTTCCTGTCCTTCGACCTGCTTGTTATGGTGCTCGACCGTCGGATGCGACGGGGAGCATTCCGAAGGATGCAGTGTCTCGTGCCACGTGCGGAGCGTGGCCGGGGCCTGGAACCCAAACTCGGTCACAAAGCGCGCCTTGTCGTGCCGGTATTCCGGATAGTCCTTCCAGCCGGCCCAAACTTCCCACTGGTGATGATTCCCGCTCCTTTGATCGTTCGGAGGTCCCTTGCCAAATGGGGAACTGCGCCAGTACGGACGTGTCCCATCTTCCCTGTGCACCACGTCCGGTAGCAATGTTCGGAATATCGATGCGCCGTGCATGTCATCGGGTGTCTTTGTCGGATTCGCCGAACTGAACATCCACTCACACTCGTTGTTGCCACACCAGAGTGCGATGCAGGGGTGATTCCGAAGCCGGCGGACTGTTTTTGTCGCCTCGTCCCGGACAGTCCGGAGGAACCAATTCTGGTGTGGATACTCACCGCAGGCAAACATGAAGTCCTGCCAGACCATCAGACCCAGGCGATCACATGCTGTATAGAACCTCTCATCTTCGTAGACACCGCCACCCCACACTCGGAGCATATTCATATGAGCGTCACGGGCCATCGTCAGAAGCCGTTCGATGGTTTCTTGAGAGACTCGCGGGAGGAAATTGTCGGAGGGAATCCAATCCGCGCCCTTGCAGAAGACCTTCCTCCCGTTGATCTCTACAATGAACGACTCTCCCTCCTGGTCGCGCCCCTGCACGAGCCTGACGTTTCTGATGCCGAACTGTACTTCCTGTTCATCCAGAACCTCTCCCGCGGCATTCAGGAGAGTGAACACCGCGCTGTAGAGTGATTGCTCACCCTGGCCGTTCGGCCACCAGAGATGCGGTGATGGAACGAGTACAGGCAGGCGCACGGAGGAACTACGGACTGTCACCTCCCGCTCCACATGCCAGCCATGGCCACCGACAAAGAGCCGGAGGAGAAAGGGCGAGCGGTCGGCACGCACGAGTGTTGTCGCGATTTCCAGCATCGCGTCCCGGGCGGCGATGCTCTGTGTCCGCACCACGGGATGGTCAAGGCGGGCGGCACTCCATGCTTCAAGGCGAATACCACGCCAGATCCCTGATGTAGTCAGCTTCGGACCCCAATCCCAGCCAAACGAATATTGCGCCTTGCGCGCGTAGACTCTGTGTGGTTCATGGGACACACGCAACGCACCGTGGCGCCGCTCCAGTGCACGGCAACGATCTACGGGCGAGTCGAAGATGATCTCCAGCGTGTTCTTCCCTGCCTTCAAAGCGCGCTTGATCGGCAACCGGTGCGGGATGAACATATCCTCGGTCTTGCCGATGGACTTGCCGTTGCAGTAGATCTTCGCGTACGTGTCCAGTCCCTCTGCAATCAACTCCACATTCCGTTCTTTCAGCAGCTGGCCAGGAACGGTGAACGTACGCCGATAGGCCCATTGTTGTTGCTCAATCCACTGCACATCGGATTCCGCCATGCCCGTCGAGGGATCCGGAATAAGGCCGGCAGCAAGCAGGTCCGTATGCACGGTGCCCGGAACGGATGCAGGCATCCATCGCAAGACCCGGCGGTGTGCGGCCGGGAGCCTCCGGTTCGCGTCAAGTGCCCGGAACGACCACCTGCCGCTCAAATCCACCGTTTTCTTCATCGGTCACCTACGAAAGGTATAGAATTGATTCATGTGCGAGTCATCCTCACCCGTTTCTCACCGCTATCATCTGGGCCACAATGCTCACGGCAATCTCTTCGGGAGTGTGCGAACCGATGGGGAATCCCACCGGGGCGTGCACCGCGGTCAACTGTGCATCCGGGTTTCCCTCGCGCCGCAATTCCTCGAAGAGACCGTGGATCTTCTTCGCGCTCCCCAGCAGGCCGATATACTTGAAGGGCTGATTAAGTAGCTGCCGGATGACGGTACCGTCATGCTGGTGACCATGAGTCATGATCACCGCATACGCGTGTGCGGGAACTGTGAGATGGGACAGGATCTCATCGTATGGACCGGAGATTGTCCGGCCTGCACGGGGATGTTTCTCGGTCGAGGCCCACTCGGGTCGGTTGTCGTACACGGTGACATCGAAATCGACCCACGATGCAAGCCACGAAAGCGCAATGCCGCAATGACCGCCGCCGAATATGATGAGCGGGGCGCCACCGTGCAGAGGCTCGATCAGAATTTCCTCCACGCCGCCGCACACCATCGCCGTTGGGAATTCCGCCCCGGTCCTGCTCCCCAGGTCAAATCCCCACTTCACCTCCGACACGGGACGTCCGGCCATCACCTTGTCGATCACGAGCTTTTCCAGTTCTCCCCCGCCGATGGTCCCGCGGATTGAGCCATCGGCAAAGACAATCATTTTCATCCCCAGCCGTGCGGGAGTGGAGCCGGTTGTCGACACGACGGTTGTCAGCCAGGATGCTTGATGCCCCCGTGCCGCGTCGGCCATCACGTCATAGAAATCTCGCATCACCGATCAGGTCTCCGTTCAAGGTACAGCGGACAAATCCCCCGGCGTGTTGATATTCCGCAACACACCCGGATCGTCAACCACAAGTCGCGTCACCGGTACTCCCGATGCCGCGATAATCGTGTGCAATGTGTCGCGGTCTCCGGATGAGAGCACGCGGGCGAAAAGGGTCCGAGGAATGAGCACCGGGTGCCCCGCTCGGCCCTGGTATGATGGTTTAATGACCGCATCACCTTCGGACCGCCCGGCCGCGACGAGTTTCTTAACGGTTTCCGCCTGCACACACGGATGATCCACCGGCAGTATCACCACGCTTTTGCACGACGTAACCAGGTCCAAGCCCAACCTCACGGAGGAGAGCATATCTCCGGAATCGGATGGATTGCTCATGAGTGGCGTTCCGGGAACCTCGGCGATCGCCCACGCTCTTTCTTCCGGCGAAACCACACCTGCCACCACATCGACGCCTGCTGCATGGAGCGTGCGCACGCACCGGTGCAGAAAGCTCTCTCCTCCGGTCGAAAGCCGAAGTTTCGCCGTGCCGATTCTCGTGCCCTTCCCCGCCGCGAGAACGAGGGCGCCGATGCTCCCGGTGGTCATACCTGCAAACCAACTTCCGTGTTGAACCTGGCGATCAATCCGTCAAACTCTTTGACCTCTTCCTCAAACTTCACCGTCCAGTACTCCGGGTCCCATTGCGCATTGAGCTCTTCCGATGTCTTGCCTTGCTGCTCAACCCAGGTATAGTACTTGAGGTTGTGAATCGCCCTGCGATCGACGTATGTGAGTTCCTTGAAAAAGTCCGTCCGCTGATGCAGCAATGGACCTTCCAGGTCGCGGTATCCCTGAAGTGCCGCGTATGCGCCTCGCTCAATGCGCAGTTCTTCGAGCCGTGAGTGATACATCTCGGCGGAATCTGTGAAGACGGTGAAGATGACGTCTTTCTCCGTAAGATTGTAATACCTCGCCGTCTTGATTGCGGCCAGGAGATTACAGATCGAGGAGATGCCCAGCAATGGCAAGGCATCGAGAGTGGCGTTGGGAACACCCGACGCGCCCAACACGGCTTTCCCGGGCTCTTCGTTGAACAGGCGCAGGACACGCATGCAGTCTTCGTCGTCCACCGCGGCCACACAATCCGTGGAACGGACGTTGTGTACCCAGGGCACATGCTTGTCACCTATCCCTTCGATGCGGTGCCCCCCAAAGCCGTTCATCAGGAGGGTCGGGCATTGCAGCGCTTCGGTGGCGACAACTTTCACACCGGGATAGACCTTCTTGAGATAGTCGCCCGTGGCGATTGTGCCTGCGGAACCCGTGGCCGAGATGTACGCGGCAGGCCGCGCGCCCGGACAGACAGTCCGGTGCACTTCTTCCACCGCCGGACCGGTCACGTTGTAGTGGAATATCGGATTGCCGAATTCGTCAAACTGATTGAAAATCACGTTCACAGGATCTTCACGGAGTTCCCAGCACTTGTCGTAGATCTCCTTCACGTTCGATTCGCAACCCGGGGTGGCGATCACCTGCGCACCGATCTGCTGCAGCCAGGTGAAACGTTCGCGGGACATTTCCTCCGGAAGTATCGCCACTGCAGTGCAGCCGAGCAACGCACAGTCGAACGCGCCGCCACGGCAATAGTTGCCTGTAGAAGGCCACACTGCGCGATCCCGTTCCGGATCGAACTCCCCGCTGACCAGCCGCGGCACCAGACAACCGAATGCGGCCCCCACTTTGTGTGCTCCGGTCGGGAAAAATTTGCCGGTCAGACCGATCACACGCGCGCGCACGCCGGTGATCTCCTCCGGTACTTCGAGCCAGTTCACCCCGCCGAATCCGCCGGTCTCCACGTCGTTTTTCCATGTAATACGAAACAGGTTCAGTGGATTCACATCCCAGAGCCCGACTCCGGCAAGCCGCCGTGTGATCGCAGCGGGAATCGTGTCCGGATCGCGCAGTTGACTGAATGTCGGGATGACAATGTGCCGGTCGCGGCAACGCCGGGCGGTCTTCCTGATGACATCCGGGTACATAGTCTTGATGATCGTTGACATTGGCCTTCTGATTCTCTCGGTCGTGTATGGAGGATTCACTACCACTTCTCAGCAGTGCGCGCCGTGCCGCGCCGGATAACTGATTCCAGCGCTTGCACCGGGTCGTTCATGCGCGTGAGAACGATGAGCGCTGCGATGACGAATGGCTTGAACCCCGCCTGCCGGTAGGTCGCCATGCGGTAACGCTCGAAGACGGGTGCGGCCACCTCGCCCTCTGCGCAGCTGACACCGGAGATGTCGGCGGGGAGACAGTGCATGTACAGCGCCTTGCCTTCCTTGGTCGACGCCATTTTTCTGTCATCACATTCCCATGACCGATGGCGCGCGTTTTCCGCAAGGCACTGGCGCTCCAATTCTGCAAGTGCTGCACGATCCCCTTTCCGGAGCAAACCCGTGCGCTGCTGCATCACGCGGAATGAGGCCCAGGATTTCGGATAGACCACATCCGCGCCGGCAAAGGCTTCTTCCATGGAGTGGCTCACCGTAAATGATCCGCCACTTACCCTTGCCTGCCTGCGGGCACGTTCCACAATATCGGGCATCAAATCGTATCCTTCGGGGTACGCGAGCGATACCTCCATGCCGAACCGCGTCATGAGGCCGATGATCCCCTGCGGCACCGAAAGCGGCTTGCCGTAACTCGGCGAGTATGCCCAGCTCATCGCGATCTTTTTTCCGCGCAGCGATTCCAGCGATCCAAAAGAGGTCTTCAACTGCATGAGATCCGCCAGCGTCTGCGTCGGATGGTCAATATCGCATTGCAGGTTGATGATACTCGGCCGCTGGTGCAGTACTCCCTCCGCGTGCCCTTCTTCCACTGCAGCACCGACCTCGCGCATATACCTGTTACCCTCTCCGAGATACATGTCATCCCGGATGCCGATGACCTCGGCCAGAAACGAAATCATATTTGCAGTCTCGCGAACGGTTTCCCCGTGTGCGATTTGCGACTTCACTTCATCGAGTTCTGCCAGACCCAGTCCGAGAGCATTTACCGCGGAAGCGAAGCTGAACCGCGTCCGTGTGGAGTTGTCCCGGAATATGGAAATGGCGAGGCCGGTATCGAATACCCGGCAGGACTTTCCTTGCCGGTGGAGTTCTTTCAGGCACTCGGCGACAGTAATGACCGCGCGCAACTCGTCGTCCGTGCGATCCCATGTGAGCAGGAAGTCCTTCTGGAAAAGTGCGGGGCGAACGGACGCAAGTTCGGCAATGTAGTCGGGCGTGAGTTGTTCCTGATCATGAGGCATGAGAGTGCATTCAGGATTGATGGCTGAGGGTCCGCGGGACGGTTCCGTAGAAAACAGCTGCGGCTTCGATCGCATCCACGATTTGCTGGTAACCGGTGCACCGGCAGAGGTTGGAGTAGATAGCCCGGCGAATCTCCGCGCGGGAAGGGCGCGGATTGTGCAGGAGGAAGGCGTGAGCGGTCAATACCATTCCCGGTGTGCAGAAGCCGCATTGGATTGCTCCGGCGTCGATAAATGCCTGCTGCAGTGGATGGAGCCCGCCGTCGATGCCCTTCAGTCCTTCAATGGTCAGCACACGATGCCCGGCGACGTCCTGGACCTGTTTGGTGCAAATGCGCAAGGGCTGCTCATCCACCAGCAGCGTGCAGGCCCCGCAGGCACCGACGTCGCAGGCATTCTTGACGCCCGTCAGATCCAGATCCTCGCGAAGGAATTCGATGAGACGCTTTGTGCGCTGCCGCTCACTGACGGGGTGCTCGGTGCCGTTGACCGTGATCGTCATGCTATCCTCCGACACTCGTGGATGCCGGTGCGTGCGCGGATGTCCCTCCGGGGCGGATGGGCAGGCGATAATGACGGACGCCGGTAGCGTTGAAAATAGCATTTGCCACCGCGGGTGCCATGAGTTCGTTTGTTGGCTCGCCGATGCTCTTTGCCCCTGAAGGGGAGTTCGGATCCGGGTTCTCCACTATGATGGCCCGCATTTCGGGTATGTCCATCGATCGCGGAATGCGGTAGCTATTGAGATTGGCGTTGACAATTCTCCCACCGTCCAGGACAAGTTCTTCGTGCAATGCATAGCCGATGCCCATTGCCATGCCGCCGAAAAATTGACCCTCAATCATATCGCGGTTAACCGCCCGACCGACGTCATGGGCGGCGATAGCATTCAACAACCGCACCTTTCCGGATTTCCGATTGACCGTCAGCTCCACGGCCTGGCATCCATATACCCAGGTGAAGTACGCTTTCCCCTGACCGTGCTCTTCATCCCAGGTTACGGCGGGTGCCTGGAAGACGCCGAAGGCGTGCGGGAACTGCTGACGGCGGAACATCTCGGCCACGGTCTCATCAAATGTCACCGACTTCCTGTTTCCTTCGACCGTCAGGCGCTCCTCACGGAAGTCAATGTCTTCGGGGCTGCATTGCAGCATCAACGCCGCCACGTCTGCCATTCTCCTGCGGAGATCCCGGGCCGCAATAGTCACGGCGCCCCCGCCCATGATCGTCCCACGCGAAGCAACAGTTGTCCCGCTGTCAGGGATGACCGAGGTGGAGGAACGACGGTAGTGAATACGCTCCCTGCGAATGCCGAGCTCCTTCGCAGCGAGCAGAACCATGGCGCTCTCCGCGCCCTGTCCGTTTTCATGGACGCCCGTTTCCACGAGAACGGACCCGTCGGCCTGCACATTGATCATCGCAGCACAGAAGTCCACTCCCTCCGCACCCAGGCTCACACCGCGGTAACTCATGGCAAGTCCGACGCCGTACTGCTCTTCATCGTCTCCCTTGCCGTGTGTGCAGTGGGTCAGTTTGGCTTCATAGTCAAATTCCTTCACAACAGAGTCAAGCACCTGCCGCATCGCCACAGAGTGATCATCCAGCTCCTGTCCGGTGATGGTCACGCTCCCCTGTTTCACCATGTTCTTCCGGCGGATATCAAGGGCGGGCAAAGACAACCGGTCGGCGGCAATTTCAATCATGGAATCCACCACGAAATTCATCTGGGGAGATCCGAATCCCCGCATTGCACCGGTCACTACATTGTTGGTGTACACAGCGATCGTGTCGCAATGCACGTTGGGAACAACGTAAGGACCGCAGCATTGGACCGTGGACCTCCATGTCACCCACGGCGTGACCGAGCAGTACGCACCGGAGTCTGCGAGGATGCGGCAGCGCACCGCATTGATCACGCCGTCGCGCGTCAGGCCCATGGTGTACGACACCCGGTAGGGATGACGCTTATAGCTTTCCCGGATTGACCAATCACGCCGGTACATCAGCTTCACCGGAACACCGGTGACTTTTGCCGCCAGAGCAGCACGAGCGCAGACGATGGCGGCAGTATCATCCTTCCCTCCAAAGCCTCCGCCCATGGGGGTGCCGATCACCTCCACGCGCGAGAGCGGCATTCCCAGCAGCGCGGACACAAACCGGCGCGTGCTGAAGGGGTGCTGCATGCTTCCATAGACCTCCATGACGCCGTCATGTCGCATCCGGCACACCGCCACTTCGGGCTCCATATATGCGTGTTCGACAAACTGAGTCTCAAAATGCTCTTCGACCACAAGATCGGAACGGCGAAGTCCCTCCTCGACATCGCCACGGCGGACCCGGTGCGTATTCACGACGTTCGTCCCGTGCGCCTCATGGACCAGCGGAGAGCCATCACGCAGAGCATCATCCGGGTCGAGGACGGCCGGCAAGGGTTCCGCATCAACGCGCACGAGGCCGGCGGCCCTGATCGCCTCATCCCGGGTTCGTGCCACAACCAGCGCAACAACATCTCCATGGTAGCGGATCTTGTCGTCGGCGAATACACGAAAGTCGGCCACTATCTGCCCGACCCTGTTGGACCCGGGGACATCCCGCGCAGTCAGAACGCGGACAACGCCCGCGGCTCGCTCGGCTGCATCCGTATGCACCGCGATCAGCCGGGCATGGACAAAGTCAGCGTACACCGGCGCCGCATGCAGCATATTGACGAACTTCAGGTCGTCCGTATACTTCGTTTGCCCTGTCACCTTGCCAACGGCATCATTCCGCCATGCGCGCCGGTCTATGTCGGCCATAGGGTCCTCCCTCTCCGCTGGCCGGGATTGAGAAGCGTTCCCTGCCTCACAACTTCCTGACCGCGGAGAAACACATGTTCGAAACGCAGCCGGGACGATACACCCGGAAACGTCTCGTGAACGTCAGCCAATGACGACCGCACAGGCTGAGCGGCCGCGGAGAGTCTGCAGATGGCAAGGTCCGCATCTGCGCCGGGTTGAATGACCCCCTTTCGCGGATATGCGCCCAGAAGTCGGGCTGGATTTGCCGAGACCCGGCGTGCCACCTCGAGCATCGGATCATGGCCGCTTTCCGCAAAAAGGGCGAACACCAGGTGAGGCAATGCTCCGATGCCGGCAATGCCATGGGGGACTTCACGGATCGACGCCGAGTGTCCGTCTTTGTCGCTTCGTCGAAAAGCGCAATGATCAGTTGCGAAAAGATCGATTGCTCCCTGTACCGCCAACGTCGCCATTCCCGCCCGCATCTGCGGGCTTCTGAGCGGCGGCGAGCAAATCCACCGGTGCCCGTCGTCGCGTTCCAACCACGTCTCGTCAAGAAAGAGATAGTGGGGGGCAGTCTCGCAGCTCACGCGTACGGATGTCCGGGCATCCCGGATCGCCGCAACACCGTCAGGAGTTGAAACATGTACGATGTGCACTGCCGCCTGCTGGCGTTCGGCGCACTGCAGCACTTCCCGGATCGCGAGAATCTCCGCATGTGGCGGCCGTGATCGAGCGTGCGCAATCGGATGCCGCCACTCCTCAGCTGGCAGCCGGATGTCGGCAAGCGCTGCATCGTCCTCGCAGTGAATCAGAAACTGCACTCCCCGTCCCTGCAATCTCGCGAAAATCCGCTCGAGCTGATCATAATCGGAATATAGGCCTGCACCCTTGTATGTCGTGTAGAACTTGAACAGACGAAACCCCTGTTCAATTAACCGGTCGATTGCATTCCACGCCTCACGGTCGAAGCGCGTGGGTGTCAGGTGCCACCAATAATCCGCATAGCTTTCACCGCGTGCCTGCTGTTGAGCAGCGGCGACCGCCGACTCCAGCCGCGCCCCGGCCGACTCAGTCACAAACGTCGCGATCGTGGTGATGCCGTGTTCCACCGCCACGCGTGTACCCGAGCGATAGGCGTCGGCCAGCGGAATGCCTCCAATGATATCCGCAATATGCGTGTGTATGTCAATCAAACCGGGCAATACGTAAGCGCCCTCCGCTTCAACGATGTGATCCGCATCGCCGGCGAGCACATCGGCGACGTCGGCAATGCGCGCATCGCGGAGGAGCAAATCCGCGTGCTGAATGCGGTCTTCGAAACAGACGAGCCCGTTGCGAATCAGCGTGCTCATGAACGGATATCCCGAAGGAATTTCCGGGTGGATTCGAGATCAGGCGGCACCGGGGCCGGTATGGCGACACCCTGCATCGCAGCGTCCACATCTTTCAGACCGTGTCCCGTGACGAGCAACACGATGGATTCATCCGGGTCCACTCGCTTATCGGCAAGGGCCCTGCGCAAGCCCGCAACAGGTGCTGCAGCCGCCGGTTCAGCGAACACCCCCGTCGTTGATGCGAGGAGATGCTGGGCGGTGAGTATCTCTTCATCAGTCACGGTCACGGTTCCGCCGTCAGATTCAAGAATGGCCTTGCGTGCAAGGTATGCGTTACTCGGCGTGCGGACGGCAATGGAATCGGCAACGGTGGATGGCGACGGGGCATCGCTGTATGTGCCTGTTTGCACGAATCTGTGGATAGCGTCGGATCGTTCGGCCTGGACCCCGAGCAGGCGCGGCAGCCGCTCGATGATGCCGGCCGCACGGAGATCCACAAACGCCTTGTGGATCCCGGCGATGATGACTCCGTCACCTACAGGCACCACGATCAGATCCGGCACGGTGTCGCGGTTTTGTCTGAAGATCTCGAGACCCGCGGTCTTCTTCCCCTCAATGGTCAGCGGGTGATATGCCGTATTGCGGTTGAGGCCGCCATCCTCTGTCGAATACTCGAGTGAGAGTGCGAATGCGTCATCATAGGACCCCTCCACCGGGATCACTATCGCCCCGTAGAGGAGTATTTGAACCATTTTCGGTCGGGGCGCGGTCGCAGGCACAAAAATCACGGCTTGGAGCCCTGCCGACGCGCACACCGCTGCCAGCGCGCTGGCGGCATTTCCCGTGGATGCGGTGACGATTTTGCTTTCACCGAGACGGCATGCCTCGGCCGCCACGAGAAACGATGCCCGGTCTTTCAACGACCCGCTCGGATTTACCGCATCGTTCTTGACGTGCAGGTGGGTGCACCGCAATGCGCCTGCAAGCCGCGGTACAGCAAAGAACGGTGTATTGCCGACCGTCAGAGGGGGAAAATATTGGCGTTCAACCGGCAGGAACAGATCATCATCGGGCATCCGACTGTTCGCCCCCTCGCAGAGCTGGACGGCATCAAACACCACCTCGAGCACGCCCTGCAGTGGTATCCCTCTCCGGGACGCATGACCGCATGCTGGACAGAGGTAACGGACCTCATCACGCGAATACATGCTGCCGCACAATGTGCAACGATAGCGGAAGGGGATCAACGCAGTTCTCCTGACAATGTTCCCACCAGGCCGGCGTAGAATGCCGCGGCATCGTTCAGATGCTCAACAGGTGTTGCCTCGTTCGGTGCGTGTGCGTACACCTCATTGCCCGGCCCCAATCCCAGGCAGGGGATCCCGCATATGCCGGCAATTGCCACGCCATTTGTGCTGAAGGTCCACTTATCCACCACGGCCTCGCGCCCGAAGAGCCTCCTGTACGCCTTCGTGGCGGCCTCCAGGTGCGGTGAATTCCCGGGCATCGTCCATGTGGGATAGTATTTCTCCATCGGGTAGACCTTCCCCGTGTACGCTGTCTCGTTGTAGGTCAGGAGCGAGACTACGGCATCCGCGACCCCTGCGTTGGCAGCTGCTGCCTGCACCTCCGCCACCGCGCTTTCTCTGGTCTCCCCTGCAGTCAATCGCCGGTCGAGATGAAGCCGTGCACCATCGGCGACGGCACACAGGGACGGCGATGAGGAAACCACCTCGGTGACGGTCACCGTCCCTTTTCCCAGAAACGGGTCGGCACGGAGAATCTCATTGAGCCGCTCGATTTCCAGAGCGATCCGTGAGGCCTTGTAGATCGCATTGACACCCCGCTCAGGTGCCGATCCATGGCAGCTGACACCATCGACTTTCACGTGCATCTCCATCCGTCCGCGATGTCCGCGGTAGATATTCATGTTGGTCGGCTCGGTAAGCACCACGAGCTCGGGACGGAGCCTCTCCTCATTAATCAAGTGAAGCCAGCAAAGACCGTCGCAGTCCTCCTCCATCACGGTGCCTGTCCAGAGCACCGTCAGTTCCTTGCCAAGGCCGAGTTCTTTGATCAGTCGGGCGGCGGTGAGCATGCTGGCCATCCCCCCCTTCTGATCCACCGCACCCCGTCCCCACACCTTTCCATCCTCAACTTTCGGCGTGAAAGGATCGATGTGCCATTGACGCACGTCACCCGGATACACGGTGTCGACGTGCGCATCAAAGGCGATCACGCGCGGACCGTCGCCGATCCTCCCGATAATGCTGCCCAGGCCGTCGATGTCAATCCCGTCGAAGCCGATCGACATCATCATCTGTCTGATGACCTGGATGACGTCCTTTTCTTTTGAGGAGAAGGATGGTGTACGGACAAGGTCACACAGCATGCGGACGGTCTCGTGTTCGTAGGCACGCGCATGGTCAAGTATTGTTTGGTAGGTCATGGGAGTGTGTGTGGAGTAGTGCCAGTCGACATCGTTCAGGTTGACAGTGTGAATCGGCTCCAGACGCGACGGGCGGATTCCTGTGCGTGGGCCATGACCTCCGTTTCATCGATGTCCAACAAGAGTGTGCCGTCTTTCATCAGAATTTCCCCGCCGACAATGGTCGTCACGACTCGTCCTCCCATGGCGCCGAAGACCAGGTGGCCGAGTAACGATTCATCCGTCAAAGGGGTTGGCGGAGCGTACTCAACAATTGCTATGTCGGCCATGGCCCCTTCCCGCAGCGTGCCAAGATCCGTTCCCCAGAGGCGGCTGACAATTGCGGGATTCCCCGACCAAAGTGCGGATGTCAATTCCGGAACTCCGGCTGAAGGGGTGCCCTGTTTGTGCCGCTGCGACCAGACGCCGGTGCGGAGTTCTTCCAGCATGTCGGCCGTCATCGCGTCAGTGCCCAGGCCAACGGTAATGCCTCGCTTTTGGCATGCCCCGATGTCGGCGATGCCGACGGCATTGTTGAGATTGGACTGTGGATTGTGGACCACCATCGTTCCGGTAGCTGCGAGGTGTTCGCGCTCGGCGTCGGACAGATGCACGCAGTGTGCGGCAATGCTCCCCCTGCCGAGCAGGCCAAATCGGTGAAGGCGTTCAACGACCCGAACACCGTGGCGTTCGCGTGTGATACGCTGGTCGGCTTCTGACTCCGCAACGTGGATGTGTACGCCGCTTTGTGTCTCTTTCGCGGCAGCGCCGGCGGCCTCAAGAGTCGATCCGGAGAGCGTGAAGGAAGCATGCAGGCCGAACAACCCGCGAATGCGATCGTGCGGCGTCCCCCTGCACCGGCGCAGAAAGTCCTGATTTTCCTCAATCCCCAGCCGCGCTGCTTCCATACCATCCCGGTCGGATACTTCATAGCAGAGGCAGGCACGAAGTCCCGTCTGCAGAACCGCGCAGGCAATGGCGTCCAGCGAGCCGCGAACCGCACAGGGGCTGGCATGATGGTCAATCAACGTCGTTGTGCCACTGCGGATCGCCGCGAGCAATGCTGGAAGTGCGCTGTGATAACAATCTTCAAGCGTCAAAGCCTTGTCCAGCCGCCACCAGAGGTGCTGGAGAATTCCGAGAAAATCTGCGGCAGGCTCCGCGGGTGCCAAGCCGCAGGCAAATGTACTATATAGGTGTGTATGGGCGTTGATGAATCCCGGCAGGACGAGTTTTCCTCCAAGATCCATCGTGGGGACACCATTCGCCGGAATTGAAGAGCGGGACGCGATTTTGGCGATGCGCCCGTCCTGTATCAGCAGGGCGTGATCTGTCAGAACGCGCGGCGGCGTGGCGGGATCGGCAAGGAGACCGTTCACCAGAAGAAGTGATGATGGCATTGTCAGACTTCCTGCATCATCGCACGTTCGGCGGCCGTGCGCGGGCGCATACGCAATGCGCCGGTAAAACACTTTTGCACACAGAGGGAACACCCGACACACTCTGATGGAGCGATCACCGGGTACCGCCGCACATCCATCGTTATCGCCAGATAAGGACAGCGCGCGCAATTGCCACACTGTGTGCAGTGAGATTTCACCAGCTCGGGAACAGTCGTCGAAACCGGAAGATCATCGAATGCGGTGATAGGTTCCGGCAACGCCGAACCGATCAACTCGGCGACGGATGCCACACCGCGGTCGGCGAGCAGGTAGCTCAATCCGGAATGCAATTCGCCGACAACTTCCAATCCGTATTTCATCACGACAGTGCAGAACTGCACGGTGGAAGCACCCAGAGCGAGGAAGTTGGCTGCCGCCCGATAGTCCATCGGGCCACCATTTCCCGAAATGGTCACCCCAAGGCCCGCCGCCCTGGCCAGCATGAGATTGCTGATGGGCAGCACCCCTTCGCCGGACATCCCTACGATGATGCCCTCGTCCCAGCGCCTGGCAGGGGATTCACGAAACGCAAGTGTAGGGAAGCTATTGGCAAGCGTTACCCCGGCCTTCTTGTGCGGATAGCGCTGCAACACATCCCTCACCCGGATCATGATCGACCGGATGGATGTGACAGCCCCTGTGAGTTTGAAGAGCTTGGGAACGGAGGGGTCCCCTGCCTCCATCACCCAATCGATGATCTTTGCCGTCAGACCGGCATCCTGCGAAACCATATCACCGCGGGAGCCATCCCCGCCCTGAGGGCAGGAAAGACTGTATTCGATACCCATCGCTCCGGCTGCTTCCAGCAAGCGAGTATTTGCCTGCCACACCGCGCAATCCGCGGGGTCGTTACCTGTCACCGGCCCGCCCGTGGATGCCATCGTAAGCCGATCGGGGTACTCCCGCACGAGCCGGCCGACTTCGCCGGCGACCCGGTAGAGGTCGTGGCTCGACACATTATCACAGTTGCCATACGTCGAAGCGCCGAATACCACCATGTACTCGCCCGGGATATGCACAGGCACACCGGCAAATGCGGTCTTCATGATGCCTCCGGCCCACCCCGCATCATACGCCTTCTTGACCTGTGCGTACCCGTCAGTGTGCGGCGCAGCCGAAAGGAGGAAGGGAGACTGGATCGTACGACCAAAGAAGTCGCACGTCAACGGCACGGGCAGCAGGGTCCGTCCTGCAAGTATCACCCGGCTTTTGACGAAGCGCTCCCGGGCCGGGCGCGTACCGCCTTTCAGGAACGCATCGATTTCGGCGGCCGCATTCTTGCCGGATGCAACCGCCTCCACCACGGTCGCCGCCCCGTGCACCATATCGCCTGCAAAGAAAACCCCTTTCCGCTTGCGCGGGACAATGCTCGACCTGCTGCCGATTGCGGCAATAACCAAATCACATGCGCGGGACGCCGGCTTCTCTGCGCGGTGCTGCGCAAAATTGTGCGGGTCGGGCTTCTTCCCGGAACCAAGGTACTGCCTGACCGTCATTACTCCCCTGACATGGCCCTTTGCACTGACAATTTTCGTCACTCGCGTACACGCGGTTACGTCAACACCATGTTCAAGCAGGAGTGCCCGTTCATACGCGGTCAGCGGCATATGCTCCGCTTTGCGCCGGTAGAGCATTTCCACGTGTGCGGCCCCGCAGCGTGCCGCGGTGGCGGCACAATCAACTGCAATCGCCCCGCCGCCGATGATCATCACGCGTTTTTTCTTCACAGGGATCTCCGCGTGACGCTCAAGGTATTCTTGCCACGGTATCGCGTATCCTCCACCGGGCATTTCCAGCGCAACCGGTGCATCCTGCCCTATGGTCACGAGGACAGCCGCATATTCCCCGCTCCTGATGAGAGCATCCGGAGAGAATATCGTCGTCTCCGGAACCAGACGAATATTCCCCAGGCCGAGGATAAAATCGATGTCGCGTGTGAGGACCTTCCGATCGAATCTCCATTCCGGTATCAGGTGGCACATCCCTCCTGCACGCGTGCTCAGATCGAAAATGTCAACGCTGTAGCCGAGCTGCCCAAGAACCGCGGCACCACCCAAACCGGCCGGTCCTCCGCCAACCACCGCAATTCTCATCCCGTTGCCTGCCCGGACGGGAAAACCGGGCATCCCCGCACCAAAGGCCTTTTCGATGATTGTGGATTGGACCGCCGGGATGTTCACCGGACGGTCAAACGTGCGGCGAACACATGCTTGCATGCAGAGGTAGTCAGGGCACAATGCACCGCATGTGCCCCCGAGGGGATTGCTGCCCATGATAATTGCCGCAGCACGACGAAAATCGGAGGGTGCCCCGACACGGCTTGCCATGATGAAATCAGCAGGGGAGCAATCAGCCGGACACGCTTGCTTGCATGGCTTCTCCTCACACGACTCACAGCGCTGCAGTTCGTCGCGGAGTTGGGCGTCTGTCAACATCCCCATCGGTCTCTTCTGCCCCATAGCTGACCCCGGTAGTGTATGTTGTGAAACATACCATTTGCATAGTGTAGAATCAATAGAGTTGCGCGCATGCCCCGGCCCGCGCACACCGCAACAGCACTTGCTTGGTGAAAAAAAGTTGCGTAGAGTGGAAGCAACCTCCCGGAGGCGTTGCACAAGTTGAGTCCACCGTATCCGGCGCTACCTATAGATGCCGCGGTTCCGGAAATACTCCGCGCGTTGACAGAGGCTCCCGTCACCGTACTTACCGCCCTACCGGGAGCCGGAAAGACCACGCGTGTCCCCCTGGTTCTGCTGCAACACACTCTCGCGGCTCAGCGACAGATTCTGATGCTCGAGCCCCGCCGGTTGGCCGCACAACGAGCCGCGCAATACATGGCTTCCCTTCTCGGTGAAGAGCCGGGGAAAACCATCGGATACCGCATTCGGGGAACAACCGTGGTCTCCGGGTCGACGCGCGTAGAAGTGCTGACAGAGGGAATCCTTACCCGAATGATACAAGACACGCCCGATTTGCCGCGGACCGGGATATTGATCTTTGACGAATTCCACGAGCGGAGTATTCATGCGGATATCGGGCTTGCCCTGGCGCTGGATGTTCAGGCGCATCTCCGGCCGGAGCTCCGAATCCTCATCATGTCCGCGACACTCGATGGCACGGGAGTGCATCGCCTCCTGCCCGATGCACTACGTATCGACATTCCGGGGAGGCAGTATCCGGTCGAGACAGTCTACTCCGCATTTACCCCGGATGGTCCGCTGGAGAACACGGTCTCACATGCCGTCGCGAGAGCGCTGGCGGAAACGGAAGGAGACGTACTCGTCTTTCTTCCCGGCCGGCGGGAGCTTCGACGCACCCGCGATATGCTGCTCGATGCAGAACTTCCTCCCGATGTACATGTCCATCTCCTGCATGGCGAAGCAGATCCGTACGCACAACGCGCAGCCCTGGAGGTGCCGCGTCCAGGCGAGAGAAAGGTTATCCTTGCAACGAGTGTCGCAGAAACCAGTCTCACTATTGACGGCGTCCGTGTGGTGATTGATTCCGGGGTGGCCCGTGTGCCGCGTTTTGAACCGCGGAGGGGCATGAGCGGCCTCGAGACCGTCCCGGTCTCCGTCGCAACCGCGGATCAACGCCGCGGGCGAGCGGGAAGACAGGAAGCGGGAATATGCTATCGTCTATGGACCGAGGCAGATCATCGCAAGTTGCAGCCGCATCCCGTGCCCGAGATCTTTTCGGCCGATCTTGCACCGCTGGCCCTCGAACTGGCGCGGTGGGGTTCACCCGATGCCGCCGGATTGCGGATGATTGATGCACCTCCCCGGAGCCACCTCACCCAGGCACAGGACCTCCTCCGGTCTCTGGGTGCACTCAGCGCGGACGGACAACCTACTCCGCACGGTCTTGCAATGGCTGATCTCCCTCTTCACCCGCGGCTCTCACATATGGTACTTCGCGCGCTGGATCTCGGTCTCGGCCCCGATGCATGCAATGTCGCCGCAGTTCTCGAGGGCCCGAATGTCTCCTCGGGCGTCGACATCGATCTTGCAACGATCATTCATGCGCTCCAGAATCAGCGTACGATCGAGCGTTCTGCCCGTCTGCGTATCCGTTCGGAAGCCGGACGGCTCCGGCGGCTCCTGGGGATCCCGGATGTACCCGCAACTGATCAATCACCCGGGTTCCTCCTCGCACTCGCATATCCCGACCGCATTGCCCGGCGCCGCGAGAACGGCAACCGCTACCTGCTTGCCAACGGGACGGGTGCGATACTCCCCGGCTGGAGCCAACTGTCGCGATCCGAATTCCTAGCAGTCGGCGAAGTAGATAATGCCGGCATCGAAGCAAAAATCCTGCTGGCAGCGCCGCTGGACATCAGCGATATTCAAAGGGCGGCAGGGCATCGGATGGAAGCTGTCGATGAAATACATTGGG
>Ga0105107_10000316_pt1 | contig 29532 bp, 25 predicted proteins | sample PPLLaktember2015_6_FD_79335 | JGI IMG/M metagenome (GOLD analysis project Ga0105107, IMG submission 79335) | Freshwater sediment microbial communities from Prairie Pothole Lake near Jamestown, North Dakota, USA - PPLs Lake P8 Core (1) Depth... | ecosystem: Environmental > Aquatic > Freshwater >... | reverse complement strand
TTGGCGAAGTCATCGTCCAAGGCCGGAAGCTTCTTTTCCTTGAGCTCGCGGAGCCTGAGGCTGTAGGCGATCGTCTTTCCCGCGACCCGCCGGTTGGCATGATCCTTGGGATAGGCGACCTCGAACGCGCGGTCCTCGCCCGGCGTCATGCCTGTGATCTGCGCGTTCAGGGCCGGCTCGTTGTCGGCATGGCCGGCCAGGACGACGGCCTTCTCGACCGGAAGGAGCCTCTTGGTGGCTCGGTCCCGGCCCTGCATCTCGACGACGGCGTAATCGCCGTCCGCCGCGCCCCGGCCCTCGACCGGGACGAATTCGGCGGCCCGGGCCTTGATGTCTTCGAGGGCCTTGTCGAGGTCCTCTTCCGAGACCGCGGCGGGCTTCTTCTGGATCCGGACCGTCCGGTAGTCGGGCAGCTCGAAATCGGGCAGGACCTCGAAGGCGGCCGTGGCCCGCACGGGCTGGCCCTCCTCGTGTTTGAGGTCCTTGAGCTCAGGCACGTTGACCGGATTCAGGCGCAGCGCCCGGAGCTCCTCCTCGAGGACCCGGGGGATGAGGACATCGTAGACGTCATGCCGGATGTCGTGATCGAAGAGGGCCTTGACCCTCTCCCGCGGAGCGTGGCCTTTGCGGAAGCCGTCGAGCTTGGCCTTGGTCACGTACTCGCCGAGGATCTTCTCGTAATCCCGGCGGAACTCCTCCTCGGGGATCTCGAGCTCGATCTCCTTGCGGCTCGGACTGAGGTCGTTGAGACGGCTTTGTCGGCCTGGTGCATTCATCGTGTTGTCTCTTTCATCTTCAATTGCCGGGATCGGGGACGGCCCGGACTCCGGTCCGGCCGGCGCCGGAGGTCAGTAGGCAGAGCGGGACTCGAACCCGCACTCCTTCATCAGGAACTAGGTCCTAAGCCTAGCGCGTCTGCCAATTCCGCCATCTGCCCTTTCGTGTCCGGGACGGCCCGGGACGGTCAACGGATGTACTTCTTGAGCTTCTCGGCCATGGCCGGATCCAGCGTCAGCAGCTTGTTGTAGATCTCCTTGGCGCTGTAATTGTCCTTCAGGTTGATATAGACGATGGCCAGATTGGCTAGGGCCACGGGGTCGTCGGGCCTGAGCTCGACGCATTTTTTCAGGGGCTCGAGGGCGGCCTCGTAGTTCTTGGCCTGGTTGTAGGCGACGCCGATGTTCAGCCAGCCGGAGGCGTCATCGGGCGAGAGCGCAACGTATTTCTTGTAAGCCTCGGCCGCTTCCTTGTATTTCTTCGCGTTGAAATGGGCGGAGCCTATCTGGTACCAGGCATGGGGGAAATCCGGCTTGATGGCCAAGCTCTGCTGGAAGGCGGCGACCGCTTCATCGTACTGTTGGGCTTTGAAGTGGGTCAGGCCGAGGTAGTAATAATTCGTCTCGTTCTTGGGGTCGAGCTCGATGATCTTCTTAAGCGGGGCGACGGCCCGGTCGAACTTCCCGGCCCCGTCGTACATCTGGAACACCTGGCGATAGTAGGTCTTCGCTTCGGGGGGATTGATCCCGGCCATGGCCGCGTAAACGGCCTCGGCGTCTTCGAGCCGGCCGGCCTTGACATAGGCGGTGGCCAGGGCGTCGCGGACCTTGAGGTCCTTGGGTAGGCCCTTCTCGGCCTCGAGGAGCGCGGCGACGGCCGCATCGTATTCCCCGAGGTTCGTCCGGGAGATCCCGAGACGGTGATGGGCATTCCAGGGGTCCGCAGGCCCGAGACTGATGTATTTTTCATAGGCCGCGGCGGCCTTGGCGAAGTCCGGAACGGCCTCGTAGGCGCTGCCGAGATCGAGATGGACCTCCTTGCCGGCGTAACCCTTCGCCGCCGCCTGCTCAAAGGCCTCGGCGGCCTCCTTGTACTGCGTCTGCTTGAATAGGATGGAGCCCAGGCCATAGTATGCGTCGGCCCGCGACGGGTCCATCTCCGTAGCCTTGCGATATGCCGATACGGCCGCGGCGTAATCCCTCTGCTTGGCCAGGATGTCGGCCAGCATGAGCTGCCCGGCGAGGTTGGCCGGATCGGCTTTCAGGGCCTTCTCCAGATGGAGGCGGGCCGTCATCTGATCATCGAGGGCCAGCGCCACCCCGCCCGCGAACTTGTTCCCCGCGGCCGTTTCGAAATAGCTTTCGGTGGTCTGGGACTTGAACTCCGTGGCCTTCCCGGTCCGGGTCACGGCGACGAGGCTTCCGATCGGGAGGCCGAACTTGAGCCCCCTTTCGCCGACGATCAACATGCCGACGAGCTGTCCGTTGACGTCGACCAGCGGGCCGCCGCGGAACTGATCGGGAGCGGATATCTTGACCTCGAGTATCTTGCCCGCCTCGCCGAGGTCGATGATCTTCTGGAATGTCCCCTCGGCGATGGTCACCTGGCCCGATTCGTTCGAGCCCAGGGCGAAGAGCTTCGCGCCCGCGGCCAGGCCGTCCACCGAGCCGACGGGCAGCGCCGGAAGCTTGCCTTTCAGCTTGAGGAGCGCGATGTCATGGGCCTTATCGATCCCGAGGATCCCTTCGATCTTGACCTTCTTCTCCTTGATGCTGAGACCTTCGACGTCGAAGGCCTGGGAAATGACGTGATAGGCTGTGACCACGACATCCTCGCCCAGGGCGAGGGCCGATCCCTTGAGGATCTCGGCCTTGTCGGAGCCATAGCTGACAAGAGCGATGACGCTCGGGCCGGCCTGTTCGAGCATGTTGACGGCGGCATCGCTTTGGGCGAAGGCCCAGGACGAGGTCAGGACAACGAAGCCAATCATCAAGACGTAGGCTTTGCGGAATCTGGTCATGGCGTCCTCCACTCTAAAAGAATCCAAGGGTGCGCAGGAAGAACCCAGGACTAATTTACTCAAGGACGTCCATCCCTGTCAAACGGATCCCGGGAATTTCCGGGGGGGGGGCGGTGACAGTCAACCGATTTGCCGCTACAATATGGCCCATGCCGATGCCGCTGAACCCGCGGTCCGTACGCCTGGTTTGGGCCCTGACCTTCTTCGGCACGCTCGTCTGGCTGGGGGCCGTCGGGCTGGCGCCCTGGCTCGCCGCCAGGGGCTCCTCCGGCGCAGCCCGTTTCATCTATGCCGCATTCGCCCCGCTCTGCCATCAGGTCCCCGGCCGGTGCTTTGCCATCTCGGGCCATCCTCTGGCGGTCTGCGGGCGCTGTCTGGGCATCTACGCCGGTTTCGCCGCTGGCCTCATCCTTTACCCTTTCATCCGGGGCTTCTCCCAAGCGGCCCTCCCGCGGGCCCGGCTGTTCCTGCTGCTCACCCTGCCCATGGCCCTGGACGGATTGGCCGGCCTCCTCGGGGTCTGGAGGAGCCCGATCGGCGTCCGCTTCGCCATCGGGTTCGTCTGGGGGACGATCCTGCCCTTCTACTTCGTGACCGGCGCCGTCGATCTCCTCCGGGCGCGGAGGGAGCGGGCGGCGGCCCGGGCACTTGAAAAAACAATCGCGACACAATAGAATAAGCCGGTCCCTCGAGGAGGCGACATGGAACCTCAGAGACCCGACTATTTTCGTCCCGCGCTCATCGCCGGAGCTGTCGCCGGTCTCCTTTCGGGGCTGCCCTTCATCGGCGCCGGCAACTGCGTCTGCTGCCTCTGGATCGTGGGCGGCGCCGCGATCGCCGCAAAGCTCCTGGCCGCCAAGACCTCCGGCGTCCTCAGGTCGAGCGACGGCGCCGTCGTCGGCGCCCTGACCGGGATCGTGGCCGCCGTGGTGGACGCGGTCGTCTCCATCCCCCTGAAATCCTTCAACATGGATCTGGCCCGGCGCATTCTCGACAGAGCCTCCGAAATCGGCGGCGAGATGCCGGCCGGGCTGGACGAAATCCTGGGTGGATCCGCCGGGGCAGTCTCGCCGGGATGGTTCCTCCTCGGGCTGTTCGTCTCGGCGGGCCTGTTTGCCTTCGTGGGCGCCCTCGGGGGTGTCATCGGCGTTTCCCTCTTCGGGAAGAAGGCTCTGCCCCCCGTGTCTGCGCCACCCGCTCCCTCGGCCCCCCCCGCCGGGCCCGGACCTGCCGATGCGGCATAAGACCCGGGTCATCGTCAACCCCGAATCGAACCGGGGCCGGACGCGCAAGCGCTGGGGCGAGATCCGCGACGGCCTGAAGAGCTTCATCCGCGAGTACAAATTCGAGTTCACCGAGAAGCCCTTTCACGCGACCGACCTCGCCCGGGCGGCCATCAGGGATGGCGCCGACCTCGTCATCGGCGTCGGCGGCGACGGGACGATGAACGAGATCGCCAACGGCTTCTTCGAGGACCGCAGGATCATCAACCCCGAGACGGCGCTGGGCGTCGTGCCCGCGGGGACGGGTTGCGACCTCATCAAGAGCCTGAACATCCCGTTGGGCCTCAAGGGCGCCCTCAAGGTCATCACCGACGCCCCGGCGGTGCGGATGGATGTGGGCCGGGTCCGGTTCACCTCGAACGCCGGCCGCGAGGAGGAGCGATTTTTTCTGAACGTCGCCGATTTCGGCCTTGGCGGCGAGGTCGTCCGCGAGGTCACGGAGCGCCGCCTCCGGCGGAAGGCCACGTCCTACGTCCGCTGCCTGGTCACGACGATGGCCCGCTACCGGAACAAGCGCGTCCGGATCCGGATCGACGGCAACGATCTGCCGGACGGCGAGTATCTCATCGGCGCCGTGGCCAACGGCCGGGTCTTCGGCAAAGGCATGAAGGTCGCTCCGGACGCGAGGCTGGACGACGGCGTGTTCGACGCGGTCCTCGTCCGGGGCTTCCGCTTCTTCGAATTCTGCCGTCACGGCTGGAAGCTCATGAACGGCAGCCATGTGACCCACCCCAAGGTGACGGTCGTGAAAGGCCGGAAGATCGAAGCCTGGGGCGAGGAGGGAGATGAGGTCCTCCTCGAGCTTGACGGCGATCAGCTCGGCCGGCTTCCGGCGACCTTCGAGATCGCCCCCGCCAACCTGCTCATCAAGGGCTCTTTCCAGCCCGTGCGCTGAGGCCGCCGGGAGGAAAGCCCCCTAGTCCTTCTTGACCACGATCAGGCTCGGATCCGTGGTGACCAGGTATTTGCCGGACGCGTCATACCCCCTGTACAGAGGGCTCCTGGCCGTGACCGTGGACTTCTTGTAGCTCGTCATGATCCCGGCGATGTAGCTTTTCGTCTCCGGATAGGGCGGGATGCCCTTGTATTTCCGGACGGCCTCCTGACCGGCGTTGTAGGCGGCCAGCACGAGCTTGGTCTTGCCGCCGTAGAGCTTGACCAGGTCGCGGAGGTAGCGGACGCCGCCTTCGATGTTCTGGTCCGGGTCGAAGACGTTCATGACGCCGTACTGCCGCGCCGTGGCCGGCATCAGCTGCATCAGGCCCATGGCCCCGGCCGAGGAAATGGCGAAGGCGTCGTAGTTCGACTCGGCCCGGATGACGACGTGGACGAGCTCGGGATCGATACGGTACTTCCCGGCGACCTTCTTGACGATGGGATTGTAGAGCTTGCGGAGATCGGCCGCCGAGGCCGCGATGAGGCAGGGCGCGAGGGCGAAGAGAAGAAAAACTGCGTAAATCCGCTTGACGTCCCTCATCGTCCGTCCGCCCTATCTTGACAAAAAGCCGGCCGCATGGCAATCCCCGCCGGAGGTGATTCCGGGGGTCAGGCGGCCAGCCGCTCGATGATGCCGGGAACAAGATCGAGGGCCTTATCGAGCTCGCCCGTTCCGGGACCGCCGGACTGGGCGAAATCGGGCCTGCCCCCTCCCCCGCCCCCGATCACGGGCGCAAGCTCCTTGACGATGGCGCCGGCCGGCACCCGGCCGGCCGCGTCTTTGGTCACGCTGACGACGACAAAGGCCTTGCCGGCCGTGATGCCGCCCAAAACGACGACACCGGTCTTCATCTTGCTCTTCAGAGCGTCGGCCGCGTCCCGGAGCTCAGGCATGGTCAAGCCGTCCAATCTCCGGACCTGGACGGCGATACCCTTGACGGACCTGGCGGCGGCCGCCGCCCCGCCCGCGCTTTCGCCGCCGGCCCCCCCCGAAGACAGGACGAGTTTCTTGCGGAGCTCCCTCTCCTCCCTCTCGAGCTCGTCAACACGGGCCTGGAGCTTGTCGATCCTGGCCGGGAGGTCCTTCCTCGCGACGCCAAGGCTCTTTTCCATCCCGGCCAGAGCGTCCTCGAGCTCCCGGACGTAGCGATAAGCGTCCTCCCCGGTCACGGCCTCGATGCGCCGCATCCCGGCGGCGACGCTCGTCTCGGAGACGATCTTGAACAGGCCGATCTGCCCCGTGGCCCGGGCATGCACGCCTCCGCAGAGCTCCTTGCTGAAGTCGCCGATGCCGACGACCCGAACCGTCTCGCCGTACTTTTCCTCGAAGATGGCCATGGCCCCCTCGCGGATCCCCTCGTCAAGGGAGGTCACCCGCGTCTCCAGGGTCATGTCGGCCCGGACGTTGGCATTGACGATCTCCTCGACCCGCCGGAGCTCTTCCCGGCTCAGGGCGGCGAAGTGGGTAAAATCGAATCGCAGGCGCCGCGGCGCGACGAGCGAGCCGGCCTGCTTGACGTGATCGCCGAGGACCTGCCGCAAAGCCGCGTGGAGGAGGTGCGTTGCCGTGTGGTTGTTCGCGATCGCCTGCCGGCGGACAAGGTCGGGCACGGCATCGACGCGGTCGTTCTCCCGGAGCTCGCCGGAGAGGATCTTGACGCCGTGGATGATGACCTCGGGCGTCGCGAAAGACACGCTCTCGACGAGGGCGGCGATGCCCGGGCCCTTGAGCGAGCCCTGATCGCCGACCTGACCCCCGGCCTCGGCGTAGAACGGGGTCGCCTCGAGGATGACCTCACCCGTCTCCCCCTCCCTGAGGGACCCGGCCCGGCAGCCGTCCTTGAGGAGGCCGAGGACCCGCACGTCGGCCAGCTCCGGCGCCTCATGGACGCAGGAGCGGACCCGGAGATCCTTGAACTCCTCGTAGACCTGTTTTTCCTTCCTCTTGGCCTCGCCCTTCCAGGACAGGCGCGCCCGCTGCTTCTGCTCCTCGAGCTCGCGGGCGAAGCCCATTTCGTCGACGGACAGATCCTTTTCCCGGGCCAGCTCCTGAGACAGGTCGAGCGGGAACCCGAAGGTGTCGTAAAGCCTGAAGACCCTGTCCCCGGCCAGGACCGCGCCGCCCTGCTCCCGGGTCTCCCGGACGAACTGGTCGAAGAAGCGGAGGCCCGACGCCAGCGTGTGGGCGAAGCGCTCCTCTTCGGCGAAGCAGACCTTGGAGATGTATTCGACCGAAGCCAGCAGCTCGGGATAGGCGTCCTTCATGACGTCCGCGACCCGGCCGACCAGCTCGAACAGGAAGGGCCGGTCGATACCGATGAGGTTCCCGCGCCGGAAGGCCCGGCGGATGAGCCGGCGCAGGACGTACCCGCGGCCATCGTTGGCCGGCGAGACCCCGTCGCCGATCAGGAAGGTCACCGCCCGGGCGTGATCGGCGATGACACGCACGCCGACGTCGCCTTCGTCGCCGGCCGGGTATTCCCGCTTGGCCATCTCGCAAGCGGCGTTGATGAGGGGCATGAAGAGGTCCGTGTCGAAATTGCTTCGCTTGCCCTGAACGACCGCGGTCATGCGCTCGAGACCCATGCCGGTATCGATCGACGGCGACGGCAGCGGCCGCAGCGCGCCGTCCGGACTCTGATCGAACTCCATGAAGACGAGGTTCCAGAGCTCGACAAAGCGATCGCTCCCCTTCTCGATCAGACGTAAGGGATCGCCCGCCTCGATGTCCACGCCGAGATCGAAGTGGAGCTCGGAGCAGGGTCCGCAGGGCCCGGTGTCCCCCATGGCCCAGAAGTTGTCCTTCTTGCCGTAGCGGAAGAGCCGGTCCTTCGGGACGCCGATCTCCTCGGCCCAGATGCGGAAGGCCTCGTCGTCCTCGAGATAGACCGTGGCGTAGAGACGGTCCTCGGGCAGGCCGAAGACGCCGGTGACGAGCTCCCAGGCGTAGGCGATGGCCTCGCGCTTGAAGTAATCTCCGAAGGAGAAGTTGCCGAGCATCTCAAAGAAGGTGTGGTGCTTGGCCGTCCGCCCGACGGTCTCGAGGTCGTTGTGCTTGCCGCTGACACGCATGCACTTCTGGACCGTGGCCGCCCGGCTGTAGCCCCGCTTCTCGAGCCCCAGGAAGACGTTCTTGAACTGGTTCATCCCGGCATTGGTGAACAGGATGGTCGGATCGTCCTTGGGCAGGAGCGGGGAGCTCCGGACGACCCTGTGGCCGCGCGCGGCGAAATACTGGAGAAAGGTCTCGCGGACGCCCTGGGCCCTCATTTGGGCTCTTCCGGCCCCCCCTCGGCCCGTTCGACCTTGCTCATGCCCTTCTCCATCTCCTCGGTGGCGATATCGAGGGTCGACTGGATGCCCATGATGCGGAGCTTGAAGTTGTCGGGGTTGGAGGAGTACTTCATGCCCTGCTCGTAGGAAATGTAGCCGTCGCGATAGAGCTGGTAGATGGACTGGTCGAAGGTCTGCATGCCGTACTGGGACACACCGGCGGTGATGGCGTCGCGAATGAGCCCGGTCTTGTCCTTCTCGGCGACGCATTCCTGGATGTAGGGGGTGGCGATCATGATCTCGACGGCCGGGACGCGGCCCTGGCCGTCCATGCGCGGGACGAGGCGCATGGAGATGATGGCTTTGAGGACCGAGGCCAGCTGGAGACGGACCTGGCGCTGGTGATGGGGGGCGAAAACGGAGATGATGCGGTTGATGCTCTCGGGCGCGTCGAGGGTGTGAAGCGTGCTCAGGACGAGGTGCCCGGTCTCGGCGGCCAGGAGGGCCGTGTCGATCGTGTCCAGGTCGCGCATCTCGCCGACGAGGATGACGTCGGGGTCCTCGCGGAGGCAGCCGCGCAGGCCCCGGGCGAAGCTCGAGACGTCCATGCCGACCTCGCGCTGGCTGATCGTGCTCTTCTTGTCCTTATGAAGGTATTCGATGGGGTCCTCGATGGTGATGATGTTCTCGCGGCGGAACGTGTTGATATAGTCGACCATGGCCGCGAGGCTCGTCGTCTTGCCGCTGCCCGTCGTCCCCGTGACCAGGACGAGGCCGCGCTGGTAGAAGGCGATCTTTTCCAAGACCTCGGGCAGGAGCAGCTGCCGGATGGTCTTGACCTCGAGGGGGATGATCCGCAGGGCGATGGCCAGCGAGCCGCGCTGGCGGTAGATGCTGCCGCGGAAGCGGCCGAAGCCGGCCAGGCTGTAGGCCAGGTCGATGTCGAGGTCCTCCGACAGCCGCTTCCGCTGGAGCTCGGTCATCATCTGGTTGGCCAGCTCCTCGCAGTCGCCCGCGGACAGCCGCGGATAGCCGGTCAGGGGCGTGAGCGTGCCGTGGACGCGGATCATGGGGTTGTTGCCGGCCTTGAAGTGAAGGTCCGAGGCGTCCCGTTCGATCGCGATCTTCAGGAATTCATCGATGACCATGAGAGCCTCCTCGATTGCGTTCTCAAACAAAAGTCAGCCAGCCGCGCGGGTCGTCCCGCCGGCCGTCGATGACCTCGAAAAAGGCCTTCTGAACCTTTTCGGTCAGCGGGCCCCGCTTGCCGGAGCCGATCGTGATCTTGTCGATCGACCGGATGGGCGTGACCTCGGCGGCGGAGCCGGTGAAGAAGACCTCGTCGGCGATGTAGAGCATCTCCCGAGGGATGGTCTCCTCGACGACGCGGACGCCCATGTCCCGGAAGAGCGTCATGACCGAGTCCCGGGTAATGCCCGGCAGGACCGAGGACGAGAGCGGCGGCGTCAGGACGGTCCCGTCGATGACGAGGAAGAGATTCTCTCCGCTGCCTTCGCTGATGTGCCCGCGGATATTGAGGGCGATGCCCTCCTCGTAGCCGTCGAGCAGGGCTTCCATCTTGATGAGCTGGGAGTTCATGTAGTTGGCGCCGGCCTTGGCCAGGGCCGGGAACGTGTTCGGGGCCATGCGCTGCCAGGACGAGACGCAGACGTCGACGCCGCTCTCCATGGCCTCGGGGCCGAGGTACTGGCCCCACTCCCAAACCAGGACGGCGCAGTCGACGGGATTGGGGAAGGGATTGACCCCGAGCGTGTTGTAGCCCCGGTAGATGATGGGACGGATGTAGCAGGCTTTTAGAGCGTTGGCCCGGACGCATTCGAGGACGCCCGCATTGAACGCGTCCTGGGTGTAAGGGACCTCCATCCGGTAGATCTTGCACGAGTTGTAGAGCCGCCGGGTGTGGTCCCGGAGCCGGAAGATGGCCGTTCCCTTGGGCGTCTCGTAGGCCCGCAGGCCCTCGAAGAGGCAGCTGCCGTAGTGGACGACGTGCGAGGCGAGATGGATCGTCGCGTCCTTCCAGGGGATCAGCCGGCCGTTCTTCCAAACGACGCCCGTTTCCGGGAATGGACTCATCATCGGCTCCTTCGCCCGCAGGCGCGGACGCGATTTTCGAGCCCCATCGTATATCATCCCCGGCGGCGAAGTCAATCGCCTCCAGGGGGGAAATCAGCCTGGATCCTTCACGAGCCGAGGCGGCTGCAGATGCGAGGCGTCAAAGGGTGAAGCTGTACTCCGAGTACTGCGAACCCCTTGTAACGAAGCAGATGCGGCCGGATCGGCTTGCCCAAAGGGTGAAAACGCCGTCTGGGTTCTTCTTGTCTTCCGGAGAAGCCCGGCGTTTTCATGAAGGGTCCAGGTCAGACGGTTTCCCCGCAGTGGGGACAGGCCCTCGACTTGGGCGGCAGGGGCCGCCGGCAGTTCCAGCAGAGGCCCGTCGTCTTCTGCTCCCGGGCCTTGATGCGCAGCATGATGTCGTCGATCTCCGAGGTCTTCGGCACCTTGCCTTTGTAGAGGGACAGGTCCCGGATGATCTCCGAGGCGCTCTGATAGCGGTCCTCGACCCGGGGCGCCAGGGCCCGCATGATGATGGCGTCCACTTCCCGGGGGATGCGGCTGTTCTTGATCCGCGGCGGGGTGATCTTGCCCTGCTGGGCCTTCTCCAGGATCTTGAACGGGTCGGGGTCGAAGATCGGAGGACGGCCGATGATCATCTCGTAGAAGATGCAGCCCAGGGAATAGAGGTCCGCCGCGTAGGAGGCTTTGCCCATGAACTGCTCAGGGGCCATGTACGGCGGCGAGCCGATCCGCGTCGAAGCGTAGGGCACGGCGTTGAGCCAGGCGGACGTGCCGAAATCGGTGATCTTGGCCGTCCCGTCCTCGGACACGATGATGTTCGAGGGGCGGAGGTCCCGATGGATGATCTTGGCCTTGTGGGCATGGTCGATGCCGTAGCAGATCTGCTTGATGAAATCGATGGCCTGGTCCGGCCCCAGGATGCGCTCCTTCTCCAGCATCTTCTCCAGGGTCGGGCCCTTGATGTACTCCATGACCATGAAAAAGACGTTCTTCTCCTTCTCGGCGGCGAGCATGCGGACGATGTTCGGATGGCTCAGGGCCGCCTGGAGGCGCGGCTCCTTGAGGAGCTTGTAGAGCTCGGACGACTGCTTGTGAGGGACCTTGATGGCCACCTTGATATCGAGCCAGGTGTCCTTGGCCAGGTAGACCGAGCCGAAGCCCCCGCTGCCGAGCGACCGGATGATCTCGTATTTCCCGACCTTCTGTCCTTGGAGGAACATGTCACTCGATCCAGAAATGGGCGATCATGGCCGCTCCGGCCACCGCTGCGGTTTCGGACCTGAGGATGCGCCGGCCGAGCGAGACGGCCTCGAAGCCGGCCTGCCGGATCTCCCGCTCCTCCCCTTCCGTCCAGCCCCCCGTGGGCCCGACGAGGAGAAGGGCCGACCCCGGCGGCTTCGCCTCCGTCACGATGGCCTTGAGGGGACGGCCGCCGTGCTCGCTCAGGAAGAGCCGCCGCTCCGCCCCGGGTTCACGAAGAAGCTCCTTGAGCGGCCGCGGCGGGTGCACGTCCGTCAGCAGGCGCGATTTGCACTGTTTCGCGGCCTCCCGGGCGATCCGCTTCCAGCGCTCGACTTTTCGATCGGTCTTCTCGCCCCGGGCACTGAGGGACCGCTCGCTCGCGACGGGGACGAAATCCGAACAGCCGAGCTCGGCGGCCTTTTCGAGGATGGTCTCGAGCGTCTTCGCCTCCACCAGGCATTGGGCCAGAACGAACCTCGCCGGCCGCGCAACGGCCTCCTCGATCCGCAGCACGGCGGCCTCCGTCCGGTCCTCCCCGACCCTGTCGACGCGGGCGAGGCAGCGGCGACCGCTGCCGTCGAACAGCCAAACCTCTTCGCCCGCCCGGATCCGGGCCGCCCGGGCCAGATGGCGGTGCTCGTCGCCGGAAAGAACGATCCGGGTCGCGCCTTCGGCGATGAGAGGGACGTAGAACTGGTTGGCGGTCACGCTTCTCGACGGCTCATTGCAGGATGTTCTTCAGCCTGTGGACGACGCTCTTATCGACCGATTCGATGTCCTCCCCGCGGAGCTCGGCGAGCTGGCGCAGGAGCGCCTTCTGCTCCTTCGATAAGCCGTCCGGAGTCCGGACGAGGATCCTGACGTAGAGATCCCCCTTGCGGCGGCCCGCAAGGTCCTGGACGCCCTGGCCTTTGAGGCGGAGCGTGTCCCCCGGCTGCGTCCCGGCCGGGACCTTGAGGATTTCGCTCCCTTCGAGAGTCGGGATCTCGAACCGGGCGCCGATGGCGGCCTGGGTGAACGAGATGGGGATCTCGCACGAAAGATCGTTGCCGGTCCGCTCGAAGAAGGGGTGCTTGCGGACCCGGGTCACGACATAGAGGTCGCCGGCCGGCATGCCCTCGTCGCCGGCCTCGCCCTCGCCGATGAGCCTCAACCGCGATCCCTCGTCGACGCCGGCCGGGATGCGGACCTTGAGGGTCCTCTTCTCCCGGACGTGCCCTTTGCCCTGGCAGGATTCGCACGGCGTGGCATTGACCTCGCCGCTGCCCTGGCAGCGCGGACAGGTCCTGGCCATGGTGAAAAAGCCCTGCTGGAAACGGACCTGACCGTGGCCGCCGCACGACGGGCAGGCGGTCGGCCGGGTTCCCGGCTTGCGCTTCGAGCCCCGGCAGACGGGACAGGCCTCGGCCCGATTGAGCTTGATCTCCCTCTCGAGACCCGCGGCGGCCTCCTCGAGGCCGACCTCGACCTCCAGGGCCAGGTCCCGGCCCCGGCTCCGCCGGGCCCCGCCCCGGCCTCGCTCCCTGCCGCCGAAGAGGTCGCCGATGCTGAAGCCGAAGAAATTGCCCAGGATGTCCTCGAAATCCTCGAAGACGGACGAATCGAAGCCGGAGAAGCCCTGGCCCCGCAGGCCCGCGTGACCGAAGCGGTCATAGACGGACCTCTTCTCCGCGTCGGCCAGGACGCTGTAGGCTTCAGCCGCTTCCTTGAACCTCTCCTCGGCGTCCTTGCTGCCGGGATTCCGGTCCGGATGGTGCTTCAAGGCGAGCTGGCGGTAAGCCTTCTTGATGTCCTCGGGCGGGGCGTCCCTCGGCACGCCGAGGATCCCGTAGTAATCCTTCTCAGCCATTCGCGTCCTTTGAGGCGACGCCCTGGCCAGCCCTCTGCCGTCTCAGCTTCTCGACCTCGGCCGGCGTGAGGCCCGAGGACGGCCGCACCTCGACCTTCTGGCCGAGGCCGGTCTCCTTGTCCTTGGCCGAGACATGGACCAGGCCGTCGGCGTTGATCTCGAACGTGACGTCGACCTGGGGCACTCCGGCCGGGGCCGGCTCGATGCCGACGAGCTCGAACACGGCCAAGGACTTGTTCATGGATGCCAGGAAGCCCTCCCCCTGCAGGACGTGGATGCGGACCCGCCGCTGATTGTGGTCGACGGTCGTGAAAGCCTTGACCTTGCGGGTCGGAATGGTCGTGTTCTTCTCGATGACCATCTCGTAGCCGTCGCCCTCGGTCTCGATCCCCAGGGCGAACGGGGTCACATCGAGCAGGAGGACGAGGTCGCGGACCTGGCCGTCGAGGATCCCCGACTGGATGGCCGCGCCCATGGCCACGATCTGATCGGGGTCGACCTTGTCCTCCGGCGCCCGGCCGAAGAATTTCGTCACCCGCTCCTTGACCAACGGCATCCGGGTCTGGCCGCCGACCAGGATGATTTGATCGATCCGGTCGACGGTCACCTTCGCGTCGGCGAGCGCCCGCTCGATATGCGGCATGGTCCGTTCCACGAGATCGGCGGTCATCGCTTCGAACGTCGGCCGGCTGAGCGATTTGCGGATATGGTTGGATCTCGCCTTATCGGAGGTGATGAAGGGCAGGTTGATCTCGGTCTCAGAGGTGAAGGAGAGCTCCCGCTTGGCCTTCTCCGCGGCTTCCTTCACCCGCTGCAGGGCGAGCTTGTCCGCGCTAAGGTCGGTCCCCGTCTCGGCCCGGAACGACGTCACCAGCCACTCCAGGATGCGGTGGTCGAAATCCTCACCGCCGAGATAGGAGTCCCCGTTGGTGGCCAGGACGTTGAAGACGCCGTCGCTCGCTTCGAGGATGGTGATATCGAATGTCCCGCCGCCGAGGTCGTAGACGGCGGCCAGGCCGTTCTTCTTGGCGTCGAGGCCGTAGGCCAGGCCGGCGGCCGTCGGTTCGTTGATGACCCGCTGGACGTTGAGGCCGCAGATCGTCGCCGCGTCCTTGGTGGCCTGCCGCTGGGCTTCATTGAAATGGGCCGGCACCGCGATAACGGCTTCTGTCACCGGCTCGCCGAAGAAAGATTCGGCGCAGGCTTTGAGGTACCCCAGGACCATCGAGGAGATCTCGGCCGGGCTGAGGGTCTCGGCGCCAAGGGCGATCGCGACGTCGCCGTTGGGGGCCTCCCTGAGCTCGTAGGGGAGCCGCGTCAGCGCCTCCTGGATCTGGGCCGAGGCGAATTTCTGCCCGATCAGGCGCTTGACCGCATAGAAGGTGTTCGCGGGGTTGGTGACGGCCTGGCGCATGGCCAAGGTGCCGATGAGGCGCTCCCCCGAACCTGTGAATGAGACGACCGACGGCGTCGTCGGCAGGCCTTCGAGATTGGGAATGACGACGGGCTTTCCCCCCTCGAGATAGGCGATGCAGGAGTAGGTCGTGCCGAGGTCGATGCCGATGACGTGTCCCATGGGCTATTGTCCTTTCTTCGGGACGAGGACCTTGACAAGGGTCGGGCGCAGGAGGCGGTCGTGGATCATATAGCCTTTCTGGAGCTCTTCCTCGACCGTGGGCTCTTCGACCGCCTCGGACTCCTCCACGATCATGGCATGGTGGAAGTTCGGATCGAAGGCCTTGTGCTCGAGGACGACCGGCCGGACGCCGTGCTTGGCGAGCAGGCTCTGGATCATCCGGAAGATGAGCTCGACGCCCTCGCGGTAGGTCTTCCCTTCCGCGTCCGGGGGGGCGCTCTGGAGCGCCCGTTCAAAGTTGTCGGCGACGGCCACGATCTCGAGCATGATATCGCTCAGCGCGTACTGCTGAAATTCCGCCTTCTCCCGGTCGAAGCGCTTGCGCAGATTCTCCGTGTCGGCCAGGCGGCGGAGGTGGGCTTCCTTGAGCTCGTCAAGCTCCTTCTTGGCCTGCTTGAGCTCGGCGTCCTTCTTCTTGAGCTTATCCTTGAGGTGCCGGCCGCTCTCGGCCGCCTTCTCCTCCGCGTCCGCTTTTTCGGGGGCGGGCGCTTTCGGGGCCTCGCCTTCCCCGGCGGGAGGCGTTTCGGGGATGAATTCGATCTCGTCGCCGCTCTTGTCTTTTTCGTCCGTCATAGGCTGACCTCTTTGCCGAAGACCGTGATGGCCACGCTGACCCGCTTGGCCATGCGGTCGACGAGCGTGATGATTTTCTCATACGGGATCCGCTTCGGGCCGATGACGCCCAGGGTCCCGAGGACCTGGTTGCTATAACCGTAGTGCGACAGGACGAGGGAGCAGTCCTCGACGTTCGGGAAGTTGGCCTCGGATCCGATCAGGACCTTGACCCGGTCCAGGCTGATAAAATCGGAAAGCACCCTGGCGAGGGCGGCTTTCTCCTCGAAGCTCCGGAAGAGGGACCGGAGCTTGCCGAGATCGGATAGCCCGGCCTTGCCGAGCAGGCTGGAAGTCCCCTGGAGGAAGATGCGGTCCTCCCCTTCCTTGTCGATGGAGGTTTTGAGCAGATCGAGGAGCTTGTTCAAGGCATCTTCCGACTTGACCCGGTACCTGGGCAGCTCGAGCACGAGCGCTTCGCGGACGGCGAGGATCGTCCGGCCGCGAAAATTCTGGTTGACGTACTGGGAGGCCCGGTCGAGCTCGGACTGGGTCAGCGGCTGGGACGCTTCGAGCGTCTCCGTCAGGACCATGTGGAAAGGCGTCACAAGAATGACCAGGATCCGGCGGTCGGAGATCTTGACGAAGCGCAGGTGCTCGAACGGCAGGCGGAAGATGCGGGGGGAGATGACGAAGCCCAAGGCGTCGGAATTGTCGGCCAGGATCCGGCAGGCCTGGAGGAGCAACGAATCGAGGTCGGCCGTCCGGTTGGGGAACTCCTCCTGGATGAGCGGGACCCTCTCCGCCGGCAGGGCTTTTTCGTCCAGGAGCCGGCCGACATGGTAGCGCAACCCCCGGTCGGTCGGGACGCGGCCCGCCGAGGTGTGCGGCTGGGACAGGTAGCCCATCGTTTCGAGCTTGGCCATGATGTTGCGCAACGTCGCCGGCGACGCCTCGACCCGCCGGGTTTGGGAGATCGCTCCGGAGCTCACGGGGCGCCCGTTCCGGACAAAGCTCTCGACGACGAGGCCGAGCACCTTCTTGTCCTTATCGCGGAGCGCAGACTTAACCATCGCTTTCCTTCGAAGTTTATAGCATTAAAGGCGACCGGGTGTCAAATGACTGAGAGTCAGATGTCGCCCCGTCAAGAGACTCTAATTCCAGCGTAACCAACAACTTGTGCGTAATCGCCGGAGGCATCGCCCGATGTCCCGTAGCGGATGAGCTCGGCCTTCACCGCGCCCAGGCCGAGCGCCGCGACGAGCGCCGCGGCGGTCGGCTGGAAGCCGCACATCGAGATGCCCTCTGAGACGACCGTATCGAAGAGGCCGGCCGGATCGAGGTCCAGGACCTTGCGGATCGCCCGCATGTCCTTCTTCTCGGCGGTCGTTTGGGCGACATAGTGGCTCATGTCCGTGCTGGCTACGAGGAGAGCCTCGCGGCCGTCATCCCGGATGGCGGTGGCGAGGGCCCGGCCGAGCGTTTCGAGGTCGGAGTACCGGGTTTCGTGGGAAACGCAAATGGGCACGATGGCGGCATCGTCCCGAAAATATTGGATGAAGGGCAGCTGGACCTCCAAGGAATGCTCCCGGATATGGGCCTGCTCGTTCACTTCGACAAGCGGGCATCCCGCGACGATCCGGGCGGCCAAGGCCTCATCGACCGGGGATTCGCCGAGCGGCGTCAGCCAGCTCCCCCGGGCCTGGATGGCGAAGAGAGAGCCGATCGGCCTGTGGGCGGGCCCGAGCAGGACGACGACCTCGGGCCATCGGGCCGAAGAAAAGACGGCCCCGGCGATACGGCCGGAGTAGATATAACCGGCGTGCGGGGAGACGAGGGCGATGGCCTTCGTCCGGTCCGCGGAAGGGTCGATCATCCCGGCGATCGTCCCCCTGAGGTCCTCCCGGCCCGCGGGATAGAACTGCCCGGCGACATAAGGTTTCCTTTTCATGACCGCCACCTCCCCGATCAAGTCCGGCCGTCCCCGGAGGCCGGCCGCGATCAGAGGGCCTTGCGCTTCTCTTCGAAGCGGACCCCCATCGTTTCGAGCTCGCCGAGGATCGGACCGTAGATCTCCGGTTCGACCGGGACGCGGACGCCGGTGAGCCCGATCCGTCCTTCGAGAACGAGGCGGGCGCCGATGGCCGAGGGCAGGCCGACGGTGCGCGACATCGAGGAGTCGCCGCCGGGCTCGCCGTAATCGACCAGCGTCGAGACGATCCGCTCGGTCCGGCCGGATTCGGTCCGGGTCAGAAACTCATGCTGGAGGACGATCATGTCCCGCTCCCCCGCCTCATAGCGGAGCTTGTCCATCATCAGGACGGTCAGGTTGTCGAGGATGGACCCCTTGGCGGAGGGCAGGGACGTCTCTTCGAACAGGCCCAGCCATTCCAGGCGGCCCAGGACCGCGGAGCCCTCTTCGAGCCCGAGCCGCGAGGCGACCGCGGCCCGCGTATCGACGCCGGGGGCAGCCTGGGCGAGCTCCCGCATGAGGCCGTCCCAGGTCGCGCCCGAGCGGTCCTGCGGGGCATCGTCGAGCAGGCCCAGGGCAAGCATCTGACGGAGCGTTTCGCACCAGCCCGGATAACGCAATGTCCCCCGGAAGACCGTAAGGGCTTCGGGGATCCCGTAGGTCTCTTTGTAGGCCACGGAATCCCGATTGGGATAGCCTTCGAACTCCCCGAGTCCGGGGATGCCGATCGTTTCGGGACGGGCGAAGATGTCCGGTATGGTGACGATACGGCCGTCCTTGAGGAATTGGGCCGAATTCTTGGAGGCGAGCAGGACCCCGCGCGGGCTCCAGGAGAATTTGTAGCCGAACGGATTGGTGTTGGCCTCGGGCGCCGGAAGTCCGCCGCACCACGATGTGAATCCGAGAACGCTCCCTCCGGCGTCATGAACGTCGTGGATGACGCGCATCGCCTCCATGTGGTCGATGCCGGGATCGAGTCCCAGCTCGTTCAGGAGGATGACCCCCCGCTCCCTGGCCCGGGCGTCGAGGGCCTTCATGGCCGGGCTGACGTACGAGGCGGTGACCACCGGCTTGCCCTGTTCGACGGCCAGCTCCGCGACGACCGGATGATAGATGTAAGGCACCATGCTGACCACGAGATCGGCCCGGCCGATGGCCGAGGCGAGGGCGGACCTGTCCGCGATGTCCAGGACCTCCGCCGCGCCGCGCGGATGGCCGCCGACGAGCTTGGCCGCCCGCCCGGCTTCGACATCGGCGACGGTGACGGAGAAGTCCGGCTGGCGGAGAAGATAATTCACGAGCGGCCGGGCCACCAGGCCCGCGCCGAGGACGAGCACCTTTTTCATGGACGACTCCCCCAGAGAGATGTTGTTCAGCCGACGTATTCGCCGAGATAGGCGTAGTCGGGCGTGAGCTCCCCGCGATAGAGGATGACCGCCCGGCGCAGCACGTCGGACAGGCCGCACTCGGTAAAGGGCTTGTCGAAGCGCGCCGCGACCAGGTCCGGAATATGCTCTTTCAGCTTGCCGCTGAAATACGTCGAGGCCTCAAGCGGCAGCTCCGCGGGCAGATTATAGACGGCCAGGACGACCGGTCCCCGGCCTTCGAAGCCGTTCGTGTCCCGGTCCTCGACCGGATCGTAGACGTAGACCGGGTTCTCCGAGTCCGTAGCCCGGACGGTGCACTCGATCGACCCGTTGATGTCGCAGGTGATATCGCCGACCACGCGCAGCCGGGGCTTCTCGCCGCCGTAGAGCTTTTTCAGGAAGGGCTTGGTGACGTACTTGGGGAATTTCGGGGTCCAGTAGATCCCGTTGACCAGTGCTGTGAGGTAAGGCACGAAATCCTCGGTGACCGCCCGGTAGGTCTCGGGATGCTGATAATAATCCTGAAGGTCGAAGGCCTTGTTGCCGTCGATGGGCCTGACCATGTCCTCTTCGTGGAATACGGCCTTGTAGAGGCGCGGATGGGATCTCTCCCCGCCGCGGAACAGCCCGGGGATATCGGCGGGGCGGATGGCCTCGACCGGCAGGATGTCGAAGATCTCCTGGGCGCCCTGGGAGACGTGGCCATAGCCGAAGAAGCCGAAGACGAGGGGGCCCAGGCGGGCCGGCGGCCCTTCCTTGATGAGCTTCCAGGCCAGCTTGCCGACGGCCTCCTTGGCCTCGACGAGGCTCTCATACCGATGGGTCGGATGAAGGAGGGTGAAGGGATTGGCCGTTCCCTCGACCTCGAGACGCTTACCGAGGGCCCAGAGCGTGTCGATCATGCCGGCGTGTCCGGCGTAGTTCCCGAAATAGAGCACCCGGCGGCCCTTTTCGTCGACCATCTTCTCATAATCGATGATCGTGCAGCCGAGGTCCATCATCCTCCTGAGCATGGGCATGTTCTGAGCCTGGCCTTTGGCCGTATGGGAGAAAAAGAGGTACGTCTTGCCCTTTTCGATGAGCCCGATCGGGATCTCCTTGAGGGCCAGGACGATCGGGCAGGGCGAAAGGCCCTCCTCGATCGGGATGCCCGACAAGCGGTAATCCGCGTCGGCGAAGATGCGGATATCCGACGGCTGGACGCGGAATTCGACGGGGAGCCGGTCAGTGAGCTCCCGGACATGGGAGGGGATCAGGGGGACGCGCTTTTCCCACTTGTTGATGTCCTCTCTGCGGATGCCGATCTTGGTGTTCATGATGGAACCCTTCGGATGTGATGCGGTAAGCCGAGAACCGATTATGTCACATTCGTCCCATCCGTTCAATCCCTCCGGCCTGAAGAAGAACGGCCGGCGCATCGCCCTTTTCGTGACCGCGGGGGCGAAGGTTGACGGATCGAGGCTCAAAACGATAAGATGGGCCGCATGATCCGGTTCCACAACACCCTGGGCGGGAAGATCGAGGAATTCATCCCGCTCGAGCCCGGCAAGGTCAAGCTCTATACCTGCGGGCCGACGGTCTACGACTTTCCCCATATCGGCAACTGGCGGGCTTATGTCTTCGAGGACCTGCTCAAGCGCTTCCTGGTCTATCGGGGCTTCGATGTCTTGCACGTCCAGAACATCACGGACGTCGACGACAAGACGATCAAGGGCGCCAACGCCAAGGGGATCACGCTCGACGCGTACACGAGACCGTTCATCGAGGCCTTCTCCGCCGAGCGGGAGGCTCTCAACATCCTGTCGGCCGATCACTATCCCCGGGCCACCGCCTTCATCGCGGAGATGGCCGCTCTCATCAGGACCCTTCTCGACAAGGGATTCGCCTACCGGAAGGACGGTTCGATCTACTTCGCCATCGACCGCTTCCCCGCTTACGGGCGCCTGTCCAAGATCAATCTCGAAGACCGCCGGCCGGGCAGCCGCGGCGACGCCGACGAATATGAGAAAGAGAGCGTCCACGACTTCGCCCTGTGGAAGGCGCCGAAGGCCGGCGAGCCTGTCTGGGAAACCAAGATCGGGCCGGGCCGGCCCGGCTGGCACATCGAGTGCTCGGCCATGAGTTCCAAGTACCTGGGAAAGACGTTCGACATCCACTGCGGCGGCGTCGACAACATCTTTCCCCATCATGAGAACGAGATCGCCCAATCCGAGGCCGCCAACGGTGTCAAATTTGTCAACTACTGGCTCCACTGTCATCACCTCGTCGTCGATGGCGAGAAGATGGCCAAATCCAAGGGCAATTTCTACAGGCTGTCCGATATCCTGGCCCGCGGCTACGACCGGCTCGACGTCCGCTATCTCCTCGTCTCGACCCATTACCGGAAGATGCTCAACTTCACCTTCGAGGCTCTGGACCAGGCCAAGACCGCGCGACAAAGGATCGGAGATTTCCTCGGCGAGCTCAGGGACGTGGGCCGGGAAGCCGGAGGAACGGCGGCGATCGAACCGCTCATCGAGACGGCCCGGGCCGGATTCGCGGCCGGGCTCGACGACGACCTCAACATCGCCGGGGCCCTGGCCGCGGTGTTCACGCTGATCAAGAGCGTCAATCCCCTCCTCGTGCGCGGCGAGATCTCGAAGGCGGCGGCCGGGAAGCTCGCCGGTTTCCTGGCGGAGACAGAGACCGTCCTGGGCGTGAAACCGGCCCGGTCGACCGCCGCATCAGGCAAGATCGGCGGCGCCGGCAGCGTGACGGGAACAGGGCCGGTATTGCCCGGCGAGACCGCAGATCCGGAGAAGGCGCTCGAAGGCGAGATCCTCGCGAGGATCGAGGCCCGGCAGAAGGCCCGGGCCGCCAAGGATTTCGGGCTGGCCGATGCCATCCGGCAGGAGCTCCTGGCCATGGGCATCGTCCTCGAAGACACGAAGGACGGCGTCCGCTGGAAGAAGGCCGGGCCGCCCAAGCCCTGACCTTCGGGAAGTGTCGAGGCTCCTCCCGTGACCGCTCCCGGAAAGCAGACGCTGGCCCTGGGTCGAAACGGCGAAGAGATCGCCTGCCGCTATCTGACGGGGAAGAAATTCGAGATCGTCGCCCGCGGCTTCCGCATGTTCCGCGGCGAGATCGACATCATCGCCCGCGACGGCCGAACCCTCGTGTTCGTCGAGGTCAAAGCCCGGGCCGACGAGTCCCACGGCCGGCCGGAGGAATCCGTGACGCCGGCCAAGCAAAAGCAAATCCGCAGGATCGCCCAGGGCTTCCTGGTCGCCAACCCCCACCCCGGCGTCGATTGCCGCTTCGATGTCATCGCCATCCTTTACCGGGGGCCGGACGACTACCGTCTCGAGCATTTCGTCGATGCGTTCTAAAAGACCTTCAGGGACTGTCCCCGGAGGGGTCTGTCCCTCCTAAAGGCTGCCCGCAGGATGGGAAAAAAGCGCTAGAAAGCGTAGCTGATCCCCAGACGCAGGCTCCGCCCGGGCTCGATCATCGCGTCGCTGTCGGCCCGGCTGATATAGGCGGTGTTGAAGACGTTGCTGAGGAGAGCGGTGAAGCTCAAGCCGCGCCAGAGGTAGCTCGCTTTGAGATTGACCAGCTCCGAGGAGGCGACGGCGATCTCCGCCGGCCCGGGCGTTTCCTTGGCCAGGCTGAAAGTCGCGTTGATCTCGGCCGAGAACCGGCCCTTCCAGTACCTCGTTCCCGCGTAGATGCGGAACGGCGGCACGTCGTTCAGCGGCTCTCCCGTGGCCAGGCTGCGGCCGCGGATGGCCGCGAAATTGCCGAAGAGCTTCCAACCGGGCGACAGAAAGACCTCGGTCTCGAATTCGATCCCCTGGAGGCGGCCCCGCTCGATGTTCCCATAGGTGTAGGTGGTCGCGTCGAGCTGATAGCGCTCGATCATGTCGTCGATCGTGGTCCGGAAAGCGTAGAGCCCGAAAAAATGGCGGCGGCCGAGAAGCTTGAGCCCGCCGTCGAGGTTGAAACTGCTCTCGGGCCGCAGGTCGCGCCGGCCGATGATGAAGCCGCGGCCGCTGATCCCGGTGTAGAAGCGTTCGTTGATGCTGGCCAGCCGGTAGGCCCGGGACACGTTGGCGAAGGCCGTGAGCTGTCCCGCCAGCTTGTAGGAGACGGCCAGGAAGCCGGTCGGCTGGCTGTCCTTGGTCGACCACTCGGGCGCTTCGGGGATGGAACCCATATCCTCCGGGGGGTCCGCGCTCATCCTCAGGAAGTCGTAACGCGCGCCGCCCAGGATGTCGAGCCGGTCGACCGCAGAGAAGTCCGCAGAAACGAAGATCCCGAGGTCGTCCCGGCTGCCGTTGATGACGGACTTCTCCTCCGTCACGTCCGTGACCGCGCCGAGCTCGTCGAACGAGGTGTAGACGTTGACCGCGTCGGCGCCGCCGCGGCCGAAATAGTCGACACCACCCTCCAGGCGGAGGCCGGGCTTGATCTTCTTCGTGTAAGCGAGCTGGACGCCGTACTCGGTGCTGTCCGTCCGGGCGAACGCCTCCTTGGTCAGGAAGCCGTCATACGTGTCCGTCAGGGTTTCGAGGAAATTGGGATTGGCGAAGGCATGAAAATGGACCTCGCCGCCCTCGCCGACGGCCTTTTCCCTCCAGTGGACCTGAAAGAGGTTCTGGTTCTCGCGAGGGTACCAGGTCGGCTTGGTGGCCGCATTGCTGTTCGGCTTGCCGACGTCCGTGCCCCGGGCGCCGAGGAAGCCGATGTCGATCTCCCTTTTTTCGCTCCGATGGGCGGCCTTGGCGAGAAGGCTCCCCTGCGTGAACTGGGACTGCAGGACTTTCGTCCCCCCCGGGATGCGGTAGAGTCCGGCGTCGGCGTACTGGAAAGACAGCGAGAACGCCCACGACCCGGACGCCCTTTCGAGGCCGAGGCCGATCCGCTTCTCCCCGTTCGTCGTGCCGAGACCCGCCTGGAACCGGCCGTTCAAGCCCGGGTCCATCCGGGGACTCCGGGTCAGGATGTGTATGACCCCGCCGATGGCGTCCGAGCCGTAGAAGACCGATGACGCGCTCCGCAGGACCTCGATCCGTTCGATGTCCTCGGGGCTGACGAACGATGCGTTCGGCCCTGTTCGCCGGTCGCTTTCGAGGCGGGCGCCGTCGATGAGGTACAGGACCCTCCGTCTGGCCAAGCCCCGGATGGACGGGACGAGCGAGAATCCGGCCGTGCCGAGCGCGCCCACGCCGGGGACGTCCTGCAGGCCCTCGTTGATATTCGGAACCATCTTCTCGGCCAGGGATTCACCAGAGACGACCGTGCTGGCCGCAGGGACCTGGATCGAGGGCTCGGGGTAACGGAGGGCCGTGACCACGATCTCCTCGCTTTGCTTGATCAGCGGGACCAGAACGAACACGAGCGCCCGGCCGGCCTCCCTGGGGCCGACATGGAATTCACGCTGGTAATGATCGGGGTGGACGACCTCGAGGACAAAGCGGTCGGCGTCCGGGAGCGCCAGCAGGAACCGGCCCTCGTCGTCGCTCTCGACCTTGACGCCGCTCGCCCGGTGCAGGACGATCGCCGCGGCGACGGGATTGCCGGCGGCCCCGACGACCTTGCCCCGGAGCTCGGCGGCTTCGACCGCGGCCGCCATCATAAGTAAGCCCGCCGCAAGAAAAGCGGCAACTGCAGCCCTGCGCATGAACACCTCCGTCAAGATTTGGACGCCCGGGGCGACGGTTTCTTCCCTGCCCGCGCAGAAACCGGCCGGCGGAGCCGGAGCCCGGGTCTTCGCTTCACCAGGCCAGGATCGGCGGACGCCCGTAAGAGCTCCGCAACGGTCCGACCGAGCGCCGGATGGCGGACTTCCGGCGCCAGCTCGTTCAAAGGCACGAGAACGAAGTTCCGGAGGTGGAGCCGGGGATGCGGGATCTCGAGGTCCGGCGCGTCCATGACCATATCGCCGGCGAGCAGGATGTCGATGTCGATCCTGCGCGGGCCCTTGGCCACTGTCGGGACGCGCTTCATTTCGGCCTCGATGGATTTCGCTTTGCGGAGGAGCGCCCGCGGGTCGAGCCCGGAGCGGACCTCGAGGACCTGGTTGAGGAACCAGGGCTGGTCCGGAAAGTCGACGGGCTCGGTCTCGTAGACGGAGGAGGCCCTGACGATCTCGACGCCGTTCCGGGCCAGAAGCCGGCGGGCCCGGGCCAGGTTCGCGGACCGCCGCCCCAGGTTGCTGCCCAGGCCCAGGAAATAGATCATGCGTTTCTCACGTTCCCCCATTGTATGCAATCCCCGCGCCGGGTTGCAATTCGGACAGGCTTAAATTAGTATACCTCCTCCCGGGATGGCCTCCCGGCATTCCGCGGCGGAGCGAGAGCATGAGCAATCTGATCTTCCTCGATAACGGAGCGACGTCCTTCCCCAAGCCCGAAGAAGTCTACCTCTACATGGACCATTTCTACCGCAACTTCGGCGTCAATCCCGGGCGCTCCGGCTACGACCTGTGCATGGAGGCCGGGCTCGTCGTCGAGGAGACCCGGAAGCTGCTGACGCAGTTCTTCAACGGGACCGATCCGGACCGCCTCTGCTTCGGCTACAACTCGACCGACGCCCTCAACCTCATCATCTCGGGTATGCTCCGGCCGGGAGACCACGCCGTCTCGACTACAGTCGAGCACAACTCCGTCCTGCGGCCCCTCTACCACCTGCGCCGCGACGGCGTCGAGGTCGACTTCGTGCCCTTCGACGGGGCCGGCTTCGTCGATCCGGAGGCGATCCGCAGGAAGTTCCGGCCCAACACGCGCCTGGTGATCGTCAACCACGCCTCGAACGTCATCGGCACGGTCCAGCCGATCGCCGCGATCGGCCGCCTCTGCCGGGAGGCGGGCATTCCCTTCGCCATCGACGCGTCGCAGTCCGCGGGGAAAGTGCCCATCGACATGGAAGCCCAGTTCCTCGATGTCGTGGCCTTCACCGGCCACAAGTCCCTTCTCGGCCCCACGGGCATCGGCGGGCTCTATGTCCGCGAGGGCGTTGAAATCCGGCACACCCGGGCCGGCGGCACGGGCGTTCGCTCGGCCGTCAGGGCCCACCTCGACGAGTATCCCTACCGTCTCGAGTACGGCACGCCCAACGTCATGGGCATCGCCGGGCTCAAGGCGGGCCTCACCTGGGTCCTGGGGAAAGGCCTCGCGGCCATCCATCACGAGGAGATGCGCCTCGCCGGGATCCTGCTCGAAGGCCTCCGGGCTATTCCCCGCGTCGAGCTCTATTGCCTTGACAGCCTCGAGAACCACATCGCCGTCCTGGCCTTCAACGTGGAGGGCCTGGACGCCGCCGATGTGGGGACCATGCTCGACGTTGACTTCGGCATCGCCTGCCGGACCGGACTGCACTGCGCGCCGCTCGTCCACGAACAGATGGGGACCGACAAGATCCACGGCGCGGTCCGCTTCGGCATCGGACCGTTCAACACGGAAGAGCACGTCCGGGCGGCGATCGATGCCGTCGGGAAGATCGCGTCCCTGCCGGCGAAAAAGCGCTGACGCGCGTCAGACGCAGCCGTCGGGCTTGGGCAGGCCGGCGACCTTGCAGGCGCCCTTGGCCGGGCCCGAGGGGAAGAGATCGTAGATCTTCATCAAAGGGAAACCCGTGGCCTGGCACATCTTGCGGACCATCGGGGCCAGGTTCTTCTCCAGATAATAGGCGCGGATGAACGTGACGACGGCCCAGTGCTCGGCCGTCAGCTCATCCAGGCCTTCCTCCGCTTTGGCCAGGAGCTTGGCCGTCTCCTCCGTCCACTCCTCGGGACGGGCCAGAAAGCCCTCCTCGTTGACCTCGATCGTCTTACCGTCGACTTCGATGGTGGCCATTATGGACTCCCTGTCAGGCGCCCTTGCCGGGAAGCACCAGAGCGTTGGAGACGAGCTCCAGGACCTGGACGACGCGCATGGGCAGCTTGTAGTGTTTGATCAGGTCGTTCAGCCCGTCGATGCAGTTGTGGCACATCGTACAGACGAGCTTGGCCCCGGTCGCCCGGAGCTGGTCGGCCTTGATCTTGCCGACCTCGAGGCGCAGGGGCCGGTATTCGGCCATGGACAACAGGCCGCCTCCGCCGGTGCAACAGAAATTCTCGCGGCGGTTAGGGAACATCTCCCGGAAATCGGAGCAGACACGGCGCAGGACCTCGCGAGGCTCCTCGACGAGGTCGCCGGAGCGGGCGATGTTGCAGGAGTCGTGGAACGTCACGGCGTCGGGGTTCTTCGACGGATCGACCGTGATCCGGCCTTCCTCGATGTAACGCTTGAGGGTGACGACGACCGACTCCGTCGGCAGCTTCTGGTCGTAACCCGCCCAGGTGTAACCTTCCCACCGGGTCGAGCGGTAGCCGTGGCCGCACTCGGAGATGACGATCCTTTTCGCCCGGAGCCTCTCGGCCGCCTCGTAGACGTTGCGGGCGACGAAGGCGCCCAGGTTGTCGTCGCCGGAGAAGAGGCCGAAATTGGTCTGGTCCCAGCCCCATTTCGGCATGGTCCAGGACTCCCCGGCCAGGTGGAAGATCTTGGCGGCCTGGGCGATCGAGCGGGGATCGAATTTGATCTCCCGGGGATTGATCGTGTAGAGGACGTCGCAGCCGTCCTTGTCGATGGGGATCTCGACCGAGTCGTCACCGAGCTCCGTCCGGACGTCGTCGCGCATCCACTCCAAGGTCTCCAGGTAGTCCTGCTCGGAGACGGCCATCTGGTTGCCCGTCTCCCACTGGTCGCGGCTGACGTTGAAGACCCCCTCCGGGACGACCCCGAGCTCGGTCAGGAGGCCCCGGGTGAACCGGACCAGGAGCCCCGTATCGACCCCCATCGGGCAGTTGTAGGTGCAGCGGCGGCAGGCGCTGCAGGTACCGAAGACGACGTTCTTGAGCCGGTTGAGGTCCTCGTCGTTGCGCGGCGATCCGGCCTTGATCCACCAGGGGGCGACCCGGCCGGTCCAGTCGACGTGGCGCTTGAAGATCCTGCGGATCTGATCGGCTTTCCAGACGGGGGTCATGGTCGGATCGTCCGGGCGGGCCAGGAAGTAATGACAGGACTCGGCGCAAAGGCCGCAGTGGACGCAGGCGGTCAGGGAGACGGCCAGCGGACGGGAGACCCGGCTGCTGAGCAGCTCCAAGAATCTCCGGACGTTGTCGCCGGGTTCGTAAGTTTGAAGCCGGCCGTCCGCGACCGACGGCCGCCCCTCGTCTTTCGCCTTGGCCTGGGCCGTGGCATTGAGAGGCGCTTCGACGACTCCCGACGGCCCCGGCCTCCGGCGCTTCATGTCCGCTCCTCCCCGTGAACCGGCGCAACTCGTCTCTTCGTCGACGGCGGGAAGGCCCCTCGGTGTCCGAGGGAGCGGCCCAGATAGTACCGGGTGAAGGGATAGTAGAGATAGTGGCAGATCTTCGAGAACGGCACATAGACAAGAAAGAACGCCGTCAGCCCGAAGTAGACGATGAGCGGCCCTTCCCCTTTCCCCGGCTGGTTGGGCATGGCCAGGACGGCCGCGGCGAACCAGACGATGAGGAGGACGAGCGAGAAGTAATCGTCCGGCGAGCTGACGCTCCGAAGCACCGGATTGGTCAGGCGCCTGACGAGCCGGATGATGCCGACGACGAAGGCCGCGGCCACGACCGCCTGGAACAGGAGAACGGACGGCCGGCGCTCGAACAATCCCGGCGCATAGGGGATGATGAGGGTCCCGGCGATGGCCGCCGCAACACCCAGGTGAAAGATGACGAACTGGGCGTAGAAGCCGGGCCTCTTCCGCGTCGATTCCATGGCCCCGGGCATGGCGATGTTCATGAGCGAATACCCGGCCCCGGTGGATTCGCGCCCCGCGGCGAAAGTCCTGTCCCGGCGCGTCCGGAAACGGAAGATCCAGGCCAGACGGAGGATGTAGACGATGGCCATGAAAATCAGGGCTGCGATCTGGACCTCGTTCTCGAGGATCTTCAGGAAGCCGCTCATGATGGTTGGTTTCGTCGGCCGGGCCGAAGTGGCACATTATAGCAGAGGGGCGCCCGCAGGCCAAGCGCCGGCCGGGGGACGGTCTTAGCCGAGCGGCAGGCTGACCGTGAAGGTCGTCCCCTCGCCGAGGCGGCTTGCGACCGAGACGGTCCCGTCGTGGGCCAGGACCATGTGCTTGACGATCGACAGGCCGAGCCCCGTGCCGCCGAGCTTCTTGGACCGGGACTTGTCGACGACGTAGAAGCGCTCGAAGATGTGGGGCAGGTGCGCGGCGTCGATGCCGATGCCCGTGTCCGCGACCTCGATGACGAATCGCCCTTGCCCGGAGCCCAGGCGGACGGTCACCCCTCCCTTCTCAGTGTACTTCACGGCGTTGTCGATGAGGTTGAGGAGGAGGCCTTCGACCTGGAGGGGATCGGCCTTGACGGAGGGCAGGTCCGGGGCCGCCTCAAGCGACAGGGTCAGGCCCTTTTCCCGCGCCCGCTTTTCGAAGACCCTGAGGATGTTTTCGGCGAGCGGCTTCACGAGGAGATCGCTCTTCTCGAGCTTCTGTCCGCGGTCCTCGA
>Ga0105107_10000315_pt1 | contig 29533 bp, 24 predicted proteins | sample PPLLaktember2015_6_FD_79335 | JGI IMG/M metagenome (GOLD analysis project Ga0105107, IMG submission 79335) | Freshwater sediment microbial communities from Prairie Pothole Lake near Jamestown, North Dakota, USA - PPLs Lake P8 Core (1) Depth... | ecosystem: Environmental > Aquatic > Freshwater >... | reverse complement strand
CGGTGATCGCCAGGCCAATCCACTTCACCCAATCGGGCAGCACATCCAACCAGGGGCTGGCTAACAGGACACCAAAGGCGCTGAAGATGCCCACGTGAAACAGGATGCCGCGGATATACGCCATCCAATGCTCACGGGTGCTTTCTTTCTCCCAGGGCGCCATGCCCAGGGTGAAAGCATACACGACGCCGCGCCGTACATTCCCGCGCGGGCGCGCCAGATCCTGTTTGAACGGGCGATGTAAGATCTCGTTAATGCGGGCAAGAATGCCAACCAGGCCTATGGCCAGGCCAAGCAGGGCAAATATGCGGGTAATTTCCAGTAAACTCATGGTTGCCTCTAGTGGTTATTTGATCGAAATGCGCAGGGCGCTGTCATGCGCCTGTTCCAGGGCAACGCGGGCTTTGTCAGCGTCCGACTTATGCAGCATGGCCGCTGCCAGTTCCAGAGAGGCGCGCACCGGGGCAGTGGCATCATTGCGCACACGCGCCGCCAATGCCATACCCAGCGCCCGCTCAAAATCTACCCCACTGCCCGTGGCTGCGGCAATACAGCGCAGAGCAACTGCTTTATCAGCTTCGCGCTCAATCTGCTCCAGCACATTGGCAGCCGCCGCCGGGTCGCTCTGGCTCCAGGCGCAGGCGATAGGCGCCAGAACGGAGCTGTCACTCAAGGGGTTTTCCTCCTGGTTGGCTCGCTCCCAGGCGCCGGAAATGTCGCCCAAATCGATCAACATCTGCACCTGATAATAGACCAGGCTGATCCGATCTATAAGTGATGATGTTCCTGTTTTTCGAATGATATCCCGCAGCGCAACATCTGCCAGCGCCGGCACGCCAATCGTATACGCTTTCTCGATATGCTCTAAATCAGGTGCGATGAGCGCCTGTAAATGCGCTTTTTCATATGGATCAGCCACCTGCAAGCTGGTCTCCCAGGCGGCGTCCAGCTGCCCCAGGCCAATCTGGGCCAGGGCGCGCGCCGCAGGGAAAGCGCCGTCGATATCATCCAACAAGAAGGCATCGCCGGATTGGACCGCCAGCTTGCTCAATGCGTAGGCATAGGCAGCCTTGGAAAGCTGGGATTGAGCCTGCACCAGCACAGCCTGCGCTGCGTCGAACAACTCTGCCTGCTGGGATGCCAGGGCTAACTGGGTTAACGAATCCGTCTGGCGCAGTGGATCGGGGATCAGGCGGGCAGCCGCTTCAGCCGAGGCGTAGTCGCCCAGCTGGCGGTAGCCCCAGGCACGCATGGCGGGGTCCTGTAGCTCAGCCATCAAGGCGGCGTGGGCAGGGTCCAACCTGGCCCAGACCAGTGCAATCCCGCGCAGATCGTAGTCTCGGTAGGGCTCCAAAGCGCCGGCAGCGGTCTTCTCAGCCAGCTCCAATAGCTGGCGGGTTTTTTCAGGATCAACCTCCAGCCAGGCTTCCGCGGCGGCGCGCAAACCCCAGGCCCGCGAACGCATGGCGTCCGCTTCACCGGCAATCAGAGCTGCCTGTTCCTGCGCCTGCACGTCACCGGCGCTGTAATCTTGCGCCGCGCGCGCGGCGCCCCACACCGCCAGCGACTCCAGGCGCGCTTCTTCTGCCGCAACCAGGAGCTCATCGAAGGCGGTCTGCGCTTTAAGCGGATCGATGGCTTCCCAGGCAGCGCCCACCTCGCCCAACATCCAGATGCGGCTCTGCGCACGTTCGGCGGCGTCAGCAGCACGCGTGGCTTCATCCAGTTTGGTCTGGCGCTCCGTCTCCAAGTCCGTGGAGGCAGCCACTTCGGCTGCCGGGGTTTGGAAGAGCGGCAAGGCGAAAAACGCGAAGATCAACAGCAGTACAAGCCCCACGCTCCAGCCGCGCAAACCCAACTGCGCTTTCTTAGAAGCGAAGCGCTGGGTATTTTTGAGCCCCCAGAACAAAGCCACAAAGATCAACAGGCTCACCAGAGCAGCGACTATCAGCACCACCTGGACAGTAGACTGGCTGCGTAAGGCGTTGAGCTGGGTGTACAGCTTGCCGAGCTGGTAGCGCAGGCTCTGCTGTTCTGAGACATGCGCCTCCAGGCTGGTGACAGGCAGGTCGGCGATGCGAGCGTAGGTTTCCATCTGCGCCTGAACTTTTGCATCCACTTTAGCGCTGGAGACCCAGGCAGGCAGGGCAGCCAGGTTGCGATTAATGGCCAGCAGCAGGCGATCGGTCAGATACAGCTCTTCCTGGGCTTTTTTAAGTGCCGGGCAAGAGATCGTCTCCAGGCTATCTGCCGGACCGGCCCAGGTGATCGGCTGGCCCATCTGCGCATCATCAGCCGTGTGGCAGCCCAGGCACTGGTTGCCGGCGGGCTCGGGCAGCGTGAATGCGGCCACGTCCTGCGCGGCTGCGGCAGGCTGGCTGCCCCCCAGCAGCACCAGCACAGCGCTCATCCCCAGGAGCAGCAGTAACGGGATAAAAAGACAAATGCGGGATCGTTTCATAGACAGGCCTCAAGCATGGGTGTCATGCGGGCGATCATGCTTCCCGCCGTTGATGATCCAGTTGGTCACGCGCCAGTAGATCAGGCAGGCGGTAACCAGCACAATTACGATGACTACACCGCCTGGACCGGCGGTATTGTAAAAAGCGACCCAAAGTTCAGTTAGGCTCATAATCCACCTCGCTCAGCTCAATCCGCGGCGCCGGGAACGGCGACCGGGGGAACCGATTTATCGGTTGGGGCTGCTTGCGGCGCGGCCAAACCAGCAGCTTCCGCTTCCGCCGCCATCTGTTCTACAGTCTTTTCTGCTGTCTCCCAGATGGGGATAATGGGGAACAGGCGGGTGAAAATGGCATACAGCAGCGCCATCCCGGCAAAATAGGAGATGGTGATGATCACTTCGCTGTAGGTTGGCAGGTAGCTGCCCTCGCCCAGGTGCTGCAATAAGCGGGGAAAGGCTTCGGTGGGAACAATGACGATAAATCGCTCGATCCACATGCCAATATTGACCAGGATACTGGCGAAAACCATCCAGCCAATATTGTCCTTACCTTTGAGCAAAAAGATCACCAGGGGGACGACAAAGACCAGCAGGATCATGCCCCAAAACAGGGTAGCGAAATCGCCGTAGAATTTGGAATTGATCACATGCATCTCTTCGGTGGTATTGCCGTATGCCCCAGTCAGGTACTCAGCAATGATCATGTAAATCCAGCCCAGGGTGAAGGTGATCAACAGCTTGCGCAGTGAATTGAACAGGCGCAGCGGCAGGACCTTCTCCAGGTTATACACCTTGCGCAGTAGCGCCAGCACAATCACCACCGCACAGGTGCCGGAGAGGATAGCCCCCAGCAGGAAGAACGGCCCGATCAAAGCAGTGTGCCAGCCAGGCTGCAAGCTCATGCCGAACACCCAGGAAACCACGGTGTGCACGGTGACGACCAGCATGGTCATGAAGATCGCCATGCCGTCCAGCGTTTTTTCCAGGCGATGGAATTGAGCCAGGCTGCCCTGCCAGCCGATCGCCAGAATTTCATACATGCGGTGCTGCCAGCGGGGCAGGTCGGTGAGTTTATCGCGCATCAGGGCGATATCCGGCAACAATGATAGATACATAAAGACGATGCTGGAGAGCAGATACAGTCCCACCGCGGTGACATCCCATAATAAAGCCGATTGGTAGCGGCCGTAGAACAGGAGATTCAGGACGCGATCCGGGCGACCCATATCGGTAATAATCGCCAGCACACCAAAAGGCAGGCTGAACAGGGTAACCGCCTCAGCCGCACGCGTGAGTGGCGCACGCCAGCTTTGCCCGGCGACGCGCAGGATGGCGGAGATAAAGGTGCCGGAGTGCGCCAGGCCGATGAAGAACACAAAATCGGTGATGTACACACCCCAGTAGACCGGGCGGTTTAAACCGGTAACGCCCAGGCCCATCACCATCTGGCGAATATACAGGCCAATACCGAGCAGGAGGATGCCCCCCAGGACTGCCCACAGGAACTTATCGGCCATGCCAACCTTGCGGACCGGTTTCAGGATCAGGTCTTCGTTTGGATTGTATGGATGCATCGCAGCCTTCCTAACCCTGCTTCAGGTAGTAAACCTTCGGCTCAGTACCCAGCTCTTCCAGCAAGCGCATGGCGCGCGGGCTGTGCGCCAGCTTGGAAACCAGGCTGTTGGGATCGTCCAGGTCCCCGAAGTAGCGGGCGTGACCGGTACAGGTCTGCACGCAGGCGGGGATGTAATCGGTGGCGGTGAAGGGGCGTCCTTCAACCAGGGCTTGCTGCTCCGCTTTCCGGCGGCGCTGGATGCAAAAACTGCATTTCTCCACCACCCCGGCCGGGCGCGGGGCCGTCTCGGGGTCCGGGTTCAGGTGGGCGGTCAGCGGCTCGGGCCAGGTAGGCGCATACCAGTTGAAATAACGGATCTCATACGGGCAGGCCACGGTGCACATGCGGCAGCCGATGCAGCGCTGGTAGTCCACTTCGACAATCCCTTCCTCATCGAGGAAGGTCGCCTTTACCGGGCAAACCTTGATACAGGGCGGGTTATCGCAGTGCTGGCAGGGGCGTGGAAGCAAGGTGGCGGTTACATTGGGATATTCGCCCTCCAGGAAAGGCAGGACTTCGTTCCACAAGACCGCCCGCCCCATCTCAGCCTGATCGGGGCCAGCCACAGCAGTGTTGTTTTCCATCCGGCAGGCTGCGGTGCAGCTCTGGCAGGCAAAACATTTATCCAGGTCAATCACCATTCCCCAACGGGGCATCGCGGACCTCCTATGTATTCTCCAGACCCTACAGGTTTTAATCGGTCTCCAGCCTGCCGGAGGCCATTTCCTTGACAGTCTCCCGGTTCGCAAAGCTCCTGCGGAAACCTGTAGGGTCTTGTGGATTTTTTTATCTCGGTAGCGTTCATTTGTTTTTTCCGGCTAAGCCTTGCTAATTTTGACGCGCACCGGGTTGAAAATCGCCTGCCCGGTGAGCGGCTCGGTGGTATTGCGCATCAGGGTATTGGCGTTCACCCCGATCTGGCCTGGCTCGCTGTGGCGCCCCCAGGCGACCTGGGTGAAGTGCCCCTGCCCCTGCGGCATGAAGACCACATTGGGGTAGATACCAGGGTACAGGCGCACCTGTGTTTTAAGCTTGCCGTAGGGCGATTCCACCCATACTTCATCATGATCAGCCATATCCAGCTCGGCGGCAGTTTCGGGGTTGATCTCCACCCAGGAACTCCAGCGTACGAAGGTCTGCAAACCGTAACATTCTTGCAGGGTGGGGATAATGCCCTGCCAGCTGCGCGTGTGCGTGAGCAAGCCCTGGCTGATCAGCAGGAAGGGGAATTCCACGGACTGATCAAGATCGCCTTCCAGGGCTGCCGGTGCTTCAAAATGCGGCAGGCAGGCCAGGTCCAACGCCGCCGGGTCTGCGGATAGCTCAGAGCGGCTGGCGCCCAGGATGGCATGTAACTCGCGCGAGTAGAAATCGAAACGCCCATCCTTAGGGGCAGCGAGGCGGTCGCGTCCCAGCACCTGCTCCCAGGCTTTGCTACCGGGAGCGGCATTGAAATACACCATCTCGGACCAATTGCCATTGGCCAGGAATTTGTCCCAATCTAATTCAAGGGCAGACAGGCGCTCGCGCACCAGCATCTGGTAATCGGACCAGGGCAAAGCCTGTGCCAGCGGGCCGCCCAGGCGCGCCGCTAACTGCAGGAGCACATCACCGGGGTTGGCGGTATCGTGGACAGGTTCAACCACGGGCTGGCGCAAGGTCACGCCGGCAAAACCAGTGCCTTCGATGAAGTCATCGCCCCAGATCTCGAGGAAGGTGCTGGCGGGCAGGATCAGGTCAGCATGGGCGGAGCTCTCGTCCAGCGTGGAAGCAAAGCTGACCACGAAGGGCACTTTGAGCAAAGCCTGGCTGACCTCACCCTGATTGGGCACCTCATAGACCGGGTTGGCATTCAGCAGGAACAGGGCGTTGACCGGGTAGGGGTCTTCCGCCAGAATGCGGCGGGCGACTTCTTGATAGACCGAGCCTGCCAGGGGTATCTGCTGCGAGCCGGCGCCATCCAGGCGCGGCTGGGCGATGCTTTCATTGCCCAGCAGATCCGCGGTATAGGCAGGCCACTCGCCCAGGTCGGGGAAGCGCTGTACCAGCACCCCACCCTTCCCGTCCAGCGAGCCGACCAGGGCATTCAGGGCGTGGATTGCCATGGCGGTGTACAGGCTGTTGCCGGCGTTCAGCTCGGCGGGCTCAGTGGGCATCACAGCCAGCGCCGGGCGGTTGGTGGCGAATTCACCCGCCAGGCGGGCGATCACATCCGTGGTAACGCCGGTGATATCGCTGACCCGCTCCAGCGGGTAGCCTTCCAACACCAGACTCTTGAAGCCTTTGTGAGTCTGGCCGTTTTCATCTTCAAAATCTTGAAAACCGAAGGTGAAGTTCTGGAGATACTCGGCGTCGTACAGACCGGAGTTGATGATCACATTGGCCATACCCAGCGCCAGGGCAGCATACGTACCGGGGCGGATGGGCACCCATTCATCGGCTTTGACGCCGGTGAGCGCCATACGTGGATGCACCGAGACCAATTTGCCGCGCTGCGGGCGTCCGCGGCGCATGAAAGCCAGCGAGCCCAGGTAACCGATGACATGCCGGCTGGCTTCGAGCAGGTTGCTGCCAAAGGCGACCACGTAATTGGCATTATTCAGGTCATACACCGGGTAAGCGTTCACCCCCTGGGTGAGCAGCATGGTCAGGCGCGCCAGGCCTTCGCCCAGGCTGTCCTGAGAGATGACATTGGGCGAGCCATAAGCCTGCATGAAGCGCCCCACCAGGCCGCGCATCTGTCCGCGCAGCTCGCCGTGCAGGAAAGCCACGCTGTGGGCTTGTCCGGCGGCGCGCAGCTCGCCCAGCTTTCCGGCGACCATCGACAGGGCTTCATCCCAGGAGATCTCCTCCCAGTCGCCGCTGCCGCGCTCGCCAAGCTGGCGGCGGGGATGCTGGATGCGTTCGGGGCTGTAGAGTATTTCTAGAGAAGCCTGAGCGCGCAGGCAGCACACGCCCTGGTTGAGGGGGTGCAGGGGGTTGCCTTCGATCTTGACGGCCTTGCCATCCACCACACGCACATCCAGGCCGCAGCCGCACGGGCACAGCCCGCAGGCGGTCTTGACAATCTTTTCTTCGCCCGGTTCAGCAGCCAGGCCGGTGTCCAGGCTGGGAATCTGGACCTGTTTCAGGGCCAGGGCTGCCGCGCCCAGCGTACCCGTAGCGGCAGCTAGCTTCAGGAAGGAGCGCCGGCCCGTGGCAGAGTTTTCAGGGTGTGATTCAAGCGGTTTATTTTCCATATTGTGAGCCTCTGCCTAATTGCCACCAAAATCCGCGATCCAGCGTTGGACTTCACTGGCGATGCTGGAGGAAACCTCTGTTGACGGCGCCCCGGTCAAGGGGGTGGGTGGGTTGATCGTCTCCGGCACCAGCACGTAATCGGCTTCGTTTACGTCCAGGGTTACCCCCAGGGCATCCAGGGCAGCCACCAGGTCGGGCACTTCGCCGGGCTTGCTCTGGGCGACCCAGGCCTGGCCGCGCGGGGTGCGCACGCCGCCACCCGAAGGGCTGGCATGGCAGGTAGCGCAAGGCTCGCCGGTCTGTGAGGAATATTCTGGCAGGGCTTGCGCCGGGTGCCCCGGCAAAGCCAGCGCCAGCATCAGGGCTGCCAGGCACAGGCTGAAAATCAGGATGGGAGCAGGTTTCATTTTCACCTTAAGGCCTCCTATGCCGTCTCACCGACGACCACTTTATCGCCCACAATCTGGACAGGGTAAGCATCCAGCGGCACCGGTGGGGGTCCGGCGGTCACTTCGCCAAACTGGTCAAAGCGCCCGTCATGGCAGGGGCAGTAAAATTCCAGATTGCTTTCCTGCCACTCCACCGTACAGCCCAGGTGGGTGCAGATCATGGAGAAGGCTTTGATGCTTTCAGCGGTGCGCAGCACCAGAACAGGCTGTCCGGCATAGGTGATCTGTTTGGTCTTGCCTACCGGCAGCTCGGCCAGCGGGAACTCCACCGGCTGGGCTTCGGCTACACCCGTTTTCAGCGGGAACAGGCGCGTCTGCAGCAGCGTACCCGCCCAGGCTGCGCCGACCGCAGCGATGCCAAACTGGATGAAATTGCGCCGGCTGGTGAACGCAGAAGGTTTTACAGCAGGTGTGTGGATTGTCATTTCAGGATCGCTCATGGCTGCAGCTCCTTATGGGCGGGTGTCCACAATGGGATTTGCGCCAACGTAGTTGTGGCAGTTATTGCAGGATACATCCGGCGCGTGACAGTACAGGCAGTCCTCCTGCAGCAGGTCGCCACGGTTGATCATGTCCATGTGGTGGGTCTGCCACCACTCCAGCGGGCTGTGATACTCGGGGGCGGCATATTTAGCCTGGATATAAACTGCCATATCACCGCTGCCTGCCACGACGGGCTTATCCACCGGGCGCGGATACAAGAAGATCGCCAGCGCCAGGATCAGTATGATGAGAAATGTCAGGGCTAATTTACGCATGGCAGCTCTCCTAATACTTGAGGGCGTTGGTGAAAAGCTGGAGCACACCGCCCACCTCGACCGGCACATCCCAATATTTCATCGAATCGGGAAGCTGCGCCTTGCAGATGGCGCAGATCGTGGACAGGAAGTTGGCTTGGGTGTGCTTGACCGCCAGGGCGCGTGGTTTGCCGCCTGCCATACGGATCGGCATCAGCTCGTCGGTGAGCAGCCCGCCGCCGGCCCCGCAGCAATAGGTATTCTCGCGGATGGTGTCCCGCGGCATTTCGATGAAATTGTTGACACAATAGCCCAACACTTCGCGCGGTTCATCCAGCAGCTGCCCGGCGCGGGCGGTATTGCACGGATCGTGGTATGTCACCACGTAGTGGTCATTGGCGCTCTTATCCAGCTGCCCTTTGAAAACGCCCTGACGCAGCAGCTTAACCAGCATCTGGTGGATATGGTACGGATAGGGCGGGTCGAACATATCCATCGGGCCATTCAAAGTGGGGGTCAGGATAGCGCCACGCCAGGCGTGCCCGCACTCGCCCCACAGGATGGTCTTGACGTTGAGCATGCGGGCGGCGTCAATGATGCGCTTGTTGACCTTCTTCATGTTCTCATAATTCAGGAACAGACCGAAGTTGCCGCCTTCATTGCAGTAGGTGCTGGTGGTCCAGCGGATGCCCAGCTTGTAGAAGAGCTTGCCATAGGCGATCATGGTATCCGTGTTGGCAAAGTTATCCGCCGAGGGCGGCACCAGCAAGACATCGGCGCCATAATCATCCACCGGGAAGCGGATGGGCAGGCCCGTTTCTTCCTGGATATCCTCTTCCAGGAACTGGCAGTTGTCGATCCAGGCCGGGGCGGGGATGCCCAGGTTATTGCCGGTATCGTAGACTTTGGCAACCACCTCGGTGACATACTTGGTGGAGACGCCGATGGAAGACATGATCTCACGCGCGGCCATGGTGATCTCCGCCGTGTCGATGCCATACGGGCAAAACACGGAGCAGCGCCGGCATTCTGAGCACTGGTAGAAATAGGTGTACCACTGATGCAGCATTTCTTCGTCGAAATCAGCGGAGTCGTTCAATCCAGGCATGTTACGCCCGCCCGTGGTGAAGTAGCGCCGGTAAACCTTGCGCATCAGCTCGGCGCGCGCCACGGGGAAGTTCTGCGGATCACCGGTGCCCAGGTAAAACTGGCATTTATCGGTGCAGGCGCCGCAGCGCACGCAGATATCCATATACACGCGCAGGGCTTGGTTCTTATCCAGCAGCTCGGCAAATTTCTCAATCGCCTTATTCTGCCAATCTGGAACCAGACTGGAGGGTAAATTTATTTTTTCGGTGTCTTTTTCTTTACTCGGCCAGCAACGCACTCCGCTGGCAATATGCTCACGCAGCGCTGGCGGGGTCAGTATGCCTTCGATTGCTGGATCTTTGATGATAGGAGTTTCGTCAAACTTGGCCATAGGGGGTCCTATACAGGGAATTAGCGCAGGGGTTTGTCCCAGGGATTGACATGGCGCTTGCCGGCGATCTGCACCTGATATGGAGAATTGCGCGACGGGCTGAGGAAGATCCCGCCGGCGTGTAGCAGCTTGCTGGATGGGAAATAAATCAGCAGCAGCAGTACCAGGGTGAAATGGATCACGAACAGGGGATGCTGGGGCGGCATAACCGGATCAAACGTCAGTAAGCCGAGCATAAACGCCTTGACATCCACCAGGTAAACCTTGGCCCAGGTACTGACCAGGATGCCCGTAGCGGCAATCCCACCCATTAAGGCCAGGGCGATATAATCGGGGATATTGGAGATATACAGCGTGCGCGGTAAAGCCATGCGCCGCCAGAATAAGAACAACGCCGCAGCGCCAAACAAATAACCAAAGAAGAGCGCCACCGGCTCCATATAAAGCACCAGCGATGGCACCGGGTAAGTAAAATAACGCAGGTGACGGAAGAGAATCGCCGCCAGACCGATATGGAACAGCCAGGCGCCAGCCCACAGCCATTTATCGGCCTTGAACAGGTTGGGGAAGAGTGTTACATCGCCCAGCACGCGCAGCACCGCGCCGCCTTCGGTCGTAGGGGCGGGAGTCGTCACTTCGGGCCAGGGCATCGGGGTGCGCAGGTAACCGATCAGCTTACCCAGCATGCCCAGGGCAAAAGCCAGCGCGGCAAAATACGCCAGTCCAATTAGAAAATAAGAGATTAACGACCAGATGACCGTTGAGCTCTCCATAGCAGCTCCTTCCTACAGGGGTAAGCCAATCAGGCAAGTTCGCGCGATACCAGCTCAGCCTGTACATGCAGAGGAGCGATCATCCCCAGGTGCTGGCATTGCGGGTAGGGGTGCACAGTATCGCACCTGAGGTGTATTCGCTCCTCCCCAAATTTGTATTCCATTATCCTGCCAGCAGTTGGTATGGTGTCCAGCTTGCCGGCGGCCCCCTGAAAGATCCAACCTAGACGCATCCGGTCGGCTTGGGCAAGCCGGCAATTTTGCAGGCGCCTTTGGCCGGGCCGCTGGGAAATAATTCATAAATGGTTTTGAGTGGATAGCCGGTATCCTTGCACAGCTTGCGGATCATCGGGGCAATACCAAACTGCTGGTAGTACTCGCGCAGGTAATTGACCACTTTCCAATGATCCTCGGTCAGCTCGGGCACATCTTCCATCTGGGCAATGGCGAACGCCAGATCTTCGCTCCAGACGGCGGGGTCCTCGAGGAAACCATCTTCGTCTACTTCTATTTGATTACCTAATACATCCATAACGGGCATTTCTACCTCCAGGTTCTGTCATCGCAGGCCAGCGCTCGGTTAGGATAGCTGGCTTGCGATGCAGCAATTAAAATTATTGGCTATCTGGCAGCTTGATAAAAGTAGCGCCACCGTAGGAGGTGAACTCCAGCGTGCCTTCGTTCACCAGCTCGGTGAGCACCTGCTTTACCAGACGGTTTTCCAGGTCCAGGCCCTTGGCTACATCCCGGCTGGTCATCATTTTGCCCTTGGCTTTGAAGAACTCAACAACCATTGTTTTGAGATCTTCCATTGGCAGATCACTCATTGGGGACCTCTCTTACCACTTGAACGTGGGTGTCGAACGGAAGGTTTCGGACGCCAGAGTGAAATCATCGATGAGTTGGACCTCGAACGGGATACCGGACAGGTCGAAGAAGCGTTCCCAGCCGATGCGTTCGATCCATTCGCCCATACGCTCGTGTTTGTGGGCATGGCTCGCCCATACTTCCACGATATTACGCACCGCGGAGGTCACTTCGGGCCAACGCGGGGGATGGTTGGGCAGGAAGGGGATCACCAGGCGCGAGAACTTGGGAGGCGTGCGCGCGCTGGAGATCTTTCCACCCACCCAGATGGAGACACCGTCACCGATTGGGTCGGCGAGGGGCATGCCTGGGCACATGGTGTAGCAGTTACCGCAGTACATACAGCGGTCTTCATTCACCGTCAGGGACTTGTTCTTCGGGTCGGGGCGAATGGCGCCGGTGGGGCAGGCTGCGATCACGTTGGGGATCTCACATTTGGCCTGCACGATCTCATGATTGATTTTCGGTGGTTTGCGGTGGATACCCAAAATGGCGATATCCGAGCAGTGCACCGCGCCGCACATATTCAGGCAGCAAGCCAGGGAAATGCGGCAGTATGCGGGCAGTTTCGTATCGACGAAGTACTCGTGCAGGTCATCCATGACGGCCTTGACGATACCCGAGGCATCCGTGGCAGGGGTGTGGCAGTGGATCCAGCCCTGGGTGTGGACCGGGTTGCTGATGGCGTGCCCTGTTCCACCGATGGAATAGCCCTGTGTGCGCAGGAAGGCCATTAATGGCTCAACTTTATCCTTATCGGAAACCAGAAATTCAAGGTTGTGGCGGCTGGTGAAGCGTACGTATCCGTCACAATACAGATCGGCAATGGCGCAGACGTCACGGATCCAATCTGTGCTGACCAGGCGCGGCGAGCCAACGCGAACGGTATACAACTCAGCGCCCGAATCGGCTACATGGCGCAGCAAACCCGGTTTCAGGCGCTCGTGGAATTTCCACTGCCCGTAGTTCTGCTCAACCACTGGCGGGAGCAGGTCTTTGTAATTTGGAGGACCGAAATCCGTTTTCGTTGACATTACTTGACCTCCTCAGGATCCCAGAAGTAATAGGGATTGGCGCGTGGGATACGGATCATTTGTGGCGCCGGTGGTAAATCTACAGCTTTCAAGAAAGTGCGCATCCCCAGGCGGTTGATCAACTCACCCAGGCGTTCACGCATCTTGCCATTCTCATCCCACCAGTCCCAAATCTTTTCGAGTAGTTCTTTGAACTCGGTGTAGGGCGGCTCCATCTTCATGAAAGGCACGATCACGTGCGAGAGCATAGCGCCATGCACGATAGGCGCTTTACCGCCCACCAGGATCGTAGCGCCGCGTTCTTTACCGATGCGCAGGGCTTTGGACATCAGGTTCAGGCAGTGCATACAGCGGTTACATTCACTGTCTTCGATGTGTAGAGTTCCGGCTGCTGCGTCATACTCCATGCATTTGGTCGGGCACAGCGCGATCACTTCACCGGTGATATCAAAACCTTCGGCGGCATATTGCGCTACGGCAGCCTGATCGACTTGAATTTGGTCACGCCAGGTGCCAATGATGGCGATATCCGAGCGTGGAACGGCTGCTACACAGTCGTTCGCGCAACCCGAGATTTTTATTTTTGACTTGTAAGGGAACATGGGGCGGTGGAGCTCGTTCTGGTACTCCATCGTGACATCGTACAGTATATCCAGGGTATCAATGCAAGCATACTCGCAGCGACCAGGCCCGACGCAGCAGCTGGGCGTACGCATGTCGCTGCCCGAACCACCCAGGTCAAAGCCAATCTCGGCCAGGTCGTCGAAACAAGGCTGCAACGCGCTGGTAGGAGCGCCCAGTAAGATGATATCGCCGGTAGCACCGTGCATATTGGTGAGACCAGAGCCATGCTTGTCCCACACATCACACAGTTGGCGCAATTTTTCAGTTGTATAGAACCAACCGGAGGGTTGGTTTACACGAAAGGTATGGAATTCTGCTACCGCCGGGAACTCTTCCGGCAAGTCGGAATAGCGGCCAATCACACCGCCGCCGTAGCCTTTCACACCCACAATCCCGCCATGCTTCCAGTGACCGATGCGGTCTACGTAGGAGCGTTCAAGCTGGTTAATCAGGTCTCGAGCAGCTTCTTTTTTTTCTGCGGCGCGCTTCATCTCGGTGACGAAGCTCGGCCATGGACCCTGTTCTAGTTCATCAAGCATTGGGGTCTCTGACATGATGGTACACCTCCAAATTTGGAATGGATCGGTAGTGCCAGTCGCTTTCACTGAGGCAGGCAGAGTCTTTAGTCCAAACTCTGCCTGCCAATTTCATACAGGTCTGTACAGGCACAGGGATTCGCAGGCGATTGACCTTTGGGCAGTCCCTGTGTAGGCGCCTAGACGGCGGAGATCGGGAAGAGCCAGCCGAAGATCACCCAGGAGACCACCAGGGCCAGCAGGGTGTTGAAGACTGTCACGATCAGGTACACAATGACCGGCGACCAGCCCATCTTCTTGAACTCACCCACAGAGAGCTCCAGGCCCATGCAGACGAAAGCCAGGCAGAAAGCCCAGTCTTTCATGCCCATCATGGCATCCATTGCATCACCCTTCTGGATTACGCCGAAGGTGTAGAGCAGGGAGGCGACGATGAAGCCCAACACGAACTTGGGGAAGCGCTTCCAGATGATCGAGGCGGACGGTTTTTCTTTCTTGCCTTCAACCATGGTGGAGAAATACAGCGCCAATAAGAAGGCCACAATACCGATCAGGGCATTTTGGGTCTGCTTGACGATGGAGGCAATCTTCTGGGCAGTTTCACCATAGATGGTACCTGCGCCGACCACAGCCGCAGTGGTATCCACGTTGCCACCGAACCATGCACCTGCCACTGGCTCAGGCATATTCATCGCCTGGGCGATCAAAGGCGCGATGACCATCAGGGGCAGCGCTGTGATGATGACCAGGGCGGTGACGTAGGTGATTTCTTCTTTTTTCGCCAGCACGGAGCCGGCAGCAGCGATGGCAGCCGAAACACCGCAGATGGAGACGGCCGTAGACATGACCGCGCGCAGGGTATCAGGCAGGCCAAATTTACCTGCCAGCCACCAGCAGAACATATAGACTGAGGTGACCATGATAATACCCTGGATAACTGCGCCAAAGGCAGCGGTGAGGATCACCTGGAAACTGACACTGGCGCCCAACAGCACCAGACCGATCTTCAGGAAAAGCTCGGTGCGGAAACCGCCTTTGAGTGGTTCGTGCAGCTTGACGGCTTTGAGGATGCCATTGACGACCAGACCGATCAGGGCCGCCCACAGGGGATATTCGAGCACTTTGCCGGGGATGCCAAAGGGCAGTTCGGTGCCGTAGACCTGGTACTTCGCCCACCGGGCGACGAACGCCAGCACGACGACGAGTGCAAAGCCAACGAGGCTCATGGCCAGGCTGTTACCACCGGCACTTTGGGGAGTATTATTTACTTTAGTGGACATTGCTTCGTTCTCCTAATTTGACCAGGTCTGGCCTAGAATTTTACGAGCGCGGGTGCGATCACGCCGAGAATTGCCAGCGCCATCAGCACAAAAGCGATGATTACGGACAGCCAGTCTTCACTGATATTCATGGCTTGAGCTCCTTAAGCAATTTGAACGGACTTTTAACAATGGTTGCTACGATTGATGGGAACATTTTCTTTTTGCCGGGAGTGGTCTTGTAGGTCACAGCCGGTTGCCAGGGTCGTAATGGTTTTCGTTCACCTCCTGCTAGGGATGGCAGGCAACGCAGGTTCTATAGATCGTGGGGCAGCGTTGTTCCATTCCAATGTAAATGTGCAGATCGATTTTTTACAATGACACCTGTGAGTATTGTAAAGTTTTTCATTAAGCATTGGAATCAGACAACGCTTAACTTCCTTAAGGAAAGTCTTAGCCGACTTAAGCCCCCGCCGATTTGCGCAGGGAACTGACTTTGTTAGAATTATTTTGGTCGCGTTGCAAGTTTGCGCAAGGTACACAACCTGGTGATGAGATGACCAAACTATCCGCCCACCCGGCGCGGAAGTCCAAATTTATTCACAAGCCTGGAGAGCATGCATGAATTCACAAGAGATCCACGCCCTGGCTATTCACGAAGCTGCCCTGGAATATGAGACGCATATCGAGCAAGGCCTGACCAGCGAGCAGGCGCACCAACGCCTGGCGCAGTATGGCGCCAACGAGCTGGTGGAGCGCCCGCGACCGGGCTTTCTAAAATTACTTTTCGACCAGTTCAATAATTTCCTGGTGATTATCTTGATCGTCGCGGCGGTGATCTCTCTGTTTCTAGGTGAAGTGGTCGATGCTGTAGCAATCATGGCCATCGTCGCCCTGAACGCCATTCTGGGTGTGGTCCAGGAATCCAAGGCCGAACAGGCCCTGGCAGCCCTCAAAAAGATGGCAGCCCCCAGCGCCTTCGTGATCCGCGATGGGCACCGCATTTCGATTCCGGCCAAGGAGCTGGCTCCCGGCGATATTGTCCTGCTGGAGGCGGGTAATTACGTCCCAGCGGACATGCGCTTGCTCGAGACGGTAAACCTTAAAGTGGAGGAAGCTTCGCTGACCGGGGAATCGGTGCCAGTGAACAAAGACGCCCGCATGGTGCTGGACCGCGATATCCCCCTGGGTGACCGCAAAAATACCGCCTTCATGAGCACGTTGATCACCTACGGGCGCGGCACAGGATTGGTGACCGCCACCGGCATGCACACCCAGATCGGCATGATCGCCGAGATGCTGCAATCCTATGAAGAGGAAGACACCCCCTTGCAGCAGAAATTGGACCAGCTCGGCAAATTCCTGGGTATCTTCTCCCTGGCGATCTGTGTAGTCATTTTCGTCTATGGTGTGATCCGCGACACTAACCCCGGGCAGATATTAGCCCAGAGCCTGAGCGCCTATTTAGCCGAGCATACCGGTGAGATCGTGGAATTGTTCATGACTGCGGTGAGTCTGGCGATCGCCGCTGTGCCCGAAGGCTTGCCGGCTGTGGTCACCATCTGCCTGGCGCTGGGCATGCAGCGCATGGTGAAACGGCATGCGCTGATCCGCAAGCTGCCCGCCGTGGAAACCCTGGGCTGCGCCACGGTAATCTGCTCCGATAAGACCGGCACCCTGACCCAAAATGAGATGACCGTGGTGCAAGGCTGGGCCGGCGGACAGGAATTCCGTGTATCGGGTGAGGGGTACACCCCGGAAGGTAAATTTACCAACCTGAGCGGGGCCTCCCTGCAACCCTTAATGCAAACTGCCAGCAGCATGCTGCTGCACGGGGCGGTGCTGTGCAATGACGCCCGCCTGGAAGTCAGCGGGCAGGAAAACGGGCAAATCACCTATCGTATGGTGGGCGACCCGACCGAAGGCGCGCTGGTCGTCGCTGCTGCCAAAGCTGGCCTGACGCGCGAGCTGGCCGAAGAGCGCTACCCTCGCGTGCTGGAAATCCCCTTTGACTCCGATCGCAAGCGCATGGTCACCTTCCATGCCCTGCCTCAGGATCTGGCCAGCGCAGCGGCTATCGCTTCTCCTGACGGGCTGGCCGCGGCAGTCCCCGGGGTGCCTTACCTGACCTTTGTAAAAGGCGCGCCGGATATCGTGCTGAACTTTTGTAACGCTTACCGCCGGGATGGACAGGTAACTGCGCTGACCGATGAGATGCGCCAGCAAATCCTGGAAGCCAACCGCAAGATGGCTTCCCAGGCGCTGCGCGTGCTTGGCGTGGCATATCGCCCGCTGCACGAACTCCCGGCAGCCGAGGAAGCCGTCCAGGTGGAAAATGACCTGGTCTTTATTGGCCTGCTGGGGATGATCGACCCCGCTCGCCCGGAAGTAAAGGATGCGGTCGCCGTTGCCCACGGAGCAGGGCTCAAAACCGTGATGGTCACCGGCGATTACCGCGACACGGCCATGGCCATCGCCGCAGAGATCGGTATGCTCTCCCCCGGCGGCAAGGTGCTCACTGGCACCGACCTGGACAAGCTTTCGGAGAGCGAGCTAGCCGATATTGTAGAAGAAGTGGATGCTTACGCACGCGTTTCACCCGCCCACAAGATGAAAATCGTGGAGGCTTTCAAGGCGCGTGGGCACGTGGTAGCGATGACCGGTGACGGCGTGAACGATGCCCCGGCGCTGAAGCGGGCCAATATTGGGGTGGCGATGGGCATTTCCGGTACGGATGTGACCAAAGAGACCGCCGATATGGTGCTGACCGACGATAATTTCGCCAGTATTGTTTCAGCTATCGAAGAAGGGCGCATCATCTTTTCCAATATCCGCAAATTCGTTTTCTATCTGATCTCGTGCAACGTTTGCGAGATCCTGGTGATTTTCATCGCCATGCTGGCGGGTCTGCCCATCCCGCTGACGCCTATTCAGTTGTTGTGGCTGAACCTGGTGACAGACGGCGCTCCGGCGCTGGCCCTGGGGCTGGAGAAAGGCGACCCGGATGTCATGAAGCGCCCGCCGCGCCCGCCCAAAGAGCCGGTGATCAACCGCGATATGACCATCGGCACTATCGTCCAGGGTGTGGTCAAAACCGGCTGCGTGCTGGCAGCTTTCCTGTGGGGCTTGAAGGCTTATCCTGGCAATCTGATCGAAGCCCAGACCATCGCCTTCATGACCCTGGCGTCAGCCGAGCTGGTACGGGCTTTCAGCGCACGCTCCGAGCTGTATTCCATGTTCAAAATCGGCCTGCTCTCCAATAAATGGATGGTCTACGCCGTCTCGCTCTCCTTCGTTTTGTTGCTGATCGTCATCTACACCCCCTTCTTGCAGACGTTCTTCAACACCACCTTCTTGCCCGTGCGAGATTGGCTGGTCATCACCCCCATGGTGCTGCTGCCGACCCTGGCCGCCGAGGCGACCAAGTTCTTCCTGCGCCAGCAGGCTTACAACCGCCCGGCGACCGCCTAGTTCGCCAAGAGTTTTGTAGAATCCAAACGGGGTCGTCCTGGCCTGGACAACCCCGTTGTGATTCATATGCCGTTGTAATAGCTATTTTTTTTGGTCTTTTGCCATTTTCGCCATGGTCTGCACAATCCCATACAGCAGCAGCCCGGCGCCTATAAAACCCACGATCATCGCCGGGATCTGCCAGCGCAGGTCCATATTGGTGAGCAAGAGCAGGTCAGCCACGCCCAACAAACCCCAGCCGGCAGCCAGGACCCACTTGCTTTGGAAGGCATTATTGGTGGCAAAGCTAAACAGGATGAACAAAATGCCGATCAATGCCTGCGCCAGCGGGTCATCCCACAAGATCATATCCAGCGCCCACAAAATAATGAATAAAACGCCAGCGATAAGCGGCACCAGGGTCAGGGCCAGACCCAGCTTGACCCAGTTGGGTTGCACCGCTGGAGCAGATTTGGGGTTGGATTTGGGCAGTGAGCGTTTGGACATGGGCAAATTCTCCTCGGCGTCCATTTTACTGCATTTCATGGATCGAGGCAGGATTGTTCCCGAGAAGCGCCTGGGAATTCATGGGGTTGAATCAAAGAGCATGAACAGGGGATGCCAGAAGCGCTTGGATTGAGTACAATGAGCTCGGGAAGGACACCCGGAGCATTAAAGACTAGGACCGGGTGCCATGTATGATCATCCCGGTCCTGGTCTTGCCTCCCCCATTTGTGATGAAATTATGATGTTTTTTTATCCCCCTCCCAGTTCACTTATATAAACGCTGAATTAGAGAATTTGTTACAATTAATATGTAAACATCACGCAACATTAATATTTGGACTTATGTATTGGTTGGATCAATGGACCATATTCCTAAACCACCCCCACACAGCGTTCCAATGGCCAATCTACGCCGCTGGCTGGGTGCAAACGACCGGGCCAGCCTGTTGGACTACGCTCACCATCACAAACGCACTCTGAGCTATCTGACCGCCTTGACCTACGACCCCGACGTACTGATTGCCTGGCGGGCGCTGGATGCCTGCGGGCGCGTGGCGCAACAAGCCGCGACAGGTGGCGACCTGGAATGGGTGCGCAATCACCTGCGCCGCTGCCAGTGGCTGCTGAGCGATGAATCGGGCGGCATCGGCTGGCGCGCGCCAGAGATGATGGGCGAGATCGTGGCGCGCCTGCCAGAAGCGCTGGCGGAGTTTATCCCGCTGGTGGCACTGCTCTTATTTGATATGGAGGATGAGGACGCGGCGCGCTTTAAAAATGGGCATCTGTGGGCTGTGGGGCGCATCGCCCAGGTGCGCCCGCGCCAGGCGGAAGCCGGCCAACCCTGGGCGCTGCTGGCCCTGGAAGACGCCGACCCACAGACGCGCGGTCTGGGGTTGTGGTGCCTGGCGCAATTCCCTGCCGAGCTGCGCCCCAAAGAGCTGCAAACCTGCCTGCCCGCCCTGCTCAAAGATCAGTGTGAGTTCCAGCTTTTTGATGGGGAGAACCTGGTAGAGACCAGCGTAGCAAAGCTGGCAGAAGTATTCATCACGTCGCCAATGGACAAAGCAAACTAGCGACACCAATCGCCTTTTCCTGATCATTTTTTACAATCCAATCCGGTAGTCGCAAGATCGTCAGAGAAAACCAATTTACATGGATATTCAGGATAGACAGGATTTAACATTCTCTGCCCGATCAAGATTTGACTTCCAACATCCTGAATATCCAGTCCATCCAAGTTAATCAATTGGGAGCTGAAGTGACCATGAACGGTCTAGTATGTAAAATTTCGTTAGGCTGGTCACAACAATGATTCTATATCATCATATGGTGGTAGAATAAAATTGGAATACGTTTTGTTGATCGATAGGAGTTTCGTATGGATCAAGTGACTGTCTCTCCCAAATTTCAGGTGGTGATCCCGCAGGCCGTTCGCAAGATGCTGGGGATAAAGCCAGGGCAAAAAATGCGCGTGATCGCCTACGATGATAAGGTCATCCTGATCCCGGTACGCCCTATCCAGGCTGCGCGCGGCTCACTCAAGGGCATCAATACACATATTGAGCGTGAGACTGAAGAACGAGTATGAATATCGTCGACTCATCGGGATGGCTAGAATATTTCGCCGACAGCCCGCAGGCAGATTTTTTCACTCCAGCAATAGAAGATAGCGCGCAGCTGCTCGTGCCCGTGATCTGTATCTATGAAGTATTTAAACGGATTGCTTCCCAACGCGGCTTGAACATCGCTCAAACCAGCATTGCGGATATGTATCATGGTAAGCTGGTGAATATTGATGATTCCCTGGCGTTAAGCGCTGCCCAAATATCTTGGGAAACCAAATTGCCCATGGCGGACAGCTTCATCCTGGCGACTGCGCGCGCCTACCAGGCCACCTTATGGACTCAAGATGAGCATTTCAAGGGAATGGAGGGAGTGCAGTACATTGCCAGGCCATGATCACCTCCTCTGCATTGCCTTGAAAAGACCGTAACTGGTAAAATGCGCACATGCCATCCACCAACCAGGCGCCCAGGCTGAAGAAACCAGACCCGAAAACAACCACGCACCACATCACGGTCGATGATCTCGTCGTCGAGGTTGTGCGCAAGAATATCAAAAACCTAAATCTGTCTGTTCGCTCGCCAGATGGCAAGGTGCGCGTCTCGGTGCCGCGGCGCATCTCCGATGCGACCGTGCGCCAGGTGGTTTTGGAGCGCATGGAGTGGATCAAAAGCCAGCAAGCCTGGTTTGCCAGCCATGCAGAGCGAGCAACTCTCCACTATGTAAGCGGTGAAAAACACGATTATCTGGGCCACACCTACCTGCTGCAGGTGATGGGTGGCGCCCGGCGCCCCAAGGTTAGCTTGCATGGCGAACGCCTCGAGCTGCATGTGCCCAGCGGTAGCAATGAGGCTCTGCGGGCGCAGGCGTTGGAGGCCTGGTATCGCGCTCAGATCAAGCTGCTCATCCCGCCATTGATCGCTCGCTGGGAACCGGTGATGGGCGTGCAAGTGGCTGAGTGGGGCGTCAAGCGCATGAGAACCAAGTGGGGCACCTGCAGTATTCGCGCCCGGCGCATCTGGCTGAACCTGGAATTGATTAAGCTGCCGCCTGAATACCTGGAATACGTGGTGGTGCACGAGATGAATCACCTGCTGGAGCGCCTGCATACACCGCGCTTCAAGGCGCTGCTGGACCAGTTTATGCCGGGCTGGCGGGAACTGCGCCAGGGGCTTGAGCAGGCAGTTAAACAGAACGGCCGGCTGCGAATGGGTTAAAATGGAGGCTGGCAGCACCGCCAAAGCCTGCCAGAAAGGAATAACCCCATGTGTGGACGATTCACCCTGACTACCAGCCCGGAAGAGCTACAAGCTGCATTTGATTGGCTAAAAATGCCCCCCAAGATTGGTGAGCCCCGCTACAACATTGCCCCCACCCAGCCTGCGGCAGTGGTACCCAATGACGGCCTGAACCGCCTGGACTACTTCACCTGGGGGCTGATCCCCTCCTGGGCCAAAGACCCCAATATCGGCAGCCGCATGATCAACGCCCGCGCCGAGACCCTGGCGGAAAAACCTTCTTTTAGGAATGCCTTTCGCCGGCGGCGCTGCCTGATCCTGACTGATGGCTTCTACGAATGGCAGGTCATCCCTGGGCGCAAAGCCAAGCAGCCCATGTACATCACCCTGGCAGACCAGCGACCCTTCGCGTTCGGCGGATTGTGGGAAATTTGGAACAGCCCAGAAGGCGACCCGGTCTATTCCTGCACCATCATCACCACCGAGCCCAACGCATTGATGGCTACCATTCACAACCGCATGCCGTTGATTTTGCCTAAAGAAAGCTATGCGCAATGGCTCGACCCAAGCGAGCAACGCCCCCAAGACCTGCAACCCCTGCTGCAGCCCTTCCCGGCCGCGCACATGGCTGCCTACCCGGTATCCACCCTGGTAAACAGCCCCGCCAACGACCAGCCCCAGCTCGTGGAGCCCCTGCGTGACTGATCCTGCTTCCACGCCGGACAAGCCTGCTGCTCCGGGCGCACAGCCAGAAATCCCTACCCGCCAGGCGCCCTGGCGGGAGATCTTCACCCGCCTGGACTTGCCTGGCGGTGATTACGAAGAGCGTTTGGGCGAGGCCTTTAACAATGCAGATCGGCGCTCGGGCGGAGTGCTCAGCATCTTAAGGCGCATGCTGGTCAATTTCAGCCGTGTCAATGGCGCTGAAGCCGCGGCTACGATTGCTTATTATGCTCTATTCTCACTCTTTCCTCTCCTGCTGGCGTTAGCTTCTATCCTGGGCGGGCGCCTGCAAGATCAGGTCTTTTTCAACCAGGTATTGGATTACATTTCTACTTTCATCCCGGTGGCGCGCGGCACCCTGGAAGAGCATCTTTTACGCATGCTGCAAGCCAAAACGGCTTTCGGGATTATCGGTATCCTCACCCTGCTGTGGTCCGGTTCCAGTGCATTCTTTTCGCTGGTGCGCAATATCAACCGCGCCTGGGCGCGCGGGCGCTCAATTGCCTTTTTGCGTGGGCGCGCCCTGGCTTTCTCAATCATCGTCTTGTTATTTGTGTTACTTTTTCTCTCCATCGCTTTGCGCACTTTTCTGGTGGTGATCCAGCAGCTCGAATTTACCTTTAATGGCTACAAGTTAATCGACAGCAGCAGCGTGATCCAGGGGGTGAATTTCATCATCAACATTGTTACAGCATTTATGATTTTCTTTGGCCTGTATCGTTTCGTACCCGATACCGTGGTGCGAAACAGAGAAGCCTTTTGGGCAGCCCTGGCAGCCACCGCGGCCTGGGAGCTGGCGGGGGCAGCCTTCAACTGGTACTTGCGCAGCGGGCTTTCCAACTTGCAGGTGGTGTATGGATCTCTAGCTACCATCCTGGTGTTCATGTTGTGGATCTATATCAGCGCCATGGTGCTGCTGCTGGGTGCACACTTATCTGCCTCGATTGCCCACTACACCCGCCCATACCCGGATGGGGAAACCGCCACTGACGAGTATGACATCGATTAAGGGGGAAGAGACAGACACAGATGATGGTCACCCAAACAAAGTGACGATTGTAATGGTATTTCAATTTCATTGCAGTATAATATTATTAATGATCAATTAACGGTTTGGCCCCATGGCTGGAAGAAAGGGGCGATTGCTCCAGCCAGATCAGGGGGAATCCATCGCAGCTCCCCATTGGGGTCTAAAACGCTGGCAGGCGCGAAATAGCGTGCGGGTTATTGCGCGCCAAAACATATGGAGAACCAAATGAAAACCAAACGTCTTATCCTCTATTTAGTAACCCTGATTTCCTTACTGCTGAGTCCATTTGCACCACTGGCACAGGCCAGGGAACCAGCCTCACCTGCTCCGCGCGTCCTGCAGTTGCTGGACGGCTATGCAGGGCACTTACCCCTTATTGTGACCAACCGGGCATCAACCTCGCTGCTGAACCGCTACACGCTTCAGTATGTCCTGGATACGCAAAGCCTGGTTAGCACAGGTGAATTACAGGCAGATTGTGATGACCTACGTATCACATTTGACAATGGCTCACTCGAATCCGAGCTGGACAGGATCGTGGAAGGCTGCAACACCGCTGCCACCCTGATCAGCTTCCGCAATCGAGAGATCATACCCATCGGGGCCAGCGACCTGCGCTACCATTTGTATTACAACAATCCCCCCGCGGGAGCCCCGCCGGCCAATCCTGCCAATGTGTATACTTTTTATGATGACTTCCAGGACGGGGATGCCTCGAATTGGGAAACTCTCGAAGGCACCTGGGGTGTAGTGGATGACGGCGGTAATTACGTCTACCGCTATAGCGGGGGCGGGACAAATTGGGTCCTGGCCTCCACACCCGTCAGCAACGTCAGTAACCTGGAAATGTTCAGCCAGGTGCGCGCCGCCGCCAATACCAACTGGATCGGCCTGGCGTTTCGCATCCAGGACCCCGACAATTTCCTGACCTTCTACGAAAGCAAAGATGTCGGGCTATTTAAATATGGCCGCATCGTGAGCGATAACCACACCATCCCGGCCCAATCGGCTTTCAGCATGCTTGCCGATACCTGGTACAGCATCCGCTTGCAGGCCAACGGCAGCCTGCTGCGGGGGCGGATGTGGGTTTCCAGCGATCCGGAACCTGATACCTGGCTGTTCCAAACCACGGATACGACCTACCTGACTAACCGGGATATCGGCGCCACCCTTTACCAGCACGTGACCAACGCCGACTGGGACAATTTCCAGGTGCGCATGCTGGTGGATGTGGAGCCGCTGGTCGAGGTGTATACGCCACCCGAACCGATCACCGAATGGTTCTATCGGACGCCGGTCACCGTCACCAATACTTCCGCATCCGCCACCCTGCCCGTCCTCTACACGGTGGACTTCACCCTCGACACCGTAGAATTGATCGCTTCTGGCAAAATGCTCGCCACCTGCGAAGACCTGCAGATCGCCAGTGTGCCGGATGCCGATATGGTTGAGATCGACCGGGTCGTGGAAAACTGCAACACCACCGCCACCCGGGTGTGGTTCGCCCTGCAAAGGCCGGTCCTGCCCGGCGCCAGTGACTCGGGCTATTACATCCTGTATGGAGACCTGACCCCCACTCCGCCGCTGGCGGATGGCATGCACGTGTTCCTGTATTTCGAAGACTGGGAGCAGGGCACCACGCACTGGACCAGCGCCGGCGGACTGGATCCCGCCAACAGCGGGACCATGGGGCTGACAGTGATCAGCGATGAAGAGGCAGTCTCCCCCGCCAACTCCCAGAAGTTCCCGGTGAAAGCCTCGGGTGGGGATGCCTTCTCGGGGTATATCCCGGTACAACCCAATACCAGCTATGCCATCGCTACCTGGGCAAAGTCCGCTGACAATACTTCCGCGCCAGTGGGCTTCGATCCTTACACTGCGGCTTATGTGAAAGGCACAGAAACCTGGTTATGGCTCGATTACTGGATCGGCCCTCAATGGACCTGGCGCAGTGCACAATTCACCACCGGTGCTACCACGGCTTTCATCAAAATAAAAAGCGAGTGGTGGGCTGAAGCCACAGGCGCCCAGCCGGTGTACATGGATAATCTCGGCCTGCGCTATGCCATCGCCGAGGCGCCCGGCCTGGCCCTGGGCGACGAAGAGACCACCCTGTCCGTCCCGGTGATCACCAACATTGTTAATAACGGACCGGTGAACCTGGGCTCTAATATCACCATATCAGCAGATATCTCTACCGCAGAAGGCGAGGTCGATTACGCCCTGATCCGCCTGGTTTCGCCGGTCAGCCTGGATATCCCCATGAGCCTGATCTCCGGCACGGCGACGGACGGCGTGTGGCAGAGCAGCTACCTGCCCACCCAGGGTGGAGAATTCTCTTTCCGCATCCTGGCGCACGCCACGACCAGCCGCCAGTCGCTCTCCCCTCTCCAGACTTTCATGGTGCTGGATAACGAGCTGCCAGTGATCAGCAATCTCAGCTTTACCGATCCGATCCTGGTACGCGAGACCCAGACGGTCAGCGTGCAGGTCACCGATAATGGGGCAGTCGCCGCGGTCACCTTGATGGTAAACGGAGATACGTACCCCATGACCCTGAGTGGAGGGGTGTATAGCTACGCATGGGAAGTGGATACGATTGGAGAAATACCTTTCACGGTGACGGCAACCGACAGCGCCGGTAACCCGGCTGTGCTGGCGGACAGCTTCACCTCCCAGGCGCGCACAGTGGATATCTGCACCTGGAAAGGCTGTAAAGCCGGGGCAGAGAGCTTCTCGATCGATGACAGCAATCAGTCCTGCAAAGCCAATCTGGAAACGGCAGGATTCCGCGGCACATACTATGTGAACGGAGAATCCACCGCCAGCTGGTTTACCACCTATTCTGCCGATGGGCATGAGATCGCTTCCCATACCGTCACCCACCCCTGCAATACCCCGTGCTGCTTCCCCACCTGTACGCCGGAAAGCCTGATGGAATGTACCTATACGCCTGAACAGGTGACTGCCTACCGGTTGAACGAGCTCGAACCGAACATCGCCGCCATCGAGGCCGGGACCAACCAGCCAGCACTTTCAATGGCGTGGCCCTGCGGCTGCACCGACCCGGGACGCATGGAGGCTGCGTCGGCTTACTTCCTGGGGGCGCGCGGCTATTACGACTGGGTTGCCCAGCTCTACTGGCTACAGGATGTGAACCTGCCTGTGCCGGTTAATTTCTATAACCTCAATTCTGGCAATGCTTACAGCCAGGCGCTGATCGATCGGGCAGCTGCCGAAGGCAAATGGGCGATCATCACCTCGCATGGCGATTGCACCGGCATCGATTACATGGGCGCTCGCCAGGATGTGCTCTGGGCGGCACCGGTGGGCGAAGTCCTGGAATACATCTATATCCGCCAGAACGCCGAGCTCACCAATTACTCCCGCCTGGCGCGCACCATCTCCTTCGACGCGGTCCATACCCTGGGCGTCTTCGAGAGGACCAAACTGGATGGCACGGCATTCTTACCGATGACTTTCTCCAGCTCAGTGAGCCTGAAAGTCCACATCCTGGATACGGACACTGTGCTGAGCGTGGAAGTGGCCGGCGTTGAAGTACCCTATGAGATCAAAACGCTGGAAGGCGCCACCTATGTCGTCTTTGACGCCGCATTGGATGCCTCACGGCATGTGGTCGTCAACCTGGGCGCTCCGCTGCCGACGATTGTATCGGTGACAGATAACAGCCCGGTAGAATTGGGCGAGGATGCCGAAGTGACCGCGGTTGTGACCATCCCGGAAGGCGTCATCGAAAGCGTCACCCTGCAGGTGCTGAGCCCGATCATAGCCGACTTCCCCATGCTCCCGGTGGATGGCGCCCTGGATAGCTATGCCGCCAGTTTCACACCTGGCAACCTGGGCGATTACACCTACCAGGTCGTGGCCACCAACGACGCCGGGCGCAGCGCGCAATCGACGATCTACACCCTGACGGTGGTGGACACCACCCCACCAGCCTGGCGCGACCAGGCGCAGAGCGCTGACCGCATCCTGGCCGGCGAATCCAATACCCTGTCTGCCGAGGGACTCGATATCGGCGGGCTGGAATGGGCGACCTTAGAAACCAATGAAACCGGCGTGTGGCAGGAATTCACCTGGCCGGTCAGCGACTGGTGGGACCATAGCTGGACAAAGCGCGTCCCGGTCACGCTCACCGAAAGCGCCGGCCTGGCGCGCGACGCCGAAACGATCGATGTCCTGGTCAGCGCAACGGAATTCCCCGGCCTGACCAGCTGTTCTGCTGAGCTGCGCGTGGCGGATGCAGATCGCAACGAGCTGCCCAGCCAGGTGTACGGCGAGGCTGGCAGCGGGGATACCCTGAGCTGTCGCCTGCTCTTCCAGGCCAGCCTGGGGGCAAACGCCAGCCGCACCTACTTCATCTACTTTAATAACCCGGCTGCTACCCCGCCCAGCTACACCACCGACCTGACCAGTACTACCGGGATCGGGATCATTACGCTCCAAAACAGCTTCTTCGACCTGGACCTGGATGTGGAGGGTGGGGTCATTTCCCGCCTGAGCCTGCCGCAGGGCAGCGATACGGACCTGCCGCTCTCCATTGAATCCAACTCTTACTGGGGCTGGCACCAGATCTGCTCGTCGCTGCATGGCAATATCAGCGGTAAAAACAGTCTGTGTGTGGGCGGCACTGCCCCGGCGACCGGGCTGAGCCTGGCAACCACCCTGGATGGGCCCATCGTCAAAGAATACACCCTAACCAGTGTTAAGAGCGATACGACCTACACCATCACCTATCGTTTCTTCGCCAACTCGGCTCACTACCAGTACCGGCTCACCCAGGCCGGCGTGGCTGCAGGCGTGATGAACAATTTCTGGTACATCAATGGAAACTTCCCACGCCTGGGCTTTGGCACGGGGGGGACCCCAGCGACCACCTACAACCTGTATAACTACACCACCGACCAGGCGCGCATCGCCTCCTTCACAACGGCCAATGTGAATGCGATCGACGGACTGGACAACGATGGAACCGACCTGGGTGGAACCGATTACACTCATCCGACCGCCCCTGGCCTGGAACTGTGGGTGACCACCGGCGACAGCCAGCCCGAGACCGAAGTGGAGCTGGGCCGCCTGGCAGCCCCCGCTGGGGCTGCCCTGGGCAGTGTGCAAGAAGCCCCGGAGACCCAGTACGGCTCGCCGCTGTACCTGGGTGGAGCCACCGTCTGGACCCCGGCAACTTTCCTGTGGCAGAATCCAGCCATCCCGGTTGGGACGGATGTCAGCTGGCGGATCAAATTCTGCGATCTTTCCGGTAACTGCGGCGCCACCGCCGAGATGACCTTCTCGATCGTGCCGCCCAACACCGCCCCCATCGCCAATCCCCTGGCGATGACCACCGCTGAAGATACTCCAGTGGATATCACTCTGACCGGATCGGACACGGAAGACGACCCGCTCAGCTTTGCTATTGTCGATGCACCCACTCACGGCGTGCTGAGCGGCACGACTCCGGACCTGACATACACCCCGGACCCCGATTACCACGGACCGGACAGCTTCACCTTCACCGTCAGAGATGCGGAGTTCACTTCACTGCCTGCAACGGTGAGCATCACCGTAAACGCGGTCAATGATGCGCCGGTGGCAGACGACCAAGCCGTGACCACCGCTGAGGATACCCCTGTCGTTATCACCCTGAGCGGCTCGGACATCGATGGCGACCCGCTAACAACCTATGCCATCGCGGACACACCCACTCACGGCGTGCTGAGCGGCACAGTTCCGGACCTGACCTACACCCCGGACGCCGATTACCACGGACCGGACAGCTTCACTTTCACCGTCAGCGATGGGGTATTAACCTCAGCGCCGGCAACAGTGAGCATCACCGTCAACCCGGTCAATGACGCACCGTCCGCCATGGACGATGCCTACGAGACCCAGACCGGCATGCAGCTGGTGGTTGGTGATCTGGCAGAGG